>Ga0209277_10000923_pt1 | contig 14667 bp, 14 predicted proteins | sample JI81AbrownDNA_FD_187503 | JGI IMG/M metagenome (GOLD analysis project Ga0209277, IMG submission 187503) | Wastewater effluent complex algal communities from Wisconsin, to seasonally profile nutrient transformation and Carbon sequestration -... | ecosystem: Engineered > WWTP > Effluent > Algae... | reverse complement strand
ATCAGCAAATGCTTCCTGTTATAGCCTATGGATTCCCAAAGATTTTGATTTGCGTAGCATAAAATCCCAAACAGGAAAAAGAGAAAGTAAAAGGTAAAGTAGCCCCAGTCATTCACGAGTGCATGCGTTTCTTCCGGAAAATAAGGACGCAGAATAACTTGAGTGATCAGGATAAGAATGGATGGAATAAATAAAATTCCTGCTGGACTTGATAAAATCTTACCGGCCTGCATCCGAAAGTTTTCCGATCTGGCAGAGCGGATGTAATTGAGAAACGGGATTGCGATCAGCGAGAAAACCAGCAGGTATAAAATAAACCAGAGATGGTGCCAGCTGAAGCTCCCGGTTGGGGTAGGGCTTCCACCTTCGTATGGCTTGAATTCGAAGACACTTTTATAAAAGTCCCAATAGTTTGCATAGTAGCTGATGTACTCATAGTAGATCTGCGGAGGCACAACGATAAAAATCCCGAAGACAAGCGGAATGAATAGCCTGCGGAAACGTTCGCCTGCAAATTGTCCGGGTGTGCGTTTACCCAACGCCATGTATGTGCCGGCTCCGGAAATAAATAATAGTAACGGCATCCGGAAAAAGTGCGACCACACCATCCAGTAGCTAAAGGTTGTTGTGGTTTCCGGGTTCTTTACGTGCCATTCCCACTGATTGAAGAGCATGCCCGTGTGGAAAAACAGGAGGATCACAATGGCGATGAAGCGGAGCCAGTCGAGGTCGTGCCGTCTTTGGGTTGAGATAAGTTCGGTCATAGTTTTTTTCTTTACTCAAAGTAACGGCTACCGGCTGCTAAGATAAGGCCGTTTTTATAAGCTGGAAGGACGATTTTATAAAGTCGAACGTCATTTTGATCAATACTTTAATTTTTAACTTTCGGAATGGATTACACCATTCAACCAGCAACATCGGCTGATGTTCCAGTGCTTAACAAACTTGTAAATTCTGCTTACCGGGGAGAGTCCTCCCGAAAAGGCTGGGCGACCGAAGCCGACCTGATTGATGGAACCCGCATTGACGAAGCGGCCATGCTTGATCTGATCAATGATAAAAACACAACTGTATTAAAATACACGGAAGATAACGTAATCCTGGGATGCGTTGAATTACGGAAAGAAAGAGAGAACCTCTATCTCGGGATGCTTTCTGTACAGCCTGATCTCCAGGCTCAAGGAATTGGTAAGAAGCTGATGTTCGCAGGAGAAGATTTTGCACGTACACATGGTTGCAAAAAAATTACAATGACTGTGGTCTCCGTTCGGGATAAGCTTATTGACTGGTATATACGTCACGGCTACCGGTTAACAGGCGAGCGTAAGCCTTTTGTTTTTCCGGATGAACGCTGGGGAATACCGAAACAGCCGCTGGAATTTGTTGTTATGGAAAAGGCTCTTTAGCCTTTAAAGATTTCAAGATACGCCACCACAAAAGGCGCTGAGATAAATAATCCATCAAAGCGATCAAGAAATCCGCCATGGCCGGGGATGCTGCTGCCGGAATCTTTGATTTCAATGCTGCGCTTGAGCAGCGATTCAACCAAATCACCAAACGTTCCACCAACCACAATGATGATAGTGATTACGATCCAATCAGTGACTGACAAAAATTGTTTGTTGTAGGTTGCTAAGATCAGGTTGAAAGTAAATGCAATCACTCCCGCAAGGATAGCGCCTCCTATAAATCCTTCCCAGGTTTTTTTTGGTGAAATGCGTTCAAACAATTTATGCTTTCCGAAAAATGTTCCGGCAAAATAAGCGCCCGTATCAGTCGCCCAAAGGATTAATAATATGCCGAGGATAGTTTGAAAATTATAACCCCCCAGAATTGAATTCCAGCCGGGCAGAACATCGGCAAACAAGATGTGATTTAATAATGAAATCGGAACAGCGATGTAAATGGTTCCTAAAAAAGTAAATGCAATGTTGGTAAACGGCTTATGCTCTCCTTTTTTATAAAGCTTGATCATGTAAACTAGCGCCATCAATGGAAAGATGACGAAGTAATACTTGGGCTCAAGGTTTCCGCGTTCAATAAAAAACGACAGACAGAAAATACTCATTCCGATAATGATGCCAACCGTTTTTAAAGGAAGCAATCCGTCAAAAGCAGAAAGCTTGTAAAACTCCCGGAGTGAGAAAAAGCAAATGATAAAGAAGATTCCGAAATAAGCCCACTCGCTTACTGCGAGCCCGTAAATAATAGCACCGGAGCCCAGCAAGCCTGTAATAATCCGTTGTGTTAAGTTGCTGTATTTAGATAAAGCCGTCACGATGTTTGTTGCGGTTCTGCAAATTGTCTTTTGAAAAAGTAAAGTAGTGCAAAGACGGCAATCACGCAAATGATTATAAAAGTCACCGGAGGCGCCTCGGTGCCTTCTACATTCAGATCAATTGCTCCTCTTTGATACAGGTATATCAGGGTAAGCGTAAACCCGTTATGAAAGAGATGCGCCAACATCGGAATAAGTAAGTTACCAGACCAGTAATACATGTATCCAAACATAGCGCCTAAAATCATTCGCGGAAAAAATCCGAAAAACTGTATGTGCATTGCGCTAAATAAAATTGCCGATACCCATATTGCAACGTGTATGCTTTTTGTGCTTCTCCAAAGTTCATTTTGAATTAGCCCGCGGAAAACAAATTCTTCGCCAATTCCCGGGAGAATAGCAATAACCAAAAAAGCAACGGCAAACTTAGCAGGCGTATCAAAGTTTGTCATAAACTTAGTTGCTTCCATAAGTTGGTTTTCCTTTTCACGCGCCCAGGTTGCAACCTCCTGCATGAATTCAGGAAACTGAACATTCATGTTCCATTCCGTAATGGGGGCAATAGCCACAATGAAGCAAATGCCGAGCAGCGGAATAAGGAAAAGTGCTATCCGGTTAACAGGTTTGCTAAAGAAGGGCTTGATTGGTTTGTGTTCGCTTAGCGTTAGGTAAATTAACGGGATAACAATTAGCCCGATAAGGCAGGCGGTCCCCTGCGCGATCAATAACGGATAAAAAGCTTCCTCATGGAGTTCTCCCTTCATGAGCTCGTTTGTTAAATCACCCTCATAAAACCAAGACCCCACCTCAGCGCCTACCAGACTGCCGGTGGCCATGAATCCGATCACCACGATAAAAAGCAGGATCAGTAAAACAGAGATGAAGGGCGGTCTATTGGATACGAGGGATTCCTGCGGTTCAGTCATTCGAGTCAATTCAACGGCCCCAAAAGTCCGTAAAACCTGCCAATTGTCTGTTATCTTTGTGACTAATTCTGAACCTGAAACAGCTTTTTCGGGTTAGGAACAGGTTAAATGGTAAAGATCGGAAACATAGAACTGGGCGATTTCCCGCTGTTGCTTGCACCCATGGAGGATGTGAGTGATCCGCCATTCCGGGCCGTGTGCAAGGAAAACGGGGCCGATCTCATGTACACCGAGTTCATTTCCTCAGAAGGGCTTATCCGGGATGCGGCCAAGAGCCGGCAAAAACTCGACATTTTTGAGTACGAGCGACCGATTGGCATTCAGCTTTTTGGCAGTGACATTGAGAGCATGCGTCAGTCAGCTGAAATTGCATCCGCTGTGAATCCGAACCTGATCGACATCAATTATGGTTGTCCGGTAAAACAGGTTGCCTGCCGCGGAGCGGGAGCTGCCTTGTTACAGGATATTCCAATGATGGTGAAGATGACGGAGGCAGTTGTTAAGGCAACGCATCTTCCGGTTACGGTCAAGACCCGGTTGGGCTGGGACGACAATACCAAAAACATTCTCGAAGTAGCAGAGCGTTTACAAGACATCGGCATCCAGGCATTAACCGTACATGGACGCACGCGTGCGCAGATGTACAAGGGATCAGCAGACTGGACCTTAATCGGAAGAATAAAAGAAAACCCGCGGGTTCATATTCCAATTTTTGGCAATGGCGATATGGATTCGCCTGAAAAAGTTGTTGAATACAAAAACAGGTACGGTGTTGATGGGGTAATGATCGGTCGGGCATCCATCGGTTATCCGTGGATCTTTAATGAGATCAAGCATTATATGCAACATGGTTCAACGCTTACTGCTCCTGATATTGCCGAACGCGTTCGCGTAACGAAAAAGCATCTTGATTTCTCCATTCGCTGGAAAGGCGAGAAGGTTGGAGTTTTTGAAATGCGGAGACACTACACCAATTATTTTAAAGGACTTCCGGATTTTAAGCCTTACAGAACACGTCTTGTGGAAACTATTAATCCTGCCGATCTGTTTGCTATCCTTGACGAGATTGCTGAAACATTTTCTAACCAGCTCGCGGAAGCGTAGCTTGTCAGTCTGAACGTAGCCTGCCTGCCAGTAGGCAGGTCGAAGACTCCGCAAGAAACCGGTTTGAAACTGTCACTTGATTGTCAATCTTTGAACCCTCATTAACCCACATGCAAGACACTACCCGCGGCACGGCAATTTTTCTGCTCATTGTTTTAACACTCATCTGGGGAACATCCTTCATCCTGATTAAGCTGGGACTGAAAGTGTTTGCGCCCGATGAAGTTGGCGCGCTGCGTGTTACGGCCGCAGGATTGTTTTTATTACCGCCCGCACTGGTTCGGATCAAAGAGCTTACAAAGGACAAGTATTGGAAACTTTTCCTTTCAGGTATGATGGGGATCTTTATTCCTTCATTTCTTTTTGCTACAGCACAAACCAGAATGGATAGTTCTGTTGCCGGCATGCTGAATACACTCACACCGATATTCACCTTGCTGGTAGGCGCAATCGTCTTCAAGCAGAAGTTTAAAAATTTAGCAGTTGTTGGAATCCTGCTTGGGTTTATAGGTGCTATCGTGCTGATGTTTGCCCGCAGCGGAGGTGCGCTGGGCTCAATCAATATTTTTGCGTTACTGATTGTAATTGCGTGCATATTCTATGGCTGTAACCTTAACTTCATTAAGTACAAGATCACCGATCTTAATGCACTTACCATTACCAGCATTTCGGTTCTGCTAATAAGTCCGCTGGCAATAATTTATCTGTTCGGCTTTACAGAATTTACAACCAAGCTGAGCACGGTTGAGGGCGCCTGGAAAGCTTGCGGGTTTGTGGTGCTGCTGGGAATAATGAGCACAGCGATTGCAACATTCCTGTTTAATAGACTGGTAAAAATCAGCACTCCACTGTTTGCAAGTTCAGTTACTTACTTGATGCCAATTGTAGCAGTAGGATGGGGACTACTAGCCGGAGAGGAGCTCGGTCTGGGTCATTTTATCGGGATGGCAGCGGTGATTACGGGCGTATACTTAGCGAACCGGAAATAGCTGAAAGAATTACGAATTACGATTTAAGAATTACAATTTAAGATTGTAGAATTGCGGCTTAATTCAGGCGACCTCGTTCGTAATTCATCATTCTAAAATCGTAATTTCCATTATGTCAAACCGGAAGATCACAAGAGCCTTAATCTCAGTTTTCTATAAAGATAATCTCGAGCCAATTGTTCATTTATTAGGCAAGGCCGGAGTAGAGTTTGTGTCTACCGGTGGGACGCAGGAATTTATCGAGAAGCTTGGCTACAAAGTCACACCCGTTGAGAAGCTTACGGGCTATCCATCTATTTTCGGAGGCCGCGTTAAAACATTGCATCCTGCAATCTTCGGAGGAATTTTATACAGAAGGGATGATGCCGGTGATTTGAAGCAATCAGCAGAATACAAAATTCCACCCATCGATTTAGTGATCGTTGATCTCTACCCGTTTGAAGAAACGCTTGCTAAAGGCGGCAACGAAGAAGACATTATTGAAAAGATCGACATTGGAGGGATCTCGCTCATCCGCGGAGCGGCTAAAAACTTTAACGATGTGGTGATTGTGGCTTCGCGCAGTCAGTATGGCGAGCTACAAACGTTACTCGAAACAAAAAAATGTTCGTCAGACCTGACTGACCGAAAGCGTTTTGCTGCCAAAGCTTTCGATGTAACTTCGCATTACGATTCAGCGATCTTCCGGTATTTTAATCAGGAACAAAACATTCCTTCTTTCAAGCAAAGCTTTGGTGAGGGCAGAACGTTGCGGTATGGTGAGAACCCGCATCAGCAGGGAAAATTCTTTGGGAACCTGGATGAGTTATTCGAGCAGCTCAATGGAAAAGAACTTTCGTATAACAACCTGGTTGACGTTGACGCAGCTGTAAATCTCGTTCAGGAGTTTTCTGGAGAAACAGCCTTTGTAATTATTAAGCATACCAATGCGTGCGGGGTAGCAACCGGATCATCTGTTAAAGAAGCTTACCTGAAAGCATTCCAGGCTGACACAACTTCAGCGTTCGGTGGAGTTCTGGCGACAAACAAAAAAATTGATCTTGCTGCAGCGGAAGAAATCAACAAGCTGTTCTTTGAGATTTTAATTGCTCCATCGTATGATGCTGATGCGCTGGAACTGCTGAAATCCAAAAAGAATCGAATGCTTATGGTTCAGAAAAAGCCACTTGCTGAAAAGATTCAGTACAAAAGTTTATTGAATGGCGTGATCGAGCAGGATCTTGATCTGCATACCGATTCGAAAGAAGACCTGAAAGTCGTTACGAAACGTGCTCCGAAAGATTCTGAAGTAAAAGCCTTGCTGTTTGCGAGCAAAATTGCAAAACATACCAAGTCAAATACGATAGTTTTGGCTGTTGAAGGGCAGTTGCTAGCCAGCGGTGTTGGCCAAACCTCACGGGTAGACGCCTTACGCCAGGCAATTGAAAAAGCGAAGACCTTTGGCTTTTCCTTACAGGGATCAGTTATGGCCTCGGATGCCTTCTTTCCCTTTGCCGACTGTGTGGAGATCGCGCAACAACAGGGTATTGAAGCTGTCATTCAGCCGGGTGGTTCGATGCGCGACCAGGACTCGATCAACTTCTGCGACCAGCATAACATGACCATGGTTACCACCGGTATCCGCCACTTCCGGCATTGATCGGTCAAAACTGTAAAATCATGGCAAAATCTTACAGTAATGGGGCTTGCCGGCAATATTTATGTAAATTTAACCCTTGAATTATACCGTGTAATTTTCTAACAACGCTCAATGGCATTTTTTGATTTCTTCACCAGCGATATTGCGATCGATCTCGGTACGGCAAACACGCTGATCATATATAAAGACAAGATTGTAGTCGACCAGCCTTCCATCGTGGCGATTGACAAAATCGCAAATAAAGTGATCGCAATAGGCCACGAGGCGATGCAGATGCACGAAAAAACCCATGATCACATAAAAACAATTCGCCCCTTAAAAGAAGGTGTAATTGCCGACTTCCAGGCAGCTGAGTTGATGATCCGCGGGTTGATCAAAATGATCGATACCGGAAAGCGATTGTTTCCGCCATCTTACCGGATGGTGATCTGTATTCCCTCAGGCATTACGGAAGTTGAAAAACGTGCCGTGCGTGACTCTGCCGAGCATGCCGGAGCAAAAGAAGTGTACATGATCTTCGAACCGATTGCTGCGGCTATCGGAACGGGCATTGATATTGAGCAGCCGATTGGTAACATGATTGTTGACATTGGCGGAGGTACTACCGACATCGCGGTAATTGCACTGTCAGGCATTGTGTGTGACCAGTCGATTCGGGTAGCGGGCGATACGTTTAATCGTGATATTCTGGATTATATGAGACGTCAGCACAACCTGTTGATTGGCGAACGTTCTGCTGAGCGCGTGAAGATCGAATGCGGCTCTGCCCTAACAGAACTTGATGACGGTCCGGATGATTATGAAATCCGCGGCCGCGATTTAATGACCGGCATTCCAAAGACCATCAAAATATCCTATTCAGAAATTGCTTTTGCGTTGGATAAATCTGTATCCAAGCTGGAGGAAGCTGTATTGAAGGCGCTTGAAACTTCCCCTCCGGAACTTTCAGCGGATATTTATGAGCGCGGAATCTATTTAACCGGTGGCGGTGCGCTGCTTCGCGGTCTGGATAAACGCCTTGCGTTGAAAACAAAACTTCCGATTCACGTAGCAGACGATCCATTGCGTGCTGTTGTTCGGGGTACGGGTGCTGCGTTGAAGAACTTACATCATTTCCGTAGTGTATTGATGACCTAATTTCATGGGGCGGGTATTTCTATTCATTTATCAATATCGCGCATTCTTTACGTTTTTATTGCTTGAGTTTTTTTGCGTCTGGCTGATTGTACTGAATAACCAATACCAGGGTGCCAGCTTTTTCAACTCGGCTAACAGCTTTGTAGCCAGCGTCAACGGGTTTTCGCATAACACCAAAGAATACTTTTCACTTCGGGAAACCAATAGCAGGCTGTCGGAAGAAAATACTATGCTTCGAAAGCAGCTTGAGCAACTAAACCAGGCTGTGTTGTTGGCCGATACAATAGGCTCCGCTGACTCCTCTGTTATAAAGCAGTTTGATTTTGTGAGCGCCAAAGTGGTAAGCAACTCCATTGATTTTCAATCAAACTTCATTACGATTAATCGCGGTAGTGCTGATGGTATTGAACCAGGCATGGCTGTCATTAACGGCCAGGGAGTGGTTGGGAAAGTAAAAATTACCTCAGAACATTTTAGCGTTGTAACATCACTGCTCAACGTTGACATTATGGTTTCCGCTTTGATGAAAAGAACAGGCTACTTTGGAACAGCTCAGTGGGGCGGAGGTGATACTCCCGATCCTGACTATGTTAAACTAAAGTTTATCCCGTTGCATGTTAAGCCGGTAGTAGGCGATACCGTTGTTACCTCCGGGTATAGCGGAGTCTTTCCGGAGGGAATTATGATTGGCACCATTGCGCGAATTAATCCAAGCCCGGAAACTTCCTTTCACGATCTGGATGTAAAACTTTCGCAGGATTTTCGAAAACTTTCATTTGCCACCGTAATAAAAAGCAATCTTAAACCTGAGCTTGATTCTCTAAAAATGCGAGTTCCAACCCTGCAGCGATGAACCGGTCTGTTATCCTTAATGGAATTTCTTTCCTGATCTACCTTTTCTTTCAGGTGATCATTCTAAAGAATTCTGTGCTGTTCGGCTCAGCGTTTTGCTTCCTGTACATCGGCTACCTGCTATTGCTGCCGGTAGAAACAAATCCGCTTTGGCTGATGTTCATTGGTTTTGGAATGGGATTGTTCATCGATATGTTCTACGATAGTGCGGGCATTCATGCCTCTGCCAGCGTTGCGGTGATGTTCATTAGAAATTTTTGGCTTGCGCGCGTAACTCCTCAGGGAGGCTATGATAACGGTGCCGTTCCGAGCCTGGCATCTGATGGGTTGCAGTGGTTCCTGATCTACGCAACTCCGATGGTATTTGTTCATCATGCTCTGCTGTTCTTCATTGAAGCAGGTGGGTTTCAGTATGTTGGATTTACACTGCTGAAAGTAATTTTTAGTACGCTGTATACGATGGTCGTTATGTTGATAGTTCAATATTTATTTCCGGGTGAAAGAAGAGTATGAACGAGGGGAGAAAGGAAATTGTGCAGATTGTTTTTGTGTTCGTGGGGGTCCTCTTTGCGATCAAGCTGTTTTTTGTCCAGGTACTCGATGACCGCTATGCTGATCTTGCAAACAGCAATGCGATATTAAGGGAAGTAGAATATCCCTTTCGGGGACTTATCAAAGACAGAAACGGAAAGCTCATTGTTTATAATAATCCCGAGTATGACTTAATGATCATTAAAAAAGACGTTAAGGATTTCGATTCAGCAAAATTCTGCTCAGTCTTTGGGATCACTCAGGAACAACTGCGCGAGCGATTTAAGGATTACCAAATCCGAAGAGCTAAAAAGGAAGCTTCAGACGTAAAACCGGCCATTTTTATCCGACAACTCTCCAATTTTGATTTTGCCCGCATCCAGGAGCGTATTGATGAGTTTAGTGGATTTGAAATTCAACCCCGGACTACGCGCGCGTATGCGACCTTTGCACTGGCTAATTCGATGGGATATGTAAGCGAGATTTCAAAACGTCAACTCGAACGTGATTCAACAAAAATTTACAAGCAACGCGACTACATTGGCCAGAGTGGATTGGAATCGTATTATGAGAAGGACCTGAGCGGCAAGCGGGGCGTACGATTTAAGTTTAAGGATGTTAAGGGGATCGACAAAGGGTCTTTCCAGAAAGGTGAGTGGGATACGCTTTCCTTACCCGGAAAGGATCTCATTACTACCATTGATATTGCCCTTCAGGAGTATGGTGAGCTTTTGTTTAAAGGAAAGGTAGGCAGCCTGGTAGCCATCGAACCCACTACAGGTGAAATATTGGCCATTGTATCCGGTCCCTCTTATGACCCCACATTATTAACGGGCCGCAAATTCAGTTCAAACTTTGGGGCGATCAACAGTGATACTACTAAGCCTTTGTTTTCCCGACCCTTGATGGCGATGTATCCACCAGGATCAATTTTTAAAATTATTCAAACATTAATTGGATTAGAGGAGGGTGTGCTAAGGTATGAAACCCGATTCCCCTGTGATAAGTCTTTGGTTAAGTGTCATAATCATCCAAGTCCGGCCGATCTGCATGGAGCTATTCAATATTCCTGTAATCCGTATTTCCATCAGGCATTCAGAAGAATTATTAATCAGAATAAATCACCCAATACGTTCACGGATTCACGCATCGGCCTGGATCATTGGCGCGAGTATGTTTTGCGCTTCGGACTTGGAGGATCTCTAGGGGTTGATTTACCAAGCGAAAAGGGTGGACAAATTCCATCCAGCAAACTGTACAACAGAATTTATGGCGAAGGACGTTGGAAGTATTCTACGATTTATTCACTGGCTATCGGACAAGGTGAAATGCTGGTGACGCCCATGCAGATGGCAAACCTTGCTGCAATCCTGGCCAACAAGGGATATTATTATACGCCACACCTTGTTCGTGAAATTGGGGATGGTCAGATTAATTCAAAATACTCAGTCCGGCATGAAACCGGTATCGACACGGCTTACTACACATTTGTTACAGATGCCATGACGGATGCTATCTCAGGAACAGCTCCACGTGCGTTAATTCCGAATATGACGATTTGCGGTAAAACAGGAACGGCACAAAATCCACAGGGAGCAGATCACTCTGTATTCATGGCCTTCGCACCGAAAGAAAACCCTAAGATTGCTATTGCAGTATACGTTGAGAATGCCGGTTGGGGTGGAAGAGCAGCGGCATCCATCGCCAGCTTAATGATTGAACGGTACGTTACCGGTGAAGTAAAACGACCTAAACTGGAAGAGTATGTTCTTGGAAATGATTTTGGCGATGTGCCTAAACGAAGAAAGCCAGATGAAGTGGTTATAGAAATGCCGTGAGAAACGAGATCAGCATATCGAATAAAATGGATTGGGTAACGGTGGCTATTTACATGGCACTGCTGTTATTTGGCTGGCTGAATATTTTTGCGGCCGTGTATGATAAAGATGTAAATGATTCACTTTTTGAGGCAACCCTGGATTTTGGCAAGATGCCCCTCCAGATGAAGCAATTTGTATTCATCATTACTTCCCTTATCCTGATTCTCATCATTCTGATTGTCGACATGCGTTTTTATGAGACGTTTGCGTACGTGATTTTTGCGGTTTTGATGTTTGTCCTGCTACTCGTTCCGATAATCGGTAAAGAGGTTGCCGGTAATAAATCCTGGCTGGGTGTTGGCTCGTTTGGTATTCAGCCTTCTGAGTTTGCCAAATTTGCGACCGCCCTGGCCGTTGCAAAATTTATTGGTTCGGTAGGATTTAGAATGGATAATATCAGGAATCAAGTCATTCTGTTTGCCATCATTGGCATACCGGTGGTGCTGATTCTTTTGCAAAAGGACTTCGGAACTGCGATGGTATTCGCGACTTTTCTTCTGGTTTTTTACCGGGAGGGGCAATCGCCTTTCTTTCTGTTGGTTGGCCTTGGCATGGCTATAATCTTTATTCTTACGCTGCTGGTAAAGAATAATTGGATCTTGTTCGGAATCATTGGCGGTATCTGGATGCTGGTAATTTACCTGAACCGCAAAAGAAAGTTAAAGCCACTCATTTTCATCACGCTGGGCGCGATCGTGCTGATTGGTACCATGCAGAGCGTTGAGTTAATTTTTTCAAAGTTACCGGAACATCATCAGAAAAGAATTTTAGTAATGCTTAACCCCGACTCTGATCCCACCGGCTATGGCTGGAATGTAACGCAATCAAAAATAGCGATCGGCAGCGGAGGCTTTGCGGGCAAAGGTTTTTTGAATGGTACACAAACCAAGTTTGATTTCGTGCCGGAACAAAGCACAGATTTTATTTTTTGTACGATTGGCGAAGAGCATGGCTGGATCGGCAGCCTGCTGGTGGTTGGTTTATTTATGACGTTGCTGATCCGCATGCTGTTTATTGCTGAACGACAAAAGAGCAGGTTTGCACGATCGTACGGCTATGCCGTTGCCTCTATTTTCTTTTTCCACTTTGCCGTAAACATCGGTATGACACTTGGATTGTTCCCCGTAATTGGAATACCGCTTCCCTTCTTTAGTTATGGGGGGTCTTCGCTTTGGGCGTTTACTATTCTGCTATTTATTTTGCTTAAGCTGGATGCGCACCGAGGACAGGTGCTGGAAAGGCTGTAAAATTTCCCGAAAAAAGTGGGGACACAAAATTTTGCGTTCCTACGTATTTTATTTTTTTAATCACGAAAACCTCCGTTCCACAATTTCCATAAACTCATGGAACTCCGGACTTTCTTTATCCCAGCCTGTATAATGTTTTTCTAACGACTTTAAGGCGTCAGGTAAACTGGTTTGTTGATCAAGCTCGTCAATGGCTTTGCTGAATACTTCAAAGTCGCCCTTGAATAGAACTTTAGTAAACATAAATTTCTGATTGATCGTAAGCCGTTCTTTGACGCGCTGAATTTTCTGTGTGCTGTTTACCGTGTTTACTTTGACAGGCTGAACCTGCGCTTCTTCTTTAACCGGCCTTGGCGTATTCACAGCCGCTGGTTTTACAGCTACCGTAGGCGCATGTTTTTTAACGTAAAACTTTTCAGGCTCCAGCTTTTCAATGATCGAGAATTTCTCAATATATCCATCCACGTCATCCGGTGTGAAGCTCACCTCTTCCAGAATCTGATCCAGGATGGCAAACGCTTCGTTACCGCTTACTTCCTTAAGCTTTTTTTCTTCAAGCTTTTGCAGCATCCGCTCAAGCGGGGCTTTATTGATCTTTAAATATTTTATCTCTTCCCGGAAGCCTGGAACATCAAGCTTATTGTGCGTGCCGGAAACAAGCATCGAGAAATAATCATATGGATCAAGCACAACCAGCACAGCCTGGCTTACAGCCTTCTTGAGCAATGGACCAAAGTGCTGGCGGTCGACCGCAATGTGCGTAGACAATGTTCCCATGAAAGCTTCAAGTGCTTCCTTTACTTCAGGGTGTTCATAATCGAAATGCGGACTTTTCAGTTTTTTCGTCTCTTCTTTCCATCCCTTGAAAAGCTCGCGTACAATGAAAAGATTGATCTGATGCACTTCGCATAGCGATAAAATATCCTGACCATTTAATTTTTCTTTTGAGGCAAATGCACGTTTGAGCACCTTTTCCGCGTAGGCATCGCTATAGAGCGCAATTGCTTCTAAACTGATCTTTTCATCCATGGGCAAAACTAAATTTATCGGATATTTAGAGACCTAAAGTTAATCGTTATCCTGAATCAGCACTACCCATGGCCTCAATTGTGATCCGGAATCTGAGCGAAAAAACAATTCAGAATCCTACTTTATCAAAACCGCTGCTTTGGATTTTCCTGGAAAGTGGTATTGACTGGATGCATGCGTGCGGGGGAAAGGGTAGGTGCACAACGTGTAAAGCGGTAATTCTGAAAGGCGGGGAAAACCTGATTCCGAAAACGCCTGCTGAACTGCGCTATGAAAGCCAGCAACAGCTGGCCGCCAACGAGCGTTTATGTTGCCAGACGAAGCTTACAAAAGGCGATTTGGAAGTTGAAGTGCCGGAACAAAGCAAACTACCGCACATGAAATACTCCGACTGACCAATTTTCAAATTATCGCACTTTCAAATTTTCAAATCGATAAATTGCACGATGTTCATTGAACCGCCTCTTGGTAAAAAGGATTCTTCTGACCGTACCGGCTGGATCGAGGTTGTTTGCGGGTGTATGTTCTCTGGTAAAACGGAAGAACTGATCCGCAGGCTTAACCGTGCCCTGATCGCAAAACAAAAGGTCGAGATATTCAAACCCAAAACAGATACGCGCTATCACGAAAAAGATATCGTGTCGCACAATGAACGCGCGATCCGATCAACTCCGGTAAATTTTGCCAGTGATATTTTATTGCTCGCAGGTGATTGCGATGTTGTAGGCATTGATGAAGCGCAATTCTTTGACGAGGCCATCGTTGAAGTATGCAGTACCCTCGCCAACAGTGGTAAACGGGTGGTGGTTGCCGGATTGGATATGGATTTTGAAGGCAAGCCTTTCGGGCCGATGCCGAACTTGTTGGCCATTGCGGAATTTGTAACAAAGGTGCATGCTATCTGTACTGAGACAGGCGAAATGGCTTCGTATTCATTTCGGCTTTCGGATAACAACGAACAGGTGATGCTGGGTGAACGTAGTCAATATGAAGCCCGCAGCCGCAAGAGCTTTGTTGAGGGGATGAAGAATCGACCGAAATCAAGTGAGGAGTAA
>Ga0209277_10000920_pt1 | contig 14671 bp, 14 predicted proteins | sample JI81AbrownDNA_FD_187503 | JGI IMG/M metagenome (GOLD analysis project Ga0209277, IMG submission 187503) | Wastewater effluent complex algal communities from Wisconsin, to seasonally profile nutrient transformation and Carbon sequestration -... | ecosystem: Engineered > WWTP > Effluent > Algae... | reverse complement strand
CCGCATGAAAATAATCTCGCAAGGTCTTCGAGTCCTGGCCGAAAGCTCTCCCAGAGCTTTCTTCGCGGAGCAAACAAAAAGCGCCCGAAGGCGCTCTTGTGTTTGCTCCGCGACCAGGACTCGAACCTGGAACCAACTCCTTAACAGGGAGCTGCTCTACCATTGAGCTATCGCGGAATGTCTTCATCTTCACGTAACTGAATGCTAGGTGATTATCTGAGCAGCTCCCTTACAGGTCGCCGTCCTACAGACGCTGTTCAGGTTGTATGACATTTTCTTCCGATGGTCGAAACTGTCGACAACCTCTTGCGGAATGGGGCCTGTCCCATTCCTCACTCTACCACTCCGCTATCGCGGAATACTGCCCTCTATCAGATAGAGAACAGTGTGCATTGTACCGAAAAAAGAGCCAGACGCAATATGATAGGATGGAACGGTGAGGCAAGCCTTCGCACTTCTAGGACTCCTGACATGCCTGGTGTGCGTTGGCGCGTTCATTGCTTTCAGTAAGAAGGCTGAGGCACCCACTGAGGTTATCAACGATAATCCACGCGGCACCATGTCACTTACGCTCACTTCGCCCGTATTTCCTGACGGAGGGTCTATTCCACAGAAGTACAGTTGTGACGGAGAAAACATAAGTCCAGAACTGCATATCGGCAATGTACCGGAAGGTACGATGTCATTTGTGCTCGTTATGGATGATCCAGATATACCAATATCGGTGAAGCAGACGCGAGGTATCGATACGTTCGATCATTGGGTCGTATTCAATATCCCAGGTGACACCACGGTTATTCCGGAAGGAGGACTTCTCGGTGCAAGTAGTGGAATGAACACACGAGGGACTAATGGGTATACGGGACCGTGTCCTCCCGATAAGGAGCATCGGTATTTCTTCAGACTCTATGCAGTGAGCGGTACGCTTAATTTCATTACAGCACCGACACTGCGTGATGTAGAAGTGGCTGCGAAGGAGATGTCGCTCGGAAGCGCAACGCTTACCGGTCGATACGAACGTGCGAGAGAGTAATATTCAAATCAATTTTCCATTTTTCCATGATCATTTTGTATGTAAAGACGGGGTGTCCTTTTAGTGCTAAAGCGATGGCGGCGCTTGATGCATATGAAGTTGAATACGAGACCCGAAATATCAAGTCGTCTCAATACCTGAGAGAGCTTATGGATTTGGGAGGGAAGAAACAGACGCCTTTTTTTGTTGATGGAGACACAATGTTCTACGAGTCAGACAAAATCGTAGAGCACGTTGAAAAAAACTATAGCAGTGACGGTACACCAAAACCTCGCGTGCATGTTTCTGATGCAGGTGTCTGCGAATAAGTGTCTATGTACATTCGGGTACATGTAGTGCCAGATGCGCGCAAGGAGCGGGTTAATGAAGATTCTTCGTGCGTGTACACGATTTCCGTTAAAGAGCCGGCTGCCCAGAACCGCGCAAATGGTCGGGTGCGAGATATTCTTGCAGATATATACAAGGTGTCTCCTAAACAGGTTCGGTTGGTGACTGGACACCGATCTTCGAGTAAAATGTATAGCGTAGACCAGAAGGAGAGCGTTACTCGATAAAGTATACTCACTATGACATTTCCTCCTATCAGCGTAAAAGCGACGAATATGACCCTTACGCCGGAGCTACAAGCACTTGTTGATCAGAAATTGTTACCGCTTGGTAAATTTATTCACGAGCATGGTGATGAACGATGCGATGTTGAACTTGAGCGTGTTGCGGAGCATCAGTCAGGAAAGATTTTCCGCGCCGAAGTAAATTTATTTACTGGTGGCAAATTGTATCGCGCAGAATCGACGAATGAGCAGATTGAACAGTCAATTGATGTAGTTCGAAATGAACTTCGTCATGAGTTGCAGCATGCACAGGGAAAGCGTCGGAGCTTAGTGCAGCGAGGTCGGAGAGCAATCAAGGAGATGCTCCGATTCGGTAGGTAGAAAATTACACATAATAAAACCGCCCTGAGGGCGGTTTTATTATGTGCCGCGGAGGAAGTCGAGATAGGGCATTTCTTTTTTTCCTTCAGGAATAACCCGAGTAATGACAAGGGTGTCATTCTGCATTTCTACATCAATGATCTTTACGCGAATACGTGCACCATTTTTTTCATGAAAGAAATAGGTTCCAGGCCAACCATCGAACGCACGTATTTTGCGTAAATTCGATGCTGGGTCGTCATTAAGATCAACAAGACCCATCTCTTTTGTAATTTTTGTGCAGTAGGTTGCTTGTGTAGCATCTTGTTCTTGTGCAGGAATGGCACCTTCCATCCATTGTGGAATCACGCGTGAAAGCAGTGCTCCGCCTGCGCGCGCGAGACGTTCGTCGAGAGTGCGTCCGCGCATAGGCCACTGCGAAGCGGGAATGTCGACAACTTCTTGTGCAATGATCGGCCCTGCATCAAGTCCTTCAGTGAGTACCATGATTGATACACCAGTAGGGTATTCATTATTGAGAAGCGCAGAACGAATCGGACTTGCACCACGAAGTTTCGGAAGGAGAGACGGGTGCATATTAAGCGTCTTGTGCCGTGGGATATCTAAAACAGCATTTGGAATGATTTTTCCGTATGCGGCAACAACAAAAAGTTCTGCGTGAGAATCCTGAAGTATTTTAATAGTTTCTGCGTCGCGTAGAGATGTCGGCTTAAGAACAGGAATCATTCGCTCGCTCGCAAATTGTGCGACTGGAGTCTCGGTCATTACCATTTTGCGGCCTTGTGGCGCGTCAGGGTTTGTGACTACCAGTGATGGAACAAGGCCAGCTTTCTCGAGTTCTTCGAGCACAAAGACAGCAATGTCCGGCGTTCCAAAAAAGACGAAATTAGGATTCATGCTGCGCTTCGCTTAGTTTCTGTGCATGTGGTTCATCCTTGCCCCATACCTGCTCAGCACGGTCAATAAAGAGTGTCCCGTCGAGATGGTCGCACTCATGTTGGAATATCTGCGCGAGCAGTCCGCCTGCACCGCGCTCATATTCGTTGCCGTGTTCGTCATACGCACGGATAGTCGTGTTTGTTGCACGCTTCACAGCGCCGTAGCGCTCAGGTACTGAAAGACACCCTTCGCCGACAATGTGTGCCTTCTTTGAAAGCTTGATGATTCGTGGGTTGATTGCGACCAGGTCGGGGAGGGGATTTGGATCACGAGTGTCTGTGCTGTGTACGAGAAAAATACGGAGCGGTATTCCGATTTGTGGCGCGGCTATCGCTACGCCATGGAAGCCCTCAACCTCATAGCTTTTGAGTGCAGCGCGCATGTCTTTAAGCACCTTCTGAATGCGAGGGGATGTGATTTCTTCAACCGTTACTTCCTCAGAAATAGCGTGAAGGGCTGGGTGATTTTCGGGTACGAGCATGGCCATACAGGACCTACTATAGCGTAATTTATATCCGTGGACTACTGTGAACTCCTATACGATTTTATCTGGGTCAATCATGACTCGTACCGTGGGCGGCAACTGTCGTATGAGGGCTACAAGTTTTTCGTGTGGCCACTTCTCACGTGTGATTCGGATAAGGCCATATCGGATTGGTTTTTCTTGCGCAGAGAATGGATTCGGATAAATAACAATGTCAAATTCAGTAAACAAGGAAGTGATCATTGTTTCTACTTGCTTCACTTGTTCCGTAGTACCTTGCCATGTGAAGTGGATGAAGGTCGTATATGGCGGATACTCAAATGATTTTCGGAGCGTGAGCTCTTCAGTGTAAAACTGTTCGACAGTTGCATGTTTTGCATGTTGCAGTACCGGTGCCTCTCCTGCGCGGGTTTGGACAATGACGCTTCCTTCAGTTGATTCTCGTAACCGGAGGAGAATCGCAAGGTTTTCTTCTTCAAGTCGCCATGTCGGCGTTGCAAGAAGTGCATCCATATTAACGACAACCGAGAGGTCGACTGGCTTCGTGAGGTACGGAAGTGCCATGGGTGTGCCGAGGAGTATTGCACCTTTCGTTGCGTAGAATGTGTCTTGCAAGAATCGTGCACGTTTCCATGTGCGTGCGGTCACATGATCAAAGAGTACAATTGGCGCATTCGGAAACTGTTTGTGCAGTTCATCATAGATTTGTTGTATGCCAATACCTCGCTCTTTGAGTCTCCATGATCCACATATGGTGCATGTTTCTGCAGCGCGCACTCGCTCGCCAGATGCGCTACATACGAACCATCGTTCCTCCACACCATTCTTGTGTGTTCGTACAAGGGAGTACGGAGCACCACTTTGCGGAGAACGGAAGATGTGTCCGCAGTCCATGCAGGTAACGATAGGAGCGAGTCCGCGGCGTGCCGCAAAGAGAAATACTCGTCCCTTTTTCTTTCGCACCTCTTTAATTGCTTCTAGAGTCGATTCTTTGAAGAGGCAAAACTGGTCACCTTCTTGATCCCGTTTTTTTATATCGGCAACCTTGAGGGTGCCTGGTAGTGCAATACGCTTCGGCGCTTCTCCAATTGTGCCAAATCGTTCTGTGCGACGGAGAGCTTCATCTTCTGTGCGAATGAGTAAGTCACCAAATATTATTTTACGTCCTGTATGTGCAGCATGGATGCGGAGTGCATCGCGGCAGTCAATGTACGGACGATTCTGGTCCCGAAAATATGAGGATCGGGCGCTTTCCACAATCACTAGCGTAATATCGTGACGTTCGATAAGAGCGTGGGTTGTCGTGGTGATTATGAGTTTCGTTGTAGAAAAATCTTCAAGCGCCGCATAGCCTTTACGAAGTTCCGATTTTGGACTTGTTGCCGTGAGCATAATCTTTCGCTCATCAATGCCGTGAGAAAGTGCCTCGGATACTGCCTCTGCTTCCATAGAGGTTGGCACCACAATGAGTACTGAACCCCCATGTGCGAATGTTTCGCGCACGAGTGATCGGTATGTTCGGTACCGTTCTTCGCGTATAGCTTGGAGCATGTGCACACCACAATCATCGGTGTGTACCACGTGATGTGTGTGCGGTAATGGATACTCGCCCCCACGAATCTCCGGTGAGAGCATGTTGTACAGAACTGATCCGAGGGGAGCGGCGTAATACTGCGCAAGGTCTCGTGCGGTTGCAACAAATGCATCACCCAGTCGTTGTGCATCTTTTTGTACAGGTAACTTACGCAATGAAAAGGTTGCGGCACGCAGTGCGGTCTTTGCCGCACTTACTTCTTCGACAGCAGTGACGAGGGACAGTGTGAGTGTATTTCGTATAGGAACCTGGATGATTGTACCGAGTGAGTATGCTTCGCTGCTGAAATACGAAAGCGTTTCAATCACTGTGCCGCGGCGAAGTGGTACGACCGTAATGACGAACATGTGCGTATTCTAGCAAATACGGCACCTTCTCCCAAAAAATGGGGATAAAAATGCACTCAAAACCGTCCCTGCGGACGGTTTTGAGGCTTTTATCAACCGGAGCCATGTTTTTGCTATTCCTAATGCAAAAACAGGCGAGGTCGGGCAGGAGGTGAGAAAGCCTGGGAGGCTTTCGCAAGACCTTGAACACGACTGTGTGAAAGGTGTACCGCTCCTGTAAGGAGATTAGTGAGCGTTGCGAACTTAGAAACCTGACGCTTAGTACTCTTCGAGGTAGTGTACGTCTGCGCCGAGGGAATTAAGGCGTTCAACGAGGTTTTCGTAGCCGCGGTTGATACTGTAAATGTTACGAAGTACGGAATCACCCTTTGCACCGAGCATGGCAATAAGGAGGATGGTTGCAGGGCGGAGCGCAGGAGGGCACACCAGTTCTGTTGCTCGGAGTGGTGTAGGTCCGGTGATGTAAATACGGTGCGGATCTGCAAGTACGGTCTCTGCGCCGAGTTTGTCGAGCTCAGTGAAGTAGAGCGCGCGCTTCTCGTACACCCAGTCATGTATCAATGTTTGGCCGGTTGCCTGTGTTGCAATAACTGCAAAGAAGGGAAGGTTGTCGATGTTAAGACCAGGATATACCGAAGGATGAATCTTTTCGTGAAGCGCAACGAGTTTTGAAGGCTTTGTGGTTATGTCGACAAGTTTCGTTACACCGTTCTCTGACAGGTAGATTTTTGAACGCTTGTACTTAAAGCCCATTTTTTCCAGCTTCAAGAGTTCGAGTTCGAGAAATTCAATTGGACAACGAGTGATGGTGATTTCTGAGTTTGTGAGAATTGCTGTTGCAATAAAAAACATACTGTCGGTGGGATCTTCCGAAAGTGTGTATGAGACTTCATGATCAATTGCAGCAATACCGTGCACGGTAAGAGTGGTAGTTCCGAAACCTTCTATACGTACGCCACATACTTCAAGAAAGGCGCAGAGCTCTTGCACTTGGTAGTTTGCAGAAGCGTACTTAAGTACGGTGATTCCTGGGGTAAGGGCTGCGGCCATCAAGGCGTTTTCAGTAACCGTGTCACCTGACTCATAGAGCACGATCTCTCCGGCAGACTTTCGCGCCGCAGTGACTGCGAAGGCATCATGCTTTGCTTCAATGGTGACACCGAATCGTTCAAGTGCAAAGAAGTGAGGTCGTACCGTACGGCTACCGAGTTTGCATCCTCCTGATTGCGGAAGTGAAAACTTTCGCATGTGGTGCATAAGGGGGCCAATAAACATAACGATGCTTCGTGTCTTTTGAGCCGCTATGCGATCGATTTTTGCGAGATCGTATTGTTTTGGTGGAGTAAGCGTTACATCGCTGCCATTCCACTCGACGCGCATACCAATACTTTCAAGCACCTCGATGATTCGATGTACTTCTTCGATGCGCGCTACGCGTTTGAGTACGGTGCGGTTTTTATTGAGGAGTGAAGCGCAAAGCAGACCAACAGCACCATTTTTTGATGTGCTTGTAGTCACGGTGCCGTGGAGTTTTTTGCCACCACCAATTTTAAGATTCATGGTACCAGGGGAGAGGGTAACGAGATTTTTCTTAAGTGCAGCACTTAACTTCTTCAACATATCGGCCGACACATTCTGTTTGCCGCTCTCCATGCGAGCGACGGCACTCTGTGTTGTAGCGATGCGTCGTGCAAGTTCACCTTGTGTCATACCCTGTGTCTCCCGAAGGTCCGCAATCCTGTTTCCTATAGTCATATGTTCTCTAGCATAGCATGTGCGCTATATGCCTCAACTTCTTGTGTGGATGACGGTACTACGGTCTGGGTTGTGTGGAGGTTCCGTTACGGGTACTATGGTCGACACTATATGAAACTGCGTTTCGCTCCCAAAATAGGTATTGATCTCGGCACAACGAACGTGCTGGTATTTGTAGACGGGAAAGGTATTGTCCTCAATGAGCCTTCTGTTGTTGCGGTTTCAGACCAGAATGAAATTCTCGCAGTGGGTAGTGAAGCAAAACGAATGATTGGACGTACCCCCGATAGTATTCGCGCATACCGTCCTATGAAGGACGGTGTTATTGCTGATTACCGTGTTACGGAAGCAATGCTGCGATATTTTCTTAAAAAAGCACTCGGGAAGTTCAATATCTGGAAGCCGGACGTACTTGTATCTGTTCCTGCAGGAGTAACCTCAACAGAGAAGCGTGCGGTTGTTGAAGCAACACTTAAAGCTGGTGCACGGAACGCGTATGTAGTGAAGGAACCCATTTTGGCCGCGATTGGTGCGGGTGTACCTATATATGAGCCAAGAGGTCATATGGTTGTTGATATTGGTGGAGGCACGATTGACGTTGCGGTGATATCGCTTGGCGGCATCGTGGCCGCAAACTCAGTGAAATGTGCGGGAAATAAAATTGACGCTGCAATTATTGAATATGTAAAACGTACGCATAATCTCGCAATTGGCGAGAAGACAGCAGAGGATATAAAAATTGGTATTGGCTCAGCATTGCCGCTTGAGGAGGAGCTGTCGATGGAGGTAAAAGGTCGCGATTTGCTCACTGGACTTCCGCGGAGTGCTGAAATGCAGACAAATGAAATTGTACGAGCGATTTCCCGCGAACTTCGCGAGATGGTAAAAGCGGTGAAGGATGTGTTTCAAGAAACGCCGCCAGAGCTTGCATCTGACATTATCGATTACGGCATCATTATGACGGGCGGCACATCGCAACTTCGTAATTTTCCTGAATTGCTGAAGCGTCGTACAGGCGTGAAGGCAATGTTGGCTGATCAAGCATTTTTCTGTGTTGCACGCGGTACCGGTGAGGCACTTGAACATCTCGATACGTACAAACGTGCAATCTTGGCAAAGCGGTAGATTCATTCACGACGTGGTTTTGTGGAGTTGTGCAAAAATTCTTCTTTCTTCTTGCGCTCCTCTTTCGTATCATTGTATGTATGGAACTGTTTGGGAAGCAGAAGTTCTCTTCTCCTGAAGAGGAAATCGCTTTTTTGCGTGGAGAGATAGCGCGTCGCGAACGGGATGTGTTGCAGCGTACTCCCGAAATTGATGCAGCACATCGAGAGACTATTGGTCGCGAGGTGATTAAAGACTATGCTGAACATGCGCCGGAACTCCTTCTCGACAAGAAACATGCATTTTCTGCATATGCTACTGCTGAGTCGCATGGTGCGGTTGAAGTTGCTCCTGATAAGGTTGAAGAGATTGTGCGTATTGCACAAGAGAAAGGGGTACGGAATGCCCTTACGCTTCTTGAGAAGTTAAAAAGCCCGTTTATAACCGACGAGGTCCATCGAGCATTGATAGAACTTCTTCGAAGTGGCCGCGAAGTTGCTGAGTTACGAAAGGATGCACCGCTGTGGAAGGCGCTTACGATGACGCTGTATGAAGTTGCGTTACCCCGTACACAAGACGATGATCGAGCACACGATCTTCGATCGATCTTTTCTGCAATGGAGCAATTCTATGCAGGCATGCAGACGCTTTCCCAAGGAAAGGATTCACGTGTGTATTCACTTGAGATTGCAGTGTCCGATAAACGCGACGATATCATTTTTTATGTAGCCGTACCGAATGAGTTCGTAAATCTTTTTGAGAAGCAGACACACTCGTTGTTCCCGCATGCAGTCCTTGTGGTACAGCAGAACGACTACAACATCTTTGTTGAAGATGGTGTGAGTCTTATTTCTCTCATCGTTCAGAAACAACATTCGATCTATCCGCTTCGCACACATGACACCTTTGAAGTTGATCCGCTCTCAGTTCTTCTTAATGCGTTTTCAAAAATAGAACGAAATGGCGGCGGCGCCGCAGTACAGATTGTGGTCGGAGGCGGCGCCGCGTCGCTTCAAAAGATGTACAAAGGTGTCATAAGTCGTGTTGAACGAGGTGAGAAAGTTGATGTTGCAATCAGAAAAAGCACTCTGGGCGGGGAGTTCTTGGAGTCCCTTAAGGAGCTTGTAACGAACAAACAAGATGCAGGAGAAGAGAAACAAGGTGAACGTACAGGAGACATGCAGCGTCTCGAACTTTTTAATACAAAGATTGATACACCGGCGTTAAACACAAACATACGTCTCATTGCATCCGCGCGTACTAAAGATCGTGCAGAACAGATTTTGACCGAACTCGAATCAAGTTTTCATCAGTTTGAAAATACAAAAAGCAACCAGCTGGTGCCGGTACGACTTACGGGAGGGAGGCAACTTCGTGCACTGAACGCATTTTCGTTCCGTGAGCACCTTACCGATTCAGTCGTGTCGCTTTCCATACGTGAGCTTGCGACATTGATTCATTTTCCTTCCGAGGGTATTGAGTCATCACCACAATTTAAACAGTCGCGCGCAAAACATGCACCGGCGCCGGTGGACATGCCAGGACACGGCACGCTTCTTGGTGAGAATGTGTACCGTACGATGACGAAGCCAATCTACATGACACCGCTTGACCGGCTGCGTCATTTTTATGTTATTGGGCAGACCGGTACCGGAAAGACAACGCTACTGAAGAATATGATCGTGCAGGATATTCATGCAGGGGCGGGAGTTTGCATGATTGATCCGCATGGTACTGATGTGGTAGATGTGCTCGCACAAATACCCCCTGAGCGAATGGATGATGTTATCTATTTCGACCCTGCAAATCTCGACCGAGTTCTGGGACTCAACATGCTTGAGTACGATCCTCGATTTCCCGAGCAGAAGACATTTGTGGTGAACGAATTGTTCTCTATCTTTCAGAAGCTATACAGTGCGAATCCGGAATCAATGGGTCCTATGTTCGAGCAGTATTTCCGCAATGCCACACTGCTTGTTCTTGAGGATCCTGAATCAGGATGTACGCTCCTCGATGTTTCGCGTGTGATGGTCGATGCGGCCTATCGTGCATACAAGCTCAGTAAAGCAACAAATCCAGTAGTGGTGCAGTTTTGGAAAGAGATTGCCACAAAAGCGGAGGGTGAGGCATCGCTCGCAAACGTCGTGCCGTACATCGTCTCAAAATTTGATGTGTTTACTGCGAACGATTACATGCGCCCAATCATTGGTCAGCAACATTCTTCGTTCCAGTTTCGTGATCTCATGGACACAAGCAAGATATTGCTTGTGAATTTGTCGAAGGGAAGACTTGGTGAGATCAATGCAAATCTCATCGGTATGATCATTGTTGGCAAGATACTCATGGCAGCACTTTCGCGCGTTGATGATGTCTCGCAACGGTTCCCTCCGTTTTATTTGTATATTGACGAGTTCCAGAACGTAACTACAAATTCGATTGCGTCGATCTTGTCTGAGGCGCGAAAATATAAACTTGGACTCACGATCGCGCATCAGTTCATTGCACAGATCGATGAACGTATTCGCGATGCAGTGTTTGGTAACGTTGGCTCTATGGCCGCATTCCGCGTTGGTCCTGATGATGCAGCGTTTCTTGAAAAACAATTTTCCCCCACCTTTACTGCGAGCGACATTATGAATATCGAAAATCATAATGCGTATGTCCGGCTTCTTTCAAACGGTATACCAACGCAACCATTCAGTCTTCGCACGATGCAGCCACCTGAGACAAATCATGAATACGCAGCACAAATAAAAGAATTCGCGATTGCAAAACACGGTACACCTCGTGCAGAAATCGAAACGCTCATACGTGCTCGATATAATCAATGATAGGTTTCGTAGTTATCAACGTACATATTCTATAAGCAGCACGGAAAGCAATGATATACTGTCTTTGAATATGGGAGGTTCAAGTACTTCACACAGTGCTGTTTTGCGTCGTGAAAACGGCGCACGTCCAGCGTATGATCTGCGTAGCTGGCAGGGGCTTACGGACGTGCTTCGTAAAGCAAAGGAAAAACTCTCTCCTACCGAACATGCATCGTTTCGTGATCTCGTTCTGCAGTATGCCCAACAGGGCGGTGACGTTGAGTTAAAAGCAAAGATTGACGCTGTCATTGCTCGGCTGGAAGAGCCTGAAAAGGTAGCGGAACCTACAAAGCAGGTAGAAACCGTTGTTTCACCAGAGCCTGCTGCTCCAGTACCGTCTTCTGTTCGCACGACAATGAATATGATGCGTCGTTCCGCACCACGTTTCATGCCGAAATCTATATCTATTGAAATAGATCCAATACCCGAGCCAATATCAGAAACAGAAACAGAAACAGAATCAGGGTCACCACAGCAAACTCCAGAACCGACACCGGTTCCTGCGGTTTCGTTTGTACCTGCACCAACTCCAGAAAAAAATCAGGTACCAGAAGAAGTCTCACGAACACCTCGTTCGCTAGAAGAGCACAAAGCGCGTATTACTGAAATCAAGCGTCTGGTGAATGAGCAAATTGGAAATCCAGTTGCGCTCGTAGGTACACATAAGGAATTAGGAAGGGAATACATGCAGGCGCTTCTTGCGGCACTTAAATCAACAGGAGGTGGCGGAACGGGAATTGAAGCGGCAATGCGAAGACTCGAAGATGCATTTAGTGCAGTCATTACAGACAAACCGCATGAACAAAAACAAGAAGCAGTCCTGCCTCCCGTAGAAGTTCCACCAACTACCCAGGAAGAACCTGTGGTGATTGAAGTGTCTCCGGAGCCAATGCAGGTAGAACCAGTTTCTGCAGAACCCGAAGTGGTTATCGAAGACAAGGAACCGGAACCTGTTTCAGAAGTGCCTGTACATATTTCACAGACACCTATCGAAGAGGAGTTGGTAACTCCTATTTCTGAATCAGAACCAGAGCCGGTACAAGAATCAAAGCCGGTAGCAATTCCTGTCGCTCCGAAAGAATCAGTGCCGACAGCATCAGTCCCAGTAGCACGGAAAGTTCCTGTTGCATTCTCTGCATCAGCAACGCATGCGTCACTGATGCAGCGTGAAGAAAAGTCTAGTCCGGTTGTTTCGATATCAGTACCACCGCCAACATCAAAAGCTTCTGAAGAGGAGGGATTCTCCGAAACAAAGTACACACAGAAGAAAATGGGTGCAGCTTCAGTGCAGTCACTTGCAGAAACTGGTGTGGACGCTGGTGATGTGGCGGTGCGTCAGTCAGAACTCGTTTCGCCAAAAATTACGCAGGCACTCCACGACTTACTCCATGAGTGGAGTATCTTTGCCTCGAGTGGTTTGTTTGGAACAGGTCCTTCTGGCCCAGAACATCCTTTGTATATAAAGCTTTCACATCTCAGCATGGGCGAGATTATTACCGGGCGCTATGAAGGTGCAGATCGGCAGGTAAACAACGTGATACACGACTACGTTAATGCATGGCGACATGAACAGGGTCTTGCGTATACTCCGAGCGAGACATTCGAGCACTTCCTTCGTCGAGTCGTTCAGCGTATTCAAAAACGTACAGGATCTCGCGAATAATATTCACGATATTTCTAGTTCGTACCGAGGCATGCTTAAATACAAGCAATGCATCACGCGCATCTATTGGTAGGAAGTAGGGAATGGGCTCATGCCCAGATACCGCAGGATGAGATTCTCTCGAGTCCTGATGTTTCAATACGCTCATACGAGCGTATGGTTATTGCGGACGCACGCTCACTCATTCGTGACGCGTATCTGCGACCAGTTACGCGCACGCATCGAACTTTTATACTCGATGCTGCATCCATTTTGCCTGACGCGCAGAATGCACTTTTAAAACTTCTTGAAGAGCCGCCGGCTGGCGCATTATTTTTCTTTATTGTGCCGCGCGAGGAAGTTCTATTGCCGACACTTCGATCACGCTTCAATCTGCTTGCAACTGAACATGCCGCTATCAATACGACAGATTTTGATGTGTTCCTCGGACTCTCATATGCACAACGACTTGCACACATCGTAGAAAAGCTTGATGCAGAGGATATAGAGTGGGTACGCGCGATTGTGCATGGCGCTGCATTGCATGCACAAGCATCGCGTGACCCTGTTTTTATACGGGATATGCTCAAGACGGAGGCGTTTATTATGTCGCCAGGCGCCTCAAAAAAGATGCTTCTTGAACACATAGCATTGTCACTCAAAGAGAAGTAGCGTGTAGAGAGGGGGTAGGTTACAATACGAGACACATGGCATTTTCAACAAAAGAATTTGAAAGTCGAAGCGAAGAGGTTGTTCGTTGGCTTGAACGAGAGTTTTCAGGAATTCGTACTGGGCGCGCAACGCCAGCGCTTCTTGATCTTGTGCAAGTTGAATCATACGGAGCACGCGTACCAATTGTGCAGGTTGGTTCAGTGAGCGTCGAAGATCCTCGCACATTGCGCGTATCTATCTGGGATGCAAACGGAATAAAGTCGGTAGAGAAGGCAATTAAGGAAGCAGATCTCGGCGTATCTGTTGTTGCAGATGGTTCCGGGTTACGCGTTATCTTTCCTGAACTCACCGGTGAGCGTCGCATCCAGCTTTTAAAGATTGCTAAGGCAAAGCACGAGGAAGCTCGCGTGTCCCTTCGCGGTGTTCGCGACGATGTAATGAAAGAAATTGAAGCATTGCTTCGGGAGAAAGAGATGAGTGAAGATGAGAAGGTTGGAGCAAAAGAAGCAATCCAGAAAAAGGTTGATTTTTTCAACGGAAAATTTGACGAACTTTTGTCGTTAAAAGAAAAGGAGGTCGCACAATAATCTATGTCAGTTCTTATTTTTCTCGGGATTCTGTTCTTGCTTGTGCTCGTCCATGAGCTCGGTCATTTTGCGGTGGCTAAATGGACCGGTATGCGCGTCGATGAGTTTGGTATCGGTTTTCCGCCAAAGCTTTTTGGGATTAAACGAGGGGAGACTGAATATACATTCAATCTTTTTCCAATTGGTGGTTTTGTGAAGATTGCCGGAGAGGATGGAGTACTTGAGGGTACCGACCGGGCAGTGACTACTGATACTCGATTCTTTACCGCAAAGAGTAAGTGGGCACAGGCCGGCGTATTGCTTGCTGGCGTTACTATGAATGTGCTCCTTGCATGGCTCCTGTTTACCATCGCGTTTTCTGTAGGAGTTCGTTCTGCGGTTTCCGAGGCAGATGCCACTGATCAGGCGATGCTCACCATCACCAGCGTACTCCCTGAGAGTCCTGCTGCAGATGCAGGAATCCCCCCTGGTGCGGTAGTCACTAAGGTCTCAGCTCCAGAAGAAGAGCTTTCTGCGCTCACTCCGTCTGCGTTTAGTGATTTCGTAGCAGCGCATCAGGGTACAGAACTCACGGTTGCATACCGTACACAAGGAGGAGAACAAACCACACTCCTTACACCAGAATCAGGATTGATATCTGGCGATACGGATCGTGCCGCGATCGGTGTTGCACTTGCACAAGTGGAAGTGGTGCGACGACCGTTGGGGCAGG
>Ga0209277_10000917_pt1 | contig 14734 bp, 5 predicted proteins | sample JI81AbrownDNA_FD_187503 | JGI IMG/M metagenome (GOLD analysis project Ga0209277, IMG submission 187503) | Wastewater effluent complex algal communities from Wisconsin, to seasonally profile nutrient transformation and Carbon sequestration -... | ecosystem: Engineered > WWTP > Effluent > Algae... | reverse complement strand
ATGCACGTTTTTATTGAGCGCGATATTCGCCTCGCGCGTTGCAAATGAACGCATATACACCCGATCGCTGCTCACGGAATTCATGCGGATTCTATCGCCCAACAGCGCGCCACCGGTCTTGCGTTTCGACGGATCAACGGAAATGACACCAATAGTTTTGTCTTTGAAATCTTCGAGAAAACGCAGGATAAGTTCGTCCGTAAGCGAAGACTTACCCGCGCCACCGGTGCCGGTAATTCCAAGCACGGGGATCGGCGATTCTACCTTCGGCGGAGTAAGCTGCTTGCGTTCGAGCATCGAAATTGCCTGCGCAATGGCAACGGGATTTTTCTTGGTCACTTCGCCCAAAAGTGCGTCTGAGGCAAACGTCATCGGCGTTTCGAAGTCGGATTGCATCACGAGGTCATTGATCATGCCCTGTAGTCCGAGCGAACGTCCGTCATCGGGCGAGTAAATTCTTGAAATTCCATAGGCATGTAATTCTTCCATTTCCTGCGGAAGTATCGTGCCGCCGCCGCCGCCGAAAAGCTTGATATGCCCGGCGCCCTTTGCCTTGAGCAAGTCATACATATACTTGAAATATTCGACATGCCCGCCCTGATAACTCGTGAGCGCAATCGCCTGTGCGTCTTCCTCAATCGCGCAGTCCACCACATCCTGCGCCGAGCGGTTGTGCCCGAGATGAATTACTTCCACGCCGGTCGATTGGATGATCCGGCGCATGACATTGATAGCAGCATCATGCCCGTCAAAAAGTGAGGCAGCGGTTACGATGCGGATAGTATTCTGTGGCTTGTAAGGTTGGAATGGAGCTGTCATAATTAGTTTATACTGTTGAAGTTAAAAGATTATTTTTTCAATTTATACGTTCCGTCACCGCGCCACACTGCCGGCACGAATCATCGCAAGCAGCGCATTCAAGACACCCGAAAGCGCTGCGATTGTGTGTGGGTCACTCACCGTTCCATTTGATAATTTCTGATTCACTGCCGGAATACTCAGCACTCCTCCCACCGGCACACGCGTACCGAGCGCCTGCAACGTAAGCAGCAATGATGCCATTGCCTTATCACCACCCGATGGCAGCGGAGATGCACTGATGGCTGCCACCGGCTTTTCATTATACTGCGCCGAAGAGACCATCCAGTCCAAACTGTTTTTAAGCACACCCGGCACACCAAATGCATATTCCGGCGTACAGATGACTACTCCGTCTGTAGCGGCAAGCAGCGCGCGCAGATGCGTCACCGGCTCGGCTGCCTTCTCCGTATCCCGCTCGGGCGAGAAATGCGGTAAGTCGCCAAGATGCTCATATATCGTGAATTCCACATCGTTCGGCGCAAGCGAAGCGACCGCCTGCAGTATCGCTGCATTCGTCGACCCCACACGCAAGCTACCCGAAATTCCCAGAATTTTTATCGGCGAATTATGGAGCATACGTCGTCGTACAAGAGAGTAAATGAATGGGTTATTGACTGCGAAAATACGGTTTTTTGGGTTCGGTTGTGCATATTCCGGGCGTTTGCTGCGGTCACCCTTGGCCGTCCGGGCGAAGTACTTCCACGCAGAACAAAAAAAAGACCTCTTGCAATCAATCGCAAAAGGTCTTTTTGATGTGCGGCTGCCGGTAATTATTCGTTTCTACGCGAAACAGCAGCCGTTGTGTGAATTGTCGAAGCTCCTCCTGCCTTACGGGAGCACTTTATTTCCCTGAATCACCCGAAAGATGACAGAGATAACTGCAATAACCAGAAGGATATGGATCATCCCGCCCACGCTGTAGGCGAAGTAACCAATCGCCCATAAAAGGATGAGCAGCACCGCGATGGTATAGAGGAGATTGTTCATTGATAGTATTGAAGTTGTGTGAGAGAAGTGATGTTTATTTCACAAGTATCATTTGTTTTGCCGTAACGAGCGTGCCTACTTCTAAGCGATACATATACATTTCACTGCCGAGGAAGGAAGCATCATCTCGTGTGAAGGTGGCGCTGTGATTACCCGCCTCCTGCACGCCGCTCACAAGGGTCGCCACTTCTTTACCGAGCATTGTAAATACTTTGAGGGTAACCATATCCGATTTTTCAATTGAATAGTCAATGGTCGTTGAAGTGCTGAATGGATTCGGATAATTATCCGAAAGCGAGGATTGATTGCCGGCAATCGGACTCATCACCCCAAGCGGACCAAAGCGTAAATCGGTCGAAAGGATAGGAGTAAGCTGATATCCGCAGACAAAATTAGCCGTCGCCTGACTGAGGACACCTTCAAATGTCGCGAGCTTATTGAGAATCGGCATGCCGGGCATACGCGTATCACCGCTCTTGCCGATGCGGATGACGACGGTATTGGTCTTGTCCGATGTGTCGGTATTCTGATAAATCTTTGATTCTAAAAACACTGCATCGCTATCAGAATTCATGGTCAGATTATTGACTCTAATCATACAGCTTTCGTACTGTTCGCCCGTGAGCGCTATCTGCGCAAGCGTCAGCGTGGCTGACGGAGGAAGCGGATTCAATCTCGAAAGACGGATAAATCCTACCAAGTCTCTTGTGATTATAGTCTTGAGAAAATCCTGTTCGGAGATGCGTCCTTCAATCCGTACTTTATCGCCCGTTGTAATTTCCGCAGTCCGGACATTATTAAAAAATACTCCCGACTCCTGAAACAGCGTGAGTCCGCCGGTCGCATCCTGAATACGGGTATAATTGCCAAGTGACCGTGTGACAATGCCTTCGACGATAATAAGCGTACCAATCGGCAAGTCCCGCGCTGCTTTGATGGTATTGACACCAATCGTGTCTATCCCTGTCCCCGACACAGCGATACGGCTGCTGCCCGCATTATGGGAGAATTCAACTTCAGCTACATCCATACCGCGGACAAGTGGTGCAAAGGTAACCAAAAATTCCTGCGAAGCATTTGGAGCAATGGTGCCGATAAGCGGTGTGATGGAATAGCGCGGCGAACTCACATTAATATCCGATATAATCAGATCCGTTGCGCCGGTATTGGTCACATAGACACTTTTTTGGCGTGACGTTCTCACCCGTACATTCCCAAAATCAAGCTTGAGTGTGTTTGCCGTAAATTTCGGAGATAAATCACTGCCCGAGCTGTTGCCGGATACATATATCGTATCGCGCGGATTGACTGCATTATGATGAAATGCTATAAATCCGTTCTGCACGCCGATTCCAAGCGGTGAGAACGTCACATAGAACTTCCTCGCCGTACCTGCCTCGACCACCCCCGTACCGAGCTCGACACTATAATGTTTGTTACTCGGCTTTGCCGTAAAGATGATAAGATTCGCTGTACCGGAATTCGTCACGACGATGCTGTCTTTCTTGCTTGTACCGCTGGCAACCGTGCCGAATACGATGCTCTCATGATTGATGGAAAATGACGCAAATACCGGATTACCAACACCTGTACCGCTGACATGAATGGAGTCTTTACTGGAAGTAGAATTAATAGAAAAACGGATATACCCTTCATGAAAACCGGGTGCAAGAGGTGTGAAGGTAATTTCAAATTTCCGGGACGCTCCCACCGCCATCGTTGCATTCACCGCCGTCACCGTAAAGCTCGGATTCGTCGATACAAAGCTCGAAATAATCAATCCTGCCGTGCCGGTATTGGTGATGGTCATACTGTCTTTTTTGGTTGTTCCGTTGATTACATTGCCAAAGTCAAACTCCAGCGGCGTCACCGCAAATTTGGACGATGTGCCGGCACCGCTCACTACCACAGTATCTTTACTTGTAGCGTCGTTGTGGGTAAATAGTATACGCCCCGTGGTCGCTCCGTCGGACGTCGGCTCGTAGGTAATATAGTACGTAAGCGTGCCGCCGGGCGTAATCGTCGCCTCCGTCGGTGTGACGGTAAAGACTGCATTCGTGCTGATGACACGTGTAATCAGTAAATTCGATGTGCCGGTATTGGTCACCGTCAACGAGTCGGTCTTTTGGAGACCTTTGCGTACATTCCCAAAACTAATAGCATCGACACTTTTTACAAAATCCGGCGCAAGCCCCGTGCCGCTCACCGTGACCGTATTCATCGGTATCACTGCATTGTGGTTAAAGGTCAGCGTACCTAATTGCTCGCCGCCGACAAGCGGTGCAAAGGTAATATAAAATTTCTGCGAAGTGCCCGGCGCGACGACTCCCTGCGAAGGCGTTACCGAAAAATTCGCGTTATTGCTTATGATACTTGTAATTATAATATTCGCAGCACCCGAATTGGAGACCACGACCGAGTCTTCTTTGGTGAGACCTTTGACCAAACTTCCGAAATGAATACTCGCCGGAGTAACCGTGACAATCGGGGAATATCCAATGCCGCTGACGATGACCGTATCTCGTGGCTTGGCAGCATTATGCGTGAAAATTATCCGCGAGGATTGATAGCCGTTGACGAGCGGTGTGAAGGTCATGACGAATTGCTTCGACGCACCGGGCGTGATGGTTGCCGTCGCAGCATTCACCGTAAAGGAAGAATTCGCACTCGTTATCGTGCTGATAATTAAATCCCCATCACCTCGGTTCGTCACCGTAACAACACCCGCTTTACTCGAATACGTGGCAAGATTTCCCAAATCTATCTGATTCGTATCAGCCGAAAATATCGGGACTACCACCGCCAATGCAGTACCTGCCGTACGTGCACTGTTTCCCGCTACTGTCACTATCGGAGTCGCCATCATCGCAGCAAGGAGAATCGCTCCCAGCGTTCGGATGTAGTTGTTATACATAGTGTGTATGTATGTATTATAAATTTTCATTGTATGTACCTGTATTATTTGCTAATTGCCGAACTGCTTTCTTTCTGAAAGTACAGTGTGAAGCGTCTGCTTTTTGATTGCCGTTTTTTTGTGGAGGTCATTTTTTGGACTGTAGGGGCGAATCGCATTCGCCCTGGTCGTGCTAGGGTGAGGGCGAATGCAATTCGCCCCTACGATGGAATAGGAAGACCGAACCACAACAACACCAACCGAGAACTTGATTTTATTAACCGCAATGTTGGCAAAGAGGAGAGCATGGTAGTATTTTCTTTGCCAACGTTGCGGTTAAGAATTCTATAAAAAGAGCTCACGGAACGGAATGTAATCTGTCTGTGAAAACGCCGAAATTTTCATAGTACCTGCTACACTGACCATTCCGTAAGCTGCTTATCGTAGTGCTATTTCACGAAGACCATTTGTTTGGTCTGAGAGAATTTCCCTACTTCCAAACGGTAGTAATACATCTGGCTGCCAAGGAGTATGCTTGAGTCGCCTTCGGTGAAGGTCACTGTGTGTGTCCCTGCATCCCGGAAACCGTTTACTAAGGTTGCTACTTCTTGTCCTGCAAGTGTAAATACTTTGAGTGTAACGACATCCGACGTACCAATGCTGTACTGAATCGTCGTCGAAGCATTGAATGGATTCGGATAGTTATTAGACAAAGAATAGTCATTGCCTGTTGATTGGTTGAATATTCCCACCGGAGCGAATCGCAGGTCATTCTGCAGTACAGGAGTGAGTTGATAGCCGCAGGTCGTGCAGCTACTTGACTGACTCAGCACACCTTCAAAGGTAACCGGTCTTTCGAATATCGCCATGCCATCCATGTGTGTATCAGCCGTCAGACCGATGCGGATAACCACGGTATTGGCTTTGTCGGTAATGTCCGTCACCTGATAAATCTTCGACTCACGGAAGGTAAGATCGCCATCGGAAGTCATGATCAAATTCTCTACTTTAATCAGACAGCTTTCGTACTGTTCGCCGCGAAGAGCGATGTCTGAAAGTGTGACCTTGAATGGCGTTGGCAATGGATTGGAACTTGAGATAATCGAATGACTTACTAAATCACTGCTTGTAATTATTTTGAGGTTATCTTTCTCGGTAATTTTACCTGCGACACGGATTTTATCGCCCATAGTAACAACAGGGGCAAGTGTTTTCAGACCAAATTCACCCGTTTCATGGAAGAGCGTAAGTCCGCCGGTTGAGTCCTGAATGCGCGTATAGCTGCCTAATGTCCGCGTAACGACACCTTCGGTAATAAAGCTCGTACCGATAGGTAATTCACGTGCTGCTTTGATGGTAATTACCCGCATCGAATCGATACCGTTACCGGTGACATTGAGCGTGCTAACACCTGCAGTGGAATTGAACGTAATTGTCGAAGTGACGCGGCCAAGAACCGTCGGAGCAAAGGTCACCAAGAATTCCTGAGAAGCGCCTTGAAGGATTGTACCCGTCGTCGGAGTGACTGTATAATGCGAATCTTTCGGTACAATGCTCGTGATAGCCAAGTCACCGGTGCCAACGTTGCTAATCATCACACTGAGTTGCTTGGTGGTCGCAATGACAACATTTCCGAAGTCGAGATTCTGCTGACTGAAGGATAGTTTCGGTGTCACGCCTACGCCTCTGAGCGTTATAATGGAAGGAGTAGGACTTGCATTGTGCGTAATGACCATATTACCCGTTTGCAGGCCATCGACAAGCGGGGCGAAGGTCACATTATAGACTTGAGTCATTCCCGGCGTGAGGATTATTCCGTTCGGAGTGAAGGTAAATACAGCATTCGAACTTGTGATAGTGCTGATAGTTAAGTCACCCGAACCTGTATTCGTCACCGTCACGGGTAGTATTTTTGTCGTACCTGTGCGGACATTCCCAAAATCTAAACTCTGCGTGCTGATTGCTATCGACGAGAGGACTCCCGTACCGGTCACGGCAATTGCATCATTTGCATTTAATGCATTGTGACTAAAGGTCACACTGCCGGTATGAAATCCGGTCGTGAGCGGCGCAAATGTCACGGAGAATATTTGGGTCGCGCCTGGAATAAGGGTAGCATTCAGAGGGGAGGTGCTGAACTGTGCATTCGAACTCGACACACCGTAAATCACGAGGTCGGATGTGCCGGCATTCGTCACCGAGACGGTGAGCACTTTGCCAGTACCGACGCCAACATTACCAAAATCAAGACGTTGCACACTAGCGACAAACATTGGCGATACGCCCGTGCCCGTCACGTTGATGATGTCAGTGACGTTTGAAGCATTGTGAGTAAAGGTAATGGTACCCGACTGCGCGCCATTCGACATTGGCGAGAAGGAGATAAAGAATAACTGGGATGCTCCGGGAGTGATAGTGCCCGAAAGCGGAGTCACACCAAATAATCCATTGTTACTCGTTGCGCCGGTGATAATGAGATTGTCTGTGCCGGTATTCGTCACAGTCACCGACATTACTCTTGAGGTGCCGATTCTCACATTACCAAAGTCAAGCGATTGAACACTTGAGCTGAATTGTGGGGAAATTCCCGTACCTGTCACGAAAATCGTGTCGCGTGGCTTTGCTGCATCATCGGTAAAGATGACAAGCCCTGCCTGCAAACCATCGACAATCGGTGAGAATGTGACGTAGAATTTCTGTGATGATTCAGGTGCAATCGAACCGAGAAGTGGAGTAGCGACAAAGACAGCATTCGAACTTGTTACACTGTTTATAGTTAAGACTGTTGTACCGGTATTGGTAATCGTCACCGAGTCCATTTTGCTCGTGCCGGTGCGTACATTCCCAAAGTTAATAGTATAGGTGTTTGAAGAGAACATTGGCGACACACCTGTTCCGCTGAGCGTTACCGTGTCTTTTGGATTTGCTGCGTCATGATTAAACACGAGAAAACTATTCTGCAGACCATCGGCAATCGGCGAGAAACTCACATAGAATTTCTGTGATGATTCCGGTGCGATCGTGCTTACTCCGGATGGAGTGACCGTAAACAGCGTATTCGAACTCGTGACACTGCTGATAACAAGACTCGTCGTGCCGGTATTCGTCACCGTGACGGAGTCCATTTTTTGGGTGCCATTTCGTACATTGCCGAAGTCCAATGCCTGCGGATTGACAGCAAATAACGGCGACACGCCCATGCCCGATACGGTAATCGTATCGTTCGGCTTGTCGGCATCATCAGTGAAGATGATTAATCCGAATTGTTCGCCATCAACGGTCGGCGAGAAGGTTAAATAGAATTTCTGGGTCGCGCCGGGAGCAAGCGTGCTTGTCGTCGGCGTAACGGCAAATTTATCATTCGAACTCGTTACACTGCTAACAGTTAGAGTAGATGTACCTGTATTGGTAATAATCACCGAATCCTGCTTGCTTGTGCCGGTGCGGACATTTCCGAAGTTCACGTTTTGTACATTCATCGCCAGCACAGGAGATACTCCCGTACCGACGACACTAATCGAATCTTTCGCGACAAGTGCGTTGTGATTAAAGGTAATGTAGCCCGATTTTGTGCCATCGACAATTGGGGCAAAGGTTACATAGAATTTTTGTGTTGATCCTTGGGTAATTGTTCCATTTGAAGGAGTTACCGTAAACACACCATTTGAACTCACGATTGTACCAATCACCAAATCAGATGTACCGGTATTCGATACCGTGACCGAATCCATCTTGGTCGTACCGTTGCGAACATTCCCAAAATTGATACTTTGTACATTCGCTGCAAATATCGGAGAAACGCCTGACCCTGTGAGGGTAATCGAGTCTTTTTGATTGAGTGCATTATGATTGAAATAGACAAATCCCGTCTGTGAGCCATCGACGAGCGGCGCAAAAGTTACGTAAAACTTCTGCGTTCCGCCGGGGATAATCGTGCCCGTTGTTGGCGTGACCGTATAGCGAGGATTCGACGTGGTCACACTGTCGATGATAAGATCGGACGTACCGATATTGGTAATCATCACCGAGTCGAGCTTGGTCGTCCCATTGCGCACATTCCCGAAATTCAACCCGGGAAGACTCGACGAGAAGATAGGTGATACACCTGTGCCGGAGACGGTATAGACATTCGTCGGAATTTTCGCATTGTGATTGAAGGTAAACGTACCTTGTTGGAATCCATCGGCCACCGGTGCAAACGTAATATAATACTTCTGCGTAGCGCCGGGCGTAAGCGTTCCTGATGTCGGCGTAATCGTAAAGATTGTACTCGATGCAGTCACACTCGTCATCACCAGATCCGCAGTACCTGTATTGGTCACGGTAATCGAATCCATCTTGGTGGTCAGATTGCGGACATTCCCGAAATTGAGCGTTTCCGGTGACACGGCGAACATCGGCGAAACGCCGCTGCCGGTCATCGTGATGGTATCTTTCGGCTTCGCTGCATTGTGATTGAATATCATCATCGCCGATTGCACGCCATCGACTAAAGGCGCAAACGTGAAGTAGTATTTCAAGGACGCACCGGGCGTAATCGTGCCGGTCGTCGGTGTGACGGTAAAGCGCACATTCGAGCTCGTGATGCTGGAGATGATAAGATTATCGGTGCCGGTATTGGTCACGGTCACGGAGTCTGTTTTGGTGAGTTCATTGCGTACATTCCCGAAATCCAACGACATAGGTGTCGCCGAGAAGAGCGGAGAAACTCCTGTACCTGTTACATTGATCGTGTCTTTCGGCTTGGCTGCATTATGGGTAAAGATAATTTTACCTGCCTGCGCGCTATCGACGAGTGGAGCGAAGGTAATATAAAATTTGCGGGTTCCGTTTGGCGCGATCGTATCCGTCGTCGGCGTAACGGTAAACCGTGCATTAGTGCTTGTCACGCTTGTAATCATAAGATTCGCCGTGCCGGTATTGGTCACGGTAATCGAGTCCATCTTGGTCTGATTATTCCGTACATTCCCAAAATTGAGCGTGTAGGTATTGGCTGAAAATATTGGAATGACTCCCGTGCCGGTAGCTGTTATTGTGTCTTTCGGCTTGAGAGCATTATGGGTAAAAATTATATTCGCGTTTTGGTTGCCGGTACCGGTAGGTGTATAGGTAATATAGATTTGCTTCACTGAGTCCGGCATAATAGTAGCCGAAGTCCATGATACGATAAATTGTGAATCCGAGCTTGTGACATTCGTTATCACGAGGTCGGCACCACCGGTATTTTTCACACGGATCGTGTCAATTTTACTGGTAAAATTAGCTACATTGCCAAAGGTTGACTGTAATGAATCGGCTGAAAACACAGGGAATAAGAACGCGCGGGTAGAAGTCACGCCCGAACCCATCGTCACTGCCGCCGAAAATGCAAGTGCCCGACCGTCCATCGCCGCACCCGTTCCGAGTGAAATCGATTGATCGGCAAGGATACTGCCCTTGAATACCGAGTAGGTGCCAAGCGTCGCCGACGTACCAACCTGCCAAAAGATATTGGCTGCCTGCGCCCCGCCTGCGAGGATGATTTTAATACCGCTACCGAGGTTGAGCGAACTCCCAATCTGGAAAATCCACACATCGGTCGCATTGCCGGTGAGCGTGAGGTCAGCACCCGTGATGTCGGCTGCACCGGTGAATTTATAGAGTCCGGCGGCAAGATTCATACCGCCCATATTGCCGGCACCGGGATTGAGAAATGTACCCGTCGGCACGGGAGTACGATTCGCAGCATCGTTGTACGCGGTTGTTAAATCGCCTTTTGCGGTGGTCAGGAGCGCTGCGTCTATCGTCGAACCCGACGGACCGGACGCATCGACGACATAGAGATTCCCGACGACATTCGAGCCGTCGAAGCCCGTAATGTAGCTGCCGGCAGCAGGACTAAGTCCGATATTACCGGTAATCGTCACGGGTGGAATACCTGTAATCGTCGCACCCGCGAGGATTACAAAATTGTCGAGCGAGAGCAGATTGAGCGGGGGAATACCCGCACGCGTCGGCGTAGTCGCAAGTAAGGCAGCCATCGTAAGCACACCCAACAAGCGGATGTACCGATAGTATATACTCGCAGCGAGTACATTAAAAATTTTCATTGGAATTACCTGTTAGTATGATTGAAGTCAAACTGCTCTCTTGATGAAAGGTCAGTTGTTGGGGCGGATATGGTGCGAACCATTAGATTGAGAATGTGCGCTATCTCTTTATATACGAAGAGTTACACTTGAGTATGCAGGGAGTTTCGGATAGTGCCGGTGACCGTGGCTCTTCCATCCGTAGTCCCTTTGTTTGTGCTGTTTTTCTATGGTACAAAATTAAGGCAAGGGGGAGCTGAGTATGTTACGTAACGTTTGGTATTACTTACATGATTCCCATATCGGGTGTTTTTTTAGAGGGGACTTATGGTGAATGGCACGCTGATGACGGTGATTGGTATGATTGAATAACATGAGTTTGGGATAACCGCTCTTCATATTATCTTAAAATATAAGCACGTTAGATGGAAGTATGATACACCGTACACGTTCTCCATCCCTGAAAGGGATGAACTTCAATAGCCACCGATGAAATCGGTGGAGTAATACAGCGTTCACACACAAAACCCTGAAGGGGTTTAATAACGGTATGGACGTCATTAAACCCCTTCAGGGTTTGGAGATTGCTCATCTATGCCCCCCGCATTTCATGCGGGGCTATTCAAATTGAAGCCCTTTAGGCTTCTCGAATCTGGTAACTAATAGCATCCCGAACTCTTGTTAAAGAATGGGAATGGCAGGTACGACTATGTTGTAAATCCTTACATCCTATCCATATACCAGCTAAGTTCTTTTTCCATTTTCTTATAGCGGAAGATCGTGGTAATGATTTTTTGCAGGCGGACGAAGGCGGTCTCGCTTTTGACGACATAGTCGAATGCGCGGTGATGCATGCAGGTAATGGCAACGTCAATTTTATCTTGGGAGGAGAGCATTATTACCGGAATATCGGGGTTAAATGCTTTGATTTTGTCGAGTGTATCGATACCGTTCATGGCGAATTTATCGATGCCGTCGAGATGATAATCGAGTACAATCACATCCGGTGAATGAGATAAATGCTCCATGCATTTCTCGCCCGTCGGATAGGTCTCGATGATAAAATCTGCATGCTCCAAAAATTCTATTTCTAATAATTTCAAGAAGACAGCATCATCATCGACAAGGAATATTTTTATTTTTTCGTTTTTCATCGTTTCGTGTTTTTGATAGTATTAAACTCTTCTTCCAATTCTCTACATGCCTGACTGCAAACGAGTTCGAGTTGCAGCACAAGGTCATGTATCCCGTCTGTCTGCTTTTGAGTACTGGCATATTCCTGGATTTTCTTGGCCATATTTTCAAAGTCCGAACTAATCCCCATAATCGAAAACGACGGTATCATTTTGTGCACAGCCGAATAGAGAGCTATCCAATCTCGATCGTGGAAGCTCTGCTTCATCGAGAGAATCAACGGCGGCGTTTGCTCTAAATACAGCGAAATCATTTCCATCATCAGGGATGGGTTGGATTTGGTGCGATGGATCAGATAGGCAAGATCGGTACAGCGCTCTTTTTTCATTTCTATAGCAGCATTTTCCTTAGCGAGGTTGAGGGGCTGCGGTTTTTTGACCAACCCGATAATCTTGCTGTAGAGGATACGTTCATCGACCGGCTTGGCGATATAATCATTCATTCCGACTGCCTTGCATTTTGCGAGATCCACCGTCGTCACATCTGCCGTCAGGGCGATGATCGGGATCTTGGAATTCATAGTATTTCGGATATACTGCGTTGCTTCAAATCCATTCATTTCAGGCATTTGCAAGTCCATTAAGATAATATCGTATGTCTTGGAATGCAACTTTTCAATGGCAATTTTTCCGTTGGCGGCTATATCCCGCTCGAACCCAAAATCGTCCAAGAGTGTTTTCATCAGCAGTTGGTTCAGCGCAATATCCTCGACGACAAGCACCTTAATATTCTTAATATCATCATCGAGATCGATGACGACTTCTACGAGTTCTGCCTGCTCATTTGTTTTTTGGAAACTGAGCGTAAAGCTAAAGGTCGAGCCCTCGCCGAGCTTACTTTTCACGCGGATACTACCACCCTGCGACTCGACTAATTGCTTGACAATCGCAAGCCCGAGACCGGTGCCGCCATACAATCTCGACGTACCACTCGATGCCTGCTGGAAATTCTCGAATATCTTTACAATCTTGTCCTTTGGAATGCCAATACCGGTGTCGGTGACGGCAAATTCAATGGTGATATGTTCATCTGTTTCACTTACTACATTCACGCTTATGGTGATTTTTCCATTATTTGTAAATTTCACCGCATTGCTGACAAGATTGAGAATAATCTGATGCAAACGCACCGGATCGCCCACGAGAACTTCCGGAATAGTACCGTCATATTCACTCACAAGCTCTATGTTTTTCTCCTGTATTTTTGTTTCGAAGAGGTGTATCATCGCCGAGAGAGATGCTTCCATTTTAAAAGGAATTCTTTCAAATGTCATCTTGCCGGCATCGACTTTCGCGAGGTCGAGAATATCATTAATGAGTACAATCAGCGAGTCGCCACTCATTTTAATCGCCGTTAAGTATTCTTTTTGCTTGGCGTTGAAATCAGTCTTGAGCAGCACTTTCGTGAATCCTATAATCGCGTTCATCGGTGTGCGGATTTCGTGGCTCATATTCGAGAGGAATTGCTGCTTTGCCTTCACGGCTTCCTCGGCTTTGAGCTTGGCTTCCTCGGCAATCATCGTGGCAAGCTCTGCAAATACCTTCGCTTCAATGAGTTCCTTCTCGCTTTTTTTCTGTTCGGTAATGTCCCGCGCCACAATCACTGCGCCGAGTACATTCCCGAGGTCATCTTTATAGACCGAACCGTTGAAGAGTACATCCGTGAGCTTGCCATCCATGATTGTCAGTGGATAATCTACGACAAACCCCTTGGTAAATACTTCTTTATACACCTCGGATGCTTTCTCTGAGTCGGTGAAATAATCTTTGAAATCACTATTACGCAGCATCTCTCGCGACACACCCGTTACCTTGACCATTGCCTCATTCATATCGGTGATTTTGCCTTCGGTGCTAATAGTCACAAGTGGGTCACGACTTGCCTCAATCAAGCTGAGCGTATATTGCGAGAGGAGTTTTTTGGAGGTAATATCCGTGCGAATCGCCATATATTGATAGACTTCATCCAGTTCATTCCGAAAGGGTACAATTGTCGAATCCACCCAATAATTCGTACCGTCTTTTGCCCTGTTTTTGATTTCACCGCGCCATATTTTCCCGGCGGAAATTGTGTCCCATAAGTTCCGGATAAACTCTTTCGGGTGGAATCCCGAATTGACAATCCGATGATTCTGCCCAACTAATTCTTCGCGACTATACTTTGATATTGCGCAAAAATTATCATTAGCATAGGTAATTTTCCCTTTCAAATCAGTGATAGCAACGATCAACGTCTTCTCCAGCGCTAATTTGTAACCTGAAATTTCTCTCAAACTTTTCTCCAGGTTCGCTTCGACTTTTTTCTGCTTTGTCACATCCCGAGCGGCGGCAAAGACGCCGAGTACTTTACCCTTGTCATCTTTATACACCGATGCATTATAAAGCACATCCGTTAATTGACCGTTGGCATGCCTCACCGTGAGCGGGTAGTCAGCCACGAAGCCCTTCTCAAATACTTGTCGATATCCTATCTCCGCTTTCTCGGGTTCGGTAAAATAGGTACTGAAGTTCGTCCCAATAAGCTTATCCCGACGAATACCGGTCACTTTAATCGACGCCTCATTGACATCGGTGATTTTCCCGTCGGCATTAATTGTCACGAGCGGATCCAAGCTCGCTCCGATCAGACTGCGCGAATACTGCGAGGCCCGTTGTACCAGATAATTCGACGCTTCTAATTCTATGCGCTCGGATTCACGAACTTCGATTTGCTTGGTTTGATAGTCGAGCTC
>Ga0209277_10000916_pt1 | contig 14736 bp, 9 predicted proteins | sample JI81AbrownDNA_FD_187503 | JGI IMG/M metagenome (GOLD analysis project Ga0209277, IMG submission 187503) | Wastewater effluent complex algal communities from Wisconsin, to seasonally profile nutrient transformation and Carbon sequestration -... | ecosystem: Engineered > WWTP > Effluent > Algae... | reverse complement strand
CGTCCATCCGGTTGAAGAGATCACCATTGCCGGCAACCTCCGCGACATGTTCAGAAACATCGCCGGCGTCGGGAACGATGTTCTGGTGCGCGGCTCGAAGCAGGTCGGCTCGCTGCTCGTGGAGCAGATGAAGGTGGCCGGCGCCTGAGTTCCTGTCCGCGCATGGCGATCGAAAGGGCCGCTTCGGAGCGGTGCAGCGCTCGGCTGCTTCTCCCCTTGCGGGCTCGGAAAATCCGTATTCCATGCCGAAGGGCTTTCGCTATAATCGGCGGGCAACTCGTGTACAAGAAACCCAACTAGGAGACAAGACTGTGGAAAGACGTTCGTTTTTGAAGAATGCTGGTGTCGGCCTTGCGGCCGGTACCGTTGCCATGCCCGCAATTGCCGACAATGCGCCGACCATCCGCTGGCGTCTGGCGTCAAGCTTTCCGAAGAGCCTGGACACCATCTACGGGGGTGCGGAATACATGGCTCAGCGGGTCGCCGAAGCAACCGGTGGCAAGTTCCAGATTCAGGTTTTCGCCGGTGGCGAGATCGTCCCCGGGCCGGCCGTCTTCGACGCCGTCAAGGACAACACGGTCGAAATGGCGCATACGGCGTCGTACTACTTCTTCGGCAAGGATCCGACCTACGCTTTCGACTGCGCGATTCCTTTCGGCATGAACAACCGGCAGACCGACGCCTGGTTCCGCTACGGTAACGGCACCAAACTGATGAACGAACTGTACGGGAAGTCGAATATCGTTCCGATTCCCTGTGGCAATACCGGGACGCAGATGGGCGGCTGGTTTCGCAAGGAACTCAAGACCGTTGCCGACATCAAGGGCCTGAAGATCCGCATCGGCGGTTTTGCCGGCGAGGTGCTGAGCAAACTGGGCGCCGTGCCGCAGCAGATTCCGGGTGGCGATATCTATCCGTCGCTGGAAAAGGGCACCATCGACGCGGCCGAATGGATTGGCCCCTACGACGATCAGAAGCTGGGATTCAACAAGGTTGCCAAGTACTACTACTACCCGGGTTGGTGGGAGGGCGGGCCGCAGCTGTCGGTTTACGTCAATAGCGCCAAGTACGCCGAGTTGTCGAAAGAGTACAAGGCGATTCTGCACATGGCCTGCGCCGACGCGCACGTGGACATGATGGCCAAGTACGACGCCAAGAACCCGATCGCCTTGAAGCAACTGGTTGGCTCCGGAACGCAGCTGCGCCAGTATCCGAAAGCAATCATGGACGCCTCGTACAAGGCGGCCATGGAACTCTATGCCGAAACGTCGAAGGCGAATCCCGGGTTCAAGAAAGTCTACGACGACTACGCGAAGTTCCAGGCCGACGAGAACCTCTGGTTCGGTATTGCCGAAGGTGCTTACGCGAGTTACATGGGTACCAAGCGCTAGATCGCTTTCCCGCAGGGCCGCTTGCCGGTCCCTGGCCGGCAACGAAAAAAGAAACGGAGGCCACATTGGCCTCCGTTTCTTTTCCCAGGTCTCCATTCCTGCTGCGCTCGTGCGCGATCGTCCCGCGCGAACGCAGCCTGCCGGCTATTTTTGCTTGCTTTCCTTGAGCATGTCGAGAATGGCATCGGTGGCCGCAGCGCCCGGTTTTGGTTGCCCGTCCTGCGCGCCTTCCGGTGAGCCGTACACGCCGCCCCCTCCGTAGCCGGAACTTGGCACTTCGATCTCGACGCTATCAAGATCAACCTTGACCGCCTTGTCGAGGCCAAAGGTGACCAGTTGCGGGAAGGCGATCAGCAGGCCGACCATGATCACCTGGATGCACACGAAGGGAATCGCACCCCAGTAGATGTCCGTGGTCTTGACCGATGCGGGGGCGACCGAACGCAGGAAGAACAGCGCGAAACCAAAGGGCGGGTGCATGAACGAGGTCTGCATGTTCACCGCCAGCAGGATCCCGAACCAGATCAGGTCGATCCCCAGTGCCTGTGCGACCGGCCCGAGCAGCGGCACGACGATGAACGAGAGTTCGAAGAAGTCGAGGAAGAAGGCGAGGAGGAAGACGAGAACGTTGACCACGATCAGGAAGCCGACTTCGCCACCCGGGAGTCCGGTGAGGAGATGCTCGACCCAGCGGTGCCCGTCTACCCCGTAGAAGGTGAGCGAGAAGACGCGCGCGCCGACCAGGATGAAGATCACGAAAGTGGTCAGCTTGGCGGTCGATTCCATGGCCTGCTTGAGCAGCGTCAGCGACAGCCGTTGCCGTGCCAGCGCCATGATCAGCGCACCGGTCGCGCCCATCGCGCCGCCTTCGGTCGGCGTCGCGATGCCCATGAAGATCGTGCCGAGGACCAGAAAGATCAGGAACAGCGGCGGCACCATGGTCGTCAGCGCACGCATGAAAAGCTTCATTCCGTGCAGCGTTCGCGCTTCACGTGGCAGTGCCGGTACCCAGCTTGGCTTGAAGATGGCGATCAGGATGACGTAGCCGACGTAGAGACAGGTGAGCGCGATGGCCGGGATGAAAGCGCCCTGGTACATGTCACCGACCGACTTGCCCAACTGGTCGGCCATGATGATCAGTACCAGCGACGGCGGCAATATCTGCGCCAGCGTTCCGGACGCGGCGATGATGCCGGTCGCCAGTTTGGTGTTGTAGCCGTAGCGCAGCATGATCGGCAGTGAGATGAGGCCCATCGAGATGACCGATGCCGCCACCACCCCGGTGGTCGCCGCGAGCAGCGCGCCGACGAAGATCACTGCGAAGGCCAGGCCGCCGCGCAGCGGTCCGAAAAGCTGGCCGATCGTGTCGAGTAGGTCTTCGGCCATGCCCGAGCGCTCGAGGATCAGCCCCATGAAGGTAAAGAAGGGGATGGCCAGCAAGGTATCGTTGTTCATGATGCCGAAGATGCGGTCCGGCAGCGCCTGGAACAGTTGCGGGCCGAGCAGGCCGAGCTCGATGCCGATCAGGCCGAAGAAGATCCCGTTGGCTGCCAGGGCGAATGCTACCGGGAAGCCAACGAGCAAAAAGAGGACCATCGAGGCGAAGATGATCGGCGCCATGTTGTTGATCAGGAACTCGGTCATCACAGTTCTCCCTGGCGGGCCTTGATGGCCAGTGCGAGTTCTTCTTCGGCGGTTGGCTTGCTGGGCTTGGCAGTCGGGTCGGGGCACAGGCCCTGCACGAAACCGATCCGTTTGATCAGTTCCGAAATGCCCTGAATGACCAGCAGAAAGAAGCCTATCGGTACCAGCAGGCGCACCGGCCAGACGGTCAGGCCACCCGCATTGCTCGACTGCTCCTTGGTTTCATAGGCGAGGACGAATATCGGCCACGACATGTACATCACGGCAACGGCCATCGGCATCAGGAAGAAGATGATGCCGAAGATGTCGATCATCGCTTGCCCGCGTTTGGAAAACTTGCCGGCAATGAGGTCGATGCGCACATGCTCGTTGCGCATCAACGTGTAGCCTGCGCCGAGCAGGAAAATTGCCGAGAACAGGTACCACTGAATCTCGAGAAACGCGTTCGAGCTGTAGTCAATGGTGTAACGCATGACTGCGTTACCGGCACCGATCAAGGTGACGACCAGTACCAGCCAGATGATGCTCTTGCCAACGCGCTCGGTGAGGGCATCAATCAGGCTTGAAAGCTTGAGTAAACCATTCACGGGATAAACCCTCCTTTGACAGTTTGAAATGCGGTCGTCGCAGACTCGATCGCCGGCCGGTTTCCTCTTCCTTGGGAAGCTTGGCTTGGCCACCGCACCAACTAAGCCACGCACGGCAAGCGCGGTGGCAAGAAGGCGCGCCGATTATGGCACATCTTTCAGTTATGCGAGGGCGATTGTAGGCCAGGAAACCATGCCGGCGAGATGGAAAAAGACCTTGCCGATCAGGTGTTTAGAAGGAAGGTCCCGGCAGACGCTGGCGGCGGCAGTGGGCGTGTCTGGCCGCTGCACGCTGTCGGTCGGTCTCACCCGGAGGCCGGCCGCACGCGCGACGACGTCGATCGACTGGTCGCCTCGCGCATCCGAGTCATATTGATGCCGTTCAGCATCGAATTGACGAAAGCAGCGAGGTCGCGTGATCAGCGTGCCGGCAAGGGTGGGGAAGGCGGTCGGGGAACAGGCGAAGGTCGCTGGCGGGGAGCGATCCCGGCCCTGTTCGATGTGGACGACCATCATTTCGACGGCAATGATCGGATCCATCGGTACGCGAATCAGGGGGTGTATTTGCGGTGCGCGTGTGCCTTCAGCGCTGCCACCCGCTCACGCCGGGTGTCCTGAATTGAGCTACCATGCCCAGTCAGACGGCCCGCCGCGCCCGGAATGCTCATGCCGAAGCCCGCACCCGGGCGGAGCAGAAGCTTTTCCGCGAAAACACGATCCGGACAAGGGAACGATGAATACCAACAGAACCGAAGTCGCCCGAACAACCCTGGCCGTCCTATTCATCGGCGTGCTGATTGCCGCTTCCGGCTGGATTCTGAGGCCGTTTCTGCCGGCGCTGATCTGGGCGACGATGGTCGTCGTTGCCACCTGGCCGGTGATGCTGCGCATACAGCGGCACCTCGGCAATCGGCGTGCCCCGGCGGTGATGATCATGACCCTGCTGGTCCTGCTGGTGCTCGTCGTTCCCTTGTCGCTGGCCATCGCCACGCTCGTCGAGAATGCCCCGCAGATCGTCAGCTGGGGGAGGCTTGCTGCCAGCTTCGAGGTGCCGCCGCCGCCCGAGTGGGTGGCCAGCCTGCCGCTGGTCGGGCACCGGCTTGACCAGGCGTGGATGCAGCTGGCGGTTGTCGGAACCTCGGAACTGACGGCCAAGATCGCCCCCTATGCGGGCAATCTGACCAGGTGGTTCGCCAGGGAGGTCGGCAGTTTCGGGCTGGTTTTCGTGCAGTTCTTGTTGACCGTTGCGCTGTCGGCGGTGCTCTATTCATCCGGTGAACGGGCGGCTGACGAAGTTCGCCGTTTCGGGCGCCGCCTGGCCGGAGAACGCGGGGAAGGCGCCGTCGTTCTGGCCGGGCAAGCCGTGCGTGCCGTGGCCCTTGGCGTCGGCATTACGGCCTTCGTGCAGTCGGTACTCGGTGGTATCGGCCTGGCTATCGCCGGCGTGCCTTTTGCCCCGGTGCTGACCGCCTTGATGTTCATGCTCTGCATTGCGCAACTCGGGCCGACGCTCTTGCTGGCGCCCGCCGTCGTCTGGTTGTACTGGAGCGGCGATACCGGCTGGGGAACCTTCCTGCTGGTGTGGACGGTGATCGTCGGGACCATGGACAATTTCCTGCGTCCGCTGCTCATCAAGCAAGGCGCCGACCTGCCCCTGCTGCTGATTCTCGCCGGCGTCATCGGCGGCTTGCTGGCTTTCGGTCTGGTCGGTATTTTCGTCGGTCCGGTGGTTCTGGCGGTTACCTATACCCTGCTCGAAGCGTGGCTGGACGATGCCCCGCTTGTTGCCGAGGCAGCGTCGGCGAGCATCGCCGAATCGCCGCGGAGGAAAGGGCCGCCGCCTGCCGGCTGACCCCTGCCGACCCGGCGTTCAGCCGGCGAAGGCCAAAGGTCGCCGCGGCGCACCCGACCGGACGAGAGTGGGGTAAGGAGGCGCCATGCTAGAATCCTGCGTCGTCGTCATCACCCATTTGCCGGATCCCTGCCATGTTTTCAGGAATCATCGCCGCCGTTGGCCAAATCACCGCGATCGCCTCTCGTGACGACGGCGCCGGCACCGTTCGCCTGACCATCGACGCCGGCAAGCTCGACCTCGATGACCTTGCTCTGGGTGACTCGATTGCCTGTAACGGCGTCTGCCTGACCGTGGTCGACCAGCAGGACCAGCGCTTCTTCGTCGACGTTTCTCCGGAATCGCTGGCGTGCACCGTGGGCCTCTCCGCGCCCGGCCCGGTCAACCTGGAAAAGGCGCTGCGCCTCGCCGATCGCCTCGGTGGGCATCTCGTCTCCGGTCACGTCGATGGCATTGGCGAGGTGCTGCGTTTCGACGCGGTCGGCGACAACCGGCTGCTCGAAATCCGCGCTCCGTTGGAACTCGCCAGGTACATCGCCCGCAAGGGGTCGATCACCGTCGACGGCGTCAGCCTGACGACCAACGCGGTTGCCGGCGCCAGGTTCACGATCAACCTGATTCCACACACGCTCGCCGCGACCACCCTGGGCCGCCTGCAGCCGGGTAGCCGGGTGAACCTCGAAATCGACCTGATCGCCCGTTATTGCGAGCGTCTGCTGAACGCCGATGCGGAGCGGTGAGGGCACGGCTTCGTCGCTTGGTCGTGGTCTGGCGACTTTCCCAGGACCCCGGGGCGCATCACGGAAGACCATCTGACGTTCCCTATTGCGTGAAACGCTACTGGAGCTTGAGGGAGCAATGAACCGTTCAGCCGCCCGGACGCGACTCGCCGACCCTCGTCAGCCACGGCAACAGCGCCGCTGCCGCTTCGTCAGCGCCTGACGGCTGCGGAGTCGGCGGAGCGGCCTGACTCCACACGCTTTCCAGCACCGGCCGCAGCCGACCGGAGAGCAGGTCAGCCGCGCTCACTTCCCGGCAGCGTCCGTGCACCTGCAGCCAGTCGATGAGGAAATCCTGCTCGGGCCAGTCTTCACGGCGCAGATAGAGCAGTGGCGTGTCGTTACAGGCGGCTTCGGCGAAGGTGCCGTAGCCGGGTTTGCCGAGCACCGCGTCAGCCGCGCGCAGGAGATCGGCGACCGGGCGACCCAGGGGCTCGAAAGCGGTGGCTGCCGGATGCTTGACCTGCCACGCTTGCGGAACCAGCCAGCGGACGCCGGGGATGGCGGGCCAGGCATCGATGGGCAGCTGCTTGTCGAAGCCGCCGAAGGCGATCAGCACCAGCCGCTCGTCGCTGCGACAGCCGATCTGCGCGTGCAGTGCCTGCCGGCAATCCTTGCCCAGTGCGGCGATCGGGCCGATGGCGCGCAGCCTTGGCAGGTCGGCCATGGCCATTCCCGGCGTTACGCGCAGGAAGGACTCGGCGCCGTTATAGGCGTCGAGTATCTGGCGCTGAATCGTCGCTGCCCAGTCCTCTCTGGCGAAGAAGTAGGCAAAGAGCTCGGCCCAGTTCAACGAACATAGGGCGATTGCCGGGATGCCGGCGCGCGCAGCGCCGGCCAGTGGCAGGTAGGCGACGTCGCTGAACACCAGGTCCGGTTGCAGTCCGTGCAACAGTCGGGCGTCGCCGTCGACCCGCTCATCCCAGTCGGCGTGCTGGCGGCGGTACGCCTGAGCCGTCGCCGCGAGGTCGAGGCTGACGGCGTCGTGCATCACGTAGCCGAAGTCGCTGCTCGCCTGCAGGTGCGTGAAATCAGCGCCTATCCGGGATTGCAGTCGGTCAGTGGGCAGGCCGCTGCGGATGGTCAGGCGCAGTTCGGGCAGACGAGCGGTCAAGGCCGCGAGGACCGGCGCCACCTGGGCCAGATGGCCGAAACCGTGTGCCGAGATATCGACGAAGAGGTGTGCGGGTCGCCCCATCGGCGCCAGTCAGACGAAGCGCGCCAGCATGGCGCCCGGCAACTCCGCCGGCAGCGGGATCCACACCTTGTGGCCGTTGCCCGGCGCGACGCGGATCTCGGCACCAGCGAGATTCTCCATGCGCTCGAGAGCGATGACGCGATTGCCCGACGGATGGATGATCTCCAGCCGGTCGCCGACCGAAATGCGGTTCTTGATATCGATCAGCGCCAGCGAGCGCGTCGCGTTCCACTCGATCACGTCGCCGACGTAGAGGCTGCGCCCCGATTCCGAGTGGCCACGCAGGTAGTTCTGCCTCTCGTGTTCGTGGTGGCGCTGGTAGAAGCCGTCGGTGTAGCCGCGGTTGGCGAGGCCGTCGAGTTCGCCGAGCAGGCGGGGGTCGAAAGGGCGGCCGGCCACGGCGTCGTCGATGGCGCGGCGGTAGACCTGTGTGGTGCGCGCGACGTAGTACGGCGATTTGGTGCGCCCCTCGATCTTCAGCGAATCGACGCCGATTTCGGTCAGGCGCCGGACGTGCTCGACGGCGCGCAGATCCTTCGAGTTCATGATGTAGGTGCCGTGCTCGTCCTCGTCGATCGGCATCAGCTCGCCGGGGCGTTCCTTCTCCTCAAGCAGCCACTCACCGCCACCGACGCCGGCGCCCCCGGACTGGCAGGCGCCGCCCACCGCATTGCCCGCCCCGCCGTCGGCCGGCTTGACTTTGTAGTCCCAGCGGCAGGAGTTGGTGCACGTGCCCTGGTTGGGGTCGCGATGGTTGAAGTAGCCGGAAAGCAGGCAGCGGCCGGAGTAGGCGATGCACAGCGCGCCATGGACGAACACCTCGAGTTCCATCTCCGGACACTCCTGGCGGATCTCGGCGACTTCGTCGAGCGACAGTTCGCGCGACAGGATGATGCGCCTGATCCCCAGCTTGCGCCAGAAACGCACGGCGGCAAAGTTGACCGTATTGGCCTGCACCGAGAGGTGCACCGGCATGTCCGGCCAGGTCTCGCGGACCATGTCGATCAGTCCCGGGTCGGCCATGATCAGCGCGTCGGGTTCAAGCGCCACGACCGGCGCCATGTCCGCGAGGTAACTGCGCACCTTGCGGTTGTGCGGCAGGACGTTGCTGACCACGTACAGCTTCCTGCCGGCGCCATGGGCGTCGGCGATCGCACCGGCCAGCGCGTCGAGGTCGCCGAAGGCGTTGTTACGCACGCGCAGGCTGTAGCGCGGCTGGCCCGCATAGACGGCATCTGCGCCGTAGGCGAAGGCGGTGCGCAGCATCGTCGGCGAACCGGCAGGCGCGAGCAACTCGGGAGAAGCGGAGGCAGGGAGCGAGGCAGAGATGGCGAAAGTCCGGGAGAGGGGCGTGACAGGGGACTAAGGGTAGAATGCGGCGAGTCGCGATTCTAACCTCATTTCTTTCCCCATTTCCCCGAGCACCCGTCCATGTCCGAAGAGATCCTGATCAATTTCACCCCGCAGGAAACGCGCGTCGCGGTCATGTACCAGGGCGCCGTTCAGGAACTGCACATCGAACGCTGCGCCAGTCGTGGCTACGTCGGCAACGTCTATGTCGGGCGCATCGTGCGCATCCTGCCGGGAATGCAGTCGGCGTTCATCGAAATCGGCCTCGACCGGACGGCTTTCCTGCACGTCGCCGATATCCGCGAGCCGCGCGCGAACGACGAACCGCTGCGGCCGATCGAGCGCCTGCTCTTCGAAGGTCAGAGCATCCTCGTGCAGGTCATCAAGGACCCCATGGGCAGCAAGGGAGCGCGTCTGTCCACGCAGGTATCGATCGCCGGGCGGATGCTCGTCTATCTGCCGCAGGACAAGCATATCGGCATTTCGCAGCGCATCGAGAAGGAGGCCGAACGTGAAGCGCTGCGTGAAAAGCTGTCGCGCCTGGTGCCCGACGACGAACCCGGCGGCTTCATCGTGCGCACCATGGCCGAGAGCGCCAGCGAAGCCGAGCTGGCCAAGGACATCGAGTACCTGCGCAAGATCTGGCGCGATATCAAGCTGCAGTCGACCACCGCCGCGCCGCCTGCCCTGCTCTATCAGGAACTGTCACTGGCGCAGCGCGTGCTGCGCGACTTCGTCAACCCCGAAACGTCCGCCATCGTCATCGACTCGCGCGAGAACTTCCAGCGCCTGACCGCGTTTGCCGGCGAGTACACGCCGACCGTCGCGCCCATGCTCGAGCACTACACCGGGCAGAGGCCGCTGTTCGACCTGCACGGCGTCGAAGACGAGATTCAGAAGGCACTCGCCCGCCGCGTCGATCTCAAGTCGGGCGGCTACCTGATCATCGATCAGACCGAGGCGATGACCACCATCGACGTCAACACCGGCGGTTTCGTCGGCGTGCGCAACTTCGACGACACCATCTTCAAGACCAATCTCGAGGCGGCGCAGACCATCGCCCGCCAGCTGCGCCTGCGCAACCTCGGCGGCATCATCATTGTCGACTTCATCGACATGGAGAACGAAGAGCACCGCAGCGCGGTCCTCAGCGAGTTCAACAAGGCGCTGGCGCGCGACCATACGCGCCTGACGGTCAACGGCTTTACCGCCCTGGGGCTGGTCGAAATGACGCGCAAGCGGACGCGCGAATCGCTCGCCCACGTGCTCTGCGAAGCGTGCCCGACCTGCGAGGGGCGGGGTGAAGTGAGAACGGCACGTACCGTGTGCTACGAGATTCTTCGCGAGCTGCTGCGCGAAGCGCGCCAGTTCGACGCGCGCGAATACCGCGTGCTCGGCAATCAGGCGGTCATCGACCGCTTTCTCGACGAAGAGTCGCAAGGTCTGGCGCTGCTCTCCGATTTCATCGGCAAGCCGATTTCGCTGCAGGCCGAGCCCAGCTATACGCAGGAGCAATACGACATCGTGCTGATGTGAGTGGCTCCCGCCGTTCGCCAGGCGCCGCACGACGACCGCGACAATCGACGTCGCTCGGCTTGACCACAGGCCGGCGGGGGTCCTATAATCGGCCGCCCTGAGGTGATGTAGCTCAGTCGGTTAGAGCGATGGATTCATAACCCATAGGTCGGTGGTTCAATTCCACCCATCACCACCAAAGAATCAAGCAATTTGCCCCGGTCAAAAGCCGGGGCTTTTTGCTGTCCGGCTTCCGGGGGCCTTTCTGTGCCGCGTTCTCGGGGTGCCGTGCCAATCGGGCCAAGGGGAACGGTTTTCGCCGGCGGGGACGAGCCTTGGGCCGAGCGCGGCAAACTCGGGTCTTCCCTGTTTACGCGGCGCGGTTTCCCTGCCGAGCGCGCACCAAGCATCGACGCCGTCATTGCGAGGAGGCATAGCCGACGCGGCAATCCAGCTCCACCCTCTGATCTTCATTCCGTCGCCACATCAACACCCCACGAGCCAAACGTCTGGATCGCCACGTCGGCTGCGCCTCCTTGCAATGAAGTGCACTCGCGGGTCGGTGCGTCAGTTCCCCCTTTACGCCCAATGGATTCAGGCATTTAGCCCAGGTGACCCGCGGGGCTTTTGCTTCCCGGCTGCCGCGTTGCCGTATACACTCGTTACCCTCAGCTTGCCTGGATCGCGCGCAGGGATCGTGCGGCGGGCGAGATGTTCCTTGCCAGGACCGCCGATGACCGCAGAGCTGTTTCGCGAAGATGCCACCCTCTCCGCCTGTAAGGCCCGTGTCACGCAGGTCGACGAGCGCGGGGTGCAGCTCGATCGCACCGTCTTCTATCCGCTCGGCGGCGGCCAGGCCGCCGACCGGGGGCTGCTTATCCTGGCTGACGGGAGCGAGCTGGAGATTTTCGATACCCGCAAGGGTGTGCGGCCGGGCGAGATCCTGCATCTTCCGGCCACCGGGCAGCAGGCGATGCTCGCCCACTGCAGGGTCGGGACGGAGGTCACCGCGCAGATCGACAGGCTGCGCCGGCAGCACCACATGCGCTTTCATACGGCCACGCACCTGCTTTGCGCGCTGGTTCCGCACCCGGTCGATGGCTGTTCGATCACTGTGGATTACGCGCGCCTGGACTTCCACATGACCGCGCCGCTCGACAAGCAGGCGCTGACCGCCGGTCTTGCGCGCCTGGTCGACGAGGCTCACCCGGTCCGTCATCGCTGGATCACCGAAGCAGAACTCGACGCCAACCCCGGCCTGGTGCGCAGCATGAGCGTCAAGCCACCGCGCGGTCAGGGGCGGGTGCGCGTGCTCGACATCGAAGGCGTCGACGTGCAACCCTGTGGCGGCACCCATGTTGCCAACACCAGCGAGGTCGGCGCGGTGATCGTCACCAGGATCGAGAAGAAATCGGCGCTGACGCGCCGCGTCGTGCTCGGCTTTGCGCCGCTGGTCGATAGCGCGAGCTGACCGGTGTCCATGGCGTTGCGCGGACAGGGAACGCCTGCTTCTTTCCGGGTGACGCCCCTGGCGGCAATTGTCCGCAGCGCCGTCGTCATCGTCGTCCTGCTTTGCGCGTCGCTGGTCGGCGCCCAGGAAGCACCGCTCCCCGGTATTGCCGACCTGCGCCAGCGGCTGGCGTCGGTCGAACAGTCGGGCGGTCTCAGCACCGCACAGAAAGCGGAAATCACTGCCCTGTATCGGCTGGCCATCTCGCGCATCGAGGCCGCCGAGCGCTTCGAAGACGAGGCGCGCGCCTACACTCAGGCGCTGCTTGACCTGCCTCGCGAGCGGCAGCGACTGCGCGCCGAGCAACAAGCCTACCGGGCGCCGAAAGTCGGCAAGGACTTCGAAAAGCAGGCGCCGGGCGTCGTCGAGCAGGCGCTTCTGGAAGCGGTGGGTGCGGAAGCCATCCTGCGCACGAAACTCGCCCGGGTGCAATCCAGCGTGCAGTCGGAGCGTGCTCTGGCGCTCAAGCAACTGCTGAGTACGGCGCAGGAGGGTGTGGACAAGGTCGACGCCGCCGCGCGCGCCGTCGGCACCTCCGAGCCAGCCGACGAGGCCGAGGCCGCCGCCCGCGCCGCCGCCAAACGCCTCGCCCTGGCCCGCATCGAGGCGCTCAGCCAGCGCCTGGCCAGCCGACCCGCTCGCCTGGCGCTGATGGAAGCCGAAGCCGACCTGCTCGCCGAGCAGCTGGTCAGCACGACCGACTACATCGCCGCCCTGCAGGCGCTGCTGAGTCGGGTCAGCAAAGCCGGCGTCAGCGCGCTGGTCAGCCGGCTCGAGGCGCACCTGCAGTCGCTTGGCGCGGCGCCCGAGGATTTGCGGCGTTTCGCCGAGGTCAATATTCGCCTTGCCCGGTCAGTCGATGAAATCCTCGCCAGGAGACAGCAGGCGGAGGCCGAAAGTGCGCGCCTGCGCGGTGACGTCTCGCTGTTGAACAGCAAGCTGGATACCCTCGATCGTTTGCTCAATCTCAATCAGATCGATCCCTCGGCTGCCTTTGGTATTGCCTTGCGCCAGGAAAGGGACAAGGCTTCGGACGCCATCAATATCGATAGCGCGAGGGCGGCGGCGGAGGGCGAACTGGAGGCCAGCCGGATCGCACTCTTTCAACTCGAGGAGAAGCGTCCGCCCTACGACCTGCCGAGCAAGGCCGCGCTGGAAAAGCTGTTGCGTGGCGCTGCACCCGACTGGGGTAGCGCGATCGATACGCTCCTCGAACAGCGGCGCAGCCTGATTACCCGCCTGAAAAACGAGCAGGCGCGCTACGCCGACGAACTGTCGGCGCTGCTCACTCAGCTCAAGTACTTCTCCGAGCGCTCGCATGCCTGGCGCGATGCGCTCGAGAGCCATCTGTTCTGGATTCCCAGCGCGCAACCGATGGGTACGCAGACACTGCGCGCGGCGGCCGAATCGGTGGCCTGGCTCGCGGAAGCGGCGCACTGGCGGGACGTGCGTCAGGCCGTAGCCACAAACCTGGACATCCGCCTGCCCGGATTCCTGGCCGGGCTGGCGTTGCTGCTCCTTGCCATCGCCAGCCGCGGCTGGCTGAAGCGGCGATTGCAGCGCATGGCGTCGCGCATCGGCAACGTGCAATCCGACCATCTGGCGCTGACGCTGGAAGCTTTCGCGATCACCGCGGTGCTCGCGCTGCCACCCGGTCTGCTGCTTTTCGGCCTGGCCTACCTGGTCCATAGCCCTACGGGTTTTGCGCGCAGCCTGGAGACGGCGCTGACGACCAGCGCTGTGCTGATCCTGTTCATGGAGTTCATCCTGCAATTGGTTCGCTCGAACGGCGTCGCCGCCGTGCACTTCTCGTGGAGCCGGTCGACGCTGACGCTGCTGCGTCGCAATACGCGACGGCTGATGCTGCTTTTCGTGCCCATCACCATCGTCATGGTCCTGGTTTCGGTCCATGCGGCTCCCGAGATTCGCGATGGTCTGGGACGAATTTCCCTGATCCTTCTGTGTGTCGCGATTGCCTGGATCGCTTCCCGGCTGTGGCGCCTGTCGCGCCTCAGTCTCGCCGAGACCGACGGCGACAACTGGCTCTGGTATATCGTCTACCTGTGGTATCCGGCACTGATGGCCATCGCCCTGGCGATGATCGTGCTGTCCCTGCTCGGCTATCACTACACCGCTTCACAGTTGCTGCGCCTGACCATGCACTCGATCCTGCTGGTCACCATGGCGACGCTCGTTCACGCCACGCTCGAGCGTGCCTTTGCCGTCTTCGAGCGACGCCTCATGCTGGCCCGGGCAAGCGAGGCGGGCTCCGAGTCGAGCGCGCGAAGCATCGATCGCCATGCCGCGCAACGCGCGGCTGACGCGATTCCCGAAGACGTGCAAGGCTACGAAATCGATCGTCGGACGATCAGCCGACAAAGCCGCGCACTGCTCCGCCTGATCGTTCTGGTTGGCGTTGCTTTCGGCATGGCGTCCATCTGGCAAGGGCTCTTGCCGGCGGTTCGCACGCTCGACGAGATCGTGCTCTGGCGGATGGGCTCGGGCGACGGCACGCTGGCGCCGCAGGTGGTGACCCTGTGGAGCCTGATCGTCGCCGCTACCGTTTTCACCATCGCCATCATCGCCATCAGGAATCTGCCGGGTGCGCTCGAGGTGGCGGTCCTCAGCCGCTTCAACCTGGCGCCCGGCACCGGCTATGCCATAACCATGCTTTTGAACTATCTGATCGTCCTCGTCAGCCTGCTCGCCGCGTCGAACCTTCTCGGAATCGACTGGAGCAAGCTGCAGTGGCTGATCGCGGCGCTCGGTGTCGGTCTCGGCTTTGGCTTGCAGGAAATCGTCGCCAACTTCGTATCCGGCATCGTCATTCTCTTCGAGCGGCCGTTCCGCGTCGGCGACATCGTGACCATCGCCGGGCATACCGGCACGGTGACGCGCATCCATATCCGC
>Ga0209277_10000912_pt1 | contig 14758 bp, 13 predicted proteins | sample JI81AbrownDNA_FD_187503 | JGI IMG/M metagenome (GOLD analysis project Ga0209277, IMG submission 187503) | Wastewater effluent complex algal communities from Wisconsin, to seasonally profile nutrient transformation and Carbon sequestration -... | ecosystem: Engineered > WWTP > Effluent > Algae... | reverse complement strand
ACTTTCAGATGACGAAGTACAAACCAAAGACGTAAAAGCAAAACTCGTCACGTTCAAATACGATAAAGATTTTCCGATTACGATTTCATCAACGCGTCCTGAAACAAAGTTTGGTGATACGGCTGTTGCTGTTCATCCAACTGATACGCGTTATGCAGAATACGTCGGTAAAACGCTATCTGCGACGTTCTGCGGTAAACAAATTGAATTACGCATCATTGCTGATGAAGCCGTTGATCCTGCTTTTGGTACCGGTGCACTCGGCGTGACACCAGCACATTCGCTTATCGATGCCGAGATGGCAACGTGTCATTCATTGCCAACGATTCAAATCATCGACCAAGCCGGTCGCATGATGCAAAACTGTGGTGAAAATTTCGTAGGACTCACCACCGAAGAAGCGCGCGCTAAAGTTATTACAGAATTAGAAGCCGCCGGCCTCGTCGAAAAAATCGACGAAGTTGACCAGGCGTTACCAATCGCTGAGCGCGGCGGCGCGACCGTTGAACAGTTGCCAAGTCTTCAGTGGTTCGTTCGTGTGAACAAAGAATTTACTCTAAAGCGCAATACCCTCAATCAGAAGGTAGGTGAGACCACGACTCTCAAACGTTTGATGCAGGACGCCGTCCGCGGCGGTTCGATCAAGATCGTCCCTGACCGTTTTGAGAAAGTGTACTTTCACTGGATCGATGGCCTGCGTGATTGGTGTATTTCTCGTCAGATCTGGTTCGGGCACCGTATCCCGGTTTGGTATAAGGGCGATGAACAGGTGGCTTCGGTCACTTCGCCAGGCGAGGGCTACGTACAAGATGAGGACAGTCTCGATACCTGGTTCTCTTCAGGTTCTTGGAGTTTTTCAGCGCTCGGTTGGCCAAATGAAGAGAAATGGGCCAAAGAACGTGCCTTCCATCCGACGAATGTTCTTGAGACGGGTCGCGATATCTTGTTCTTCTGGGTCGCTCGCATGGTCTTGATGTCGACCTATGCTATTGGCGAAGTCCCATTTAAAGACGTTTACCTCCACGGTCTCGTCATGGACGACCAAGGTCGCAAGATGTCCAAGTCCTTGGGCAATATTCTTGATCCACTCGAACTCATCCCAAAATACGGCACGGATGCCGTGCGCTTGTCACTTATGATGGGTACGGCTCCTGGCCAAGACACGCGTCTCGCTGAAGCGAAGATTGAAGGCCTTAAGCATCTCGCTAATAAGCTTTGGAATATCAGCCGCTTCATGCTGATGCAGATGGAGGCTCCGGCTGAATCCGTAACGGGGGAGACACTTGCTGATCAATGGATCAAAGCGCGCTTTGCAGAAACAGCCGCGTCTATCACCAAGAAACTTGAAACCTACCAATTCAGCCTTGCTGCTGAAGAGCTTCGTGACTTTACGTGGAATGATCTCGCTGATTGGTATCTTGAGATTACCAAGGTTGAAGGTAACAAGGCCGCCATCCTGAAAGAGTTGCTTTCGGGCATGCTCCGTCTTTGGCATCCGTTTATGCCATTCGTAACCGAAGAGATCTGGCAGCGTGCGGGTTTCGAAGGTCTTTTGCTTGTTGCAGAATGGCCTACGATGTCTGTTAGTACGATGCCAGCCGGCTTTGAAACGCTCCGTACCGTTATCGGCGATGCTCGTCGCTTGCGTGCTGATCAAGGCGTTGATGCGACGAAGAAAGCGGTCTTCGCTTATCAGTCGGATGATGCGACAGCTGAGCTTATCCAAGCGAATAGCGCCTGGGTGCTGCGCCTCACGAACTCTTCAAGCTTTGAACTCATGACCTCGTTACCGTCTGACTGGCCTGTCGTGGCTGGCGTGGTGAGTGTATCGATGAGTCTCGAAGGCTTGGTAGATGTCATTAAAGAAAAAATCAAGATCACAAAAGAACTTGAGCAGCTCGCGGCCTACATCACTTCAACAACCGCTAAACTCGCTGACCAAGAATTCCGCGGTAAAGCGCCTGAGAAGGTGATTGCTGGCATGGAGTCCAAGCTTGAAGAAGCAAAACAAAAACAAGAACTCTTGAGCTCGCGTATTGCGACCATGAAGTAAGCCACGTACCATTCGACCAAATCGTATGAATATCAAAACCGATCAAAAAGCGATCGAGCACTTTCTCTCGCATGGCGTAGAACGCATTCTACCTACCCCTGAAGCGTTCAAAGAAAAACTCCTCAAAGGCGAGCGTATCTCGGCCTATTTAGGCATGGATGCCACCGGCAAACTTCACTTAGGCCATGCGCTCAATATGATGAAGCTCGCCGAATTGCAGGCGATGGGTCATCGCGTGATTTTGTTGATCGGTACGTTTACGTCGATTATTGGCGACCCGACCGACAAATCAGCCGCCCGCACCCAACAAACCACCGAAGAGGTAAAAGAGCATGCCAAGAATTACTTGAAGCTCGCAACGCGTTTCTTGTCCTTCGAGGGCGAGAATCCTTGCGAGGTGCGTTATAACGGCGACTGGTATGAAAAGATGACCTTCGCTGAAGTGATCAAGCTTTCATCCGAATTCACCGTTCAGCAGATGCTCGAACGCGACATGTTTGAAAAACGCATGAAAGAAGACAAGCCGATTTTCATGCACGAATTTTTCTATCCACTAATGCAGGGTTACGATTCAGTTGTTTTGGATGTTGATCTCGAAATCGGTGGTAATGACCAGACGTTCAATATGCTCGCGGGTCGCGATTTATTGCGCAAACTTCGTGGTAAAGAAAAGTTCGTCCTTGCTCACCGCCTTTTGGTGGACGAGAACGGCGCCAAGATGGGCAAGACAACCGGCAACGGCGTAAACCTTGAAGACGATGCGATCGATATTTACGGCAAGGTCATGCGTTGGCCAGACACCATGCTGATCCCAACCTACGAGCTCTGCACCCAGCTTGAAACGGATGAAATCGCCACCATTAAGAAATCATTGGCAGGCGGGGAGAATCCGATGAAGTATAAGAAAGACTTGGCTTACCGCGTTACTCGTTGGGTAGCAGGGGACGAAGCGGCTGAAAAAGCCCAAGCTCATTTTGAATCGGTCCATCAAAAACACGAGAAGCCAGAAGATATCGCTGTTCATGAGGTGAAGGCGGGTGAGCATGCCTTGGTTGAATTGCTCGTTTCAACGGGGCTTTGTTCGTCAAAGACCGATGCCCGCGCTCAAATTGAGCAGGGTGGTGTGCGTGTGAAAGACGTCGTCTCAACCGATCCAAAGACCATGGTCCAAATTGACAGCGAGGGCGTATTGATTCAAAAAGGCAAAAGACATTTCGTCCACGTAAAAGGCGTATGAAAACCGTATTAGACATCTGGAAGTGCGAACTCGCCCAACAGCTTACCGATAAGCTGGGAGTTGAGGTTAACCAAAACCAATTCGTCCTGCCTCCAAACCCAGAGATGGGTGATTTGGCATTTGGTTGTTTTGCCTTGGCAAAGTCCATGGGCAAGTCGCCAGCTGACATCGCCAAGACACTCGCGGCAGAATTGAAACCAACCCATCCGGGTATCGCCGCTTTTGAAGCAGCCGGTCCTTATTTGAATGTGCGTTTTTCAAATGCTGAACTCGTACGCCGTACGATTCTCGACATCGAAGAAACGAATGACGCTTTTGGTAAAGTGAATGTCGGAGAATCGAAGAGCATCCTTTTAGAGTATGCTTCACTTAATACGCATAAAGAAATTCACGTAGGGCATTTGCGTAATTTATTTTTGGGACGCTCTGCACAGCTCTTGCTTGAGAAGGCGGGCTATCATGTCATCCCAGTGAGCTATCAAGGTGATGTCGGTGCGCATGTTGCGAAGTGTTTGTGGTTCTTCGTGAAAGAACGCAAAGCAGATCTTCAACTCACGTTGAGCGATGTTGATCAGATTTTAAAGGGGATTAGCGCTGATCAGGCAACCGGTAAATACCTCGGCCAGGTGTATACGCAAGCAACCGCAGCACTTGAAGCCAACCCAGAATTCGTCGAAGAATCTTCGACAGTTTTGCGTGCGCTTGAAGCAGGCGAACCGGCATGGACAAAGCTTTGGCTTGAAACGCGCCGATGGTGTCTTGAAGAGATGTTGCGTAACTTTGATGAACTTGATGTACGCATCACGCGCCAATATCTTGAATCCGAAGTCGTTGCACGTGGGCAAGAAATGGTTGATGCCTTAATGGCAAAAGGCGTTGCCACCGAAAGCCAAGGCGCAATCGTTGTTGATCTTGAAGATGTGAAGCTCGGTGTTTTCTTGGTGCGCAAATCTGATGGTAATTCGCTCTACTCAACCAAAGATATCGCGCTCGCTGAATTGAAAAGAAAAGAATTTTCGAATCTGGATAAGAGTATTATTCTTGTCGATAATCGCCAGTCATTTTATTTCAAACAATTGTTTGAAGTGTTGAAGAGAATGGGGTTGAGTACAAATGATGAACATGTCGGTTATGACTTCGTGACCCTCAAAGAAGGTGCCATGTCGAGCCGTAAAGGCAATATCATCACCTACCAAGACTTCGTTGCCGCCGTTACCGACTTTGCCCGTGCTGAAATCATCAAACGTCATGATGACTGGTCAGAAGGCAAGGTGACTCATGTTGCCTGGTGCCTCGCGCAAGCAGGTTTGAAATTCGGCATGCTACGACAAGATAATGATCGCGTTTTTGTCTTTGATATGGACCAAGCCATGGCCTTTGACGGCGATACCGGCCCGTATTGTCAGTACGCGGCCACGCGTTTGCACTCGATTATCCGCAAAGCGGGTGGCGTGCCAAAAGGCGCGATTAACTCCGAGTTCGCGCATGCTTCTGAAAAGATCCTTGCTCAAGAGCTGTTGCGACTTCCTGATTGCGTAAAGCAGGCGGCGAATGAACTTCGTCCAAGTATTATCGCGCAGTGGTGTATTGATGTCTCGCATGCGATTAATGCCTTCTATCGCGATGTACCGGTTATCGAGGCAGCGCCAGAAGATAAGGCAGCGCGTCTGCGTTTGGCAGCTGCTGCATTGCAGGGTTTGAAAAACGGCCTCGCACTCCTTTCCATCCCACTACCCGAAGAAATGTAAGTAGGTTAACATTATCGCCAACAACTCCATGCGTATGTTCGGTAAACCAACCCCGCCATCCTTTGAAGAAGCGCCAACGAGCGCTACGGCCCCATCAGCAACGACCATTATCGCCAAGGGCGTTCGCGTCGAAGGTGATTTTTCTAGCGATGGCAATGTGACGATCGAGGGCGAGCTCAAAGGTAAGCTCAGCACCGTCGGCCGTCTTGTGGTCGGCAAAGATGCGGTGATCGACGGTATCGTTAAAGCTGGCTCTGCGAGTGTCGCGGGCTCAGTGACCGGTCCGCTCACGGTAGACGAAGGTTTGGACTTGCTAGCAACCTCGACCGTCAAAGGTGATGTGTCGGCCAAAACGCTCTCGGTAGAACGCGGAGCAAAAATTGACGGTAAGACGTCGATCTCAGGATCATGACCTATCAGTACGCCTATCTCTTTGACGCGAAACTCTCAGATCGTTCGCAAGAGAGGTGGGTTTCGCGACTCGAAGCAGAATTATCAAGGCGCCATTTGGCGGGGCAAGTGCTCCGCGAAGGCGCTTTTCACGGTTTAAAAGAGTTGGCCAAAGAGGCGCTTTCAAAAGGGGCGGCAACCGTGATCATCGTGGGTAATGATGCCTCGCTCGTGAAAGTGCTCCCCGTGATCGCCGACGCCAATGTCGTGATCGGCTATATTCCTTCCGAGCCATCGATGATTGCAAAGCAGTTAAGCATCCCCGAAAAACTTGAAGACTCGGTTAATTGTCTTGCTGCGCGTTTTGTCCGCCAAGTCGATTTAGGGATGGTGGGTGACAGGCCATTCTTAACCGAGGTCGTCATTCGCGATCCAAAAGCGGTTTTGGATATTGGCGGCAAGTACACCATTAGCTGCCAGCAAAATGGCGCCATGCGCCTTGTGAACCTGATGGCGGGGTCTAAGAGCGACGATGGTGAGCTCGATGTCTTTGTGGACGTCGAAACCGTAAAAAAGCCCCTTTTTGGATCACCAAAGCCTGCCGCACGCACGCACGTAAAAGCCACGAATGGCCAAATCAAAGCCGGTGGCCAGGTGCGTATAAGTGTGGATGGCGTTGAGCTTAATGGCTCTGACATCGCTTTTTCAGTACGTCCAAACGGGCTTAAATGGATTGTGGGTCGCAGGTCTTAGGGACTTGCAAGGATAGGGGAGTTTTGGTATCTTCTCGCCACCACTCGCTGAGGTGGCGAAATTGGCAGACGCACTACCTTGAGGTGGTAGCACCCGCAAGGGTATGGAGGTTCAAGTCCTCTCCTCAGCACCATGGGCACTTAGCTCAGTTGGTTAGAGCACCTCGTTTACACCGAGGGGGTCGTAGGTTCGAATCCTACAGTGCCCACCATTAAAAACACCCCGACAAACGTCGGGGTGTTTTTATTGTCAGGTTGTTATGAGAAGGGTAGGCTTCTTTGCATGAATACGATGACGGACAACTTGCCGCAGCGAGTAAAAAATCTATTAGGTGACGAAGTCCCGGATTTTGTTGTTCAGGCAAAACACGCTTATGGATGGCAGCCTATTGTCTTTCCGTTGGTATCGTCTTCTGGTTGGCTTATTGTGGCGGCTATTTTTTTCATTAAAAGTGAAAATATCGCATCATTAATAAACTGGGAAATTGCTCATCGGGCGATGGCGCTTATCACAGAAACGATCCGCGCCCAGTCGATAGAAGTCTTTGACTCCGCCACAGAGACCGATATGCGAGCTGTCACTCTGATATTAGGAATAGCACTCTTTCTCGTCATTGAGCTCATTGCGATGCTTTACCGGTATTTCAAAAAAGGTGGGTATTTTGTGGGCACGCCGACACAACTCATTTATACAAAAAAGGGGAAAGTTGAGTCCATTAAATGGAATGATCTTGATAAAGATGTTCACGTAGAAGCCAAATTGGATCGCACGGGGACAATTTATCTACAGATGAATACGTTAATGGATAATTTAGCTGTTATTAGTCCGAAGCGTAGAAAGCAATTAATTCATATTTTACCGACGACAATTTCGATGATCGGTATTGAAGATGTAGAAGAAATTGGCCAATTAATACAACGTAGAATCTCTCACGCTGGAGAAAGCACAAAAAACCGTCCGTAAGGGCGGTGTTTTGTGTTATGCTTTCTTTATGAAAAGAATCATTGTCGCGGTGAGCATCGCTCTCGCTATTTTAGGGGCTGGTGTGGCCTATTGGTTGATCTCGCCATTATTTATCACGAAGACAGTAAATGAATCGTTGCCAGTGGTTGTTATTCCGGTTCAGACTGAATCAGTAACGACGACGAGCGTATCGACATCAACACAAGTGGCTACGACAACAGCGCCCATTTTGCAGACCGTCTATCAAGGTACGTTCACGGGTTTTGATGCCGTTCATCATGGGACCGGGACCGCGAGTGTGATTAAGGTAGGGGATAAAAGCTATGTGCGTTTTGAAGAAGATTTCGTCGTCGGCAATGGCCCGGATCTTTTTGTTGGCTTCGGTAAAGACGGTACCTATATCAAAGGCAGCGAAGTGGGTGCGTTGAAAGGCGATAAAGGTTCTCAGAACTATGAATTAGCCGAAGGATTTGATTCAGAAAAATATAATGAAGTCTGGGTCTGGTGCCGGGCGTTTAGCGTACCGTTTGCCAAGGCTTCATTAGAAAAGACGGCGAATGAATAAGACGTGCAAATTTACGGCAAAAATTTGGCTCTATCCGGGAGAGTCGGCAAATTGGCATTTTGTCACGCTTGATAAGCCTAGTGCCGCCATCATCAAAAAGTCCCAAGAAGGCGAGAAGCGCAAAGGTTGGGGCTCGGTGAAGGTAGCAGCAACGATCGGCTCGACGAGTTGGAAGACGTCGGTGTTTCCCGATAATCAATCGGGGAGTTATTTATTACCCATTAAAGCCGCCGTCAGAAAGAAAGAAAAAGTAGGCCAGGGGTATGCGGTGGATATCATTTTGACACTTTTATAAAACCGTATAGGCTGAGGGCACGGAGGTCTCATGAACGATATCGTTAGTGTCCAAGCTCCCAAGAAGCGACAAAAGAAGTACGGGCGTACACCCAAGGCTCAGCCGAATAACTACTGGGTGCGATGGCTCCCTCAGACGGAGGGGTCGGTCACGGCCTGGTACGAGGTCTTTGCTCTTGAAAAGCCTGACCGTACTCATCGGATGTTACACAGCGCAATTGGTAAGCGCGGGGCATTTTACACTCTTGGAAGAATTGGGAGCTCGCGTCTCGAGTTTCCTTCTGACAAGGTTATGGAGACGATGCTGGATCCCGTGATCTATTTGCGGGAGAGGATCGTGGCCGAGTCTGATCGCGCCAAGAGCTTTATCGACTATGTCCTTGCTCAGAACGGTGTCATCATCGACGAACGCTGGAAGTGGATCTGGCCGAATAGCTGCTACTTCGTCATGACCAACGAACCGCCATTTCCTGAAGTAGGATTTCGCGGCGGGCGTTATAAGGGTTTGACGGCTCCTAGGTTTGGCCTGCCTAGATGACGGCTCAACCAAGTCTCGCCGCCTACATGAAAACCGCTCATAACTTGGGCGGTATTCTTTTTCTAAATAATTACATCAGTTCGACAAAAACCCTTTATTTTGCTACTGTCCGCGTATTCTATGGAGACAATTTCGAAGGCAAAAATTGATTTACTCGCCACAGCCGTACAACCGGCTGATATTGCGCTTGCCACCGAAGGTACTCGACTAATCGTGCATTCTGCCGTGAGTCGTTTTGCCGTCTTCTATGAGCGTTTGCGCACGGCGATCGACTATAAAGAAGAGCACCTTTTGCGCCGCAGTGCTATCGTTCGTATTTTAAAACGTCAGTTGGGTTTAGAGAGCGAGCCAAAGCAAGTCGCGACACAAACGCTCCGAGAATTGATTGCGGCAAAGTACTTGGCGAATGACCATCACGCTGAAGAGCTTGTGGACGTGATTGCAGCCATGGTTGCAAAGTTCACGGCCGTGAAGCGGATTCATTCAAAGATCCCAGATTTTGAACAATGGTTACTTGAGATTTTAGCCGCCGAGATCGATGAGATTGTCACCGACCAAAATGAAGACAAAGTCTTCTTGAATTTGCTCTATGAGCAGGTGGCCGAAAAAATCCGCCTCAAGAATAACGAGCTCCCCGATGATGAACGACGTTTGCAAATCTACGTCGCGTGTTTGCGTAATTTCATGAAGGCTGACGATGCGCTTATCAGCTATAAGCTTTTGCGCATCTTTGAGCCGCGTTGGGTGCGTCCAGAGCAATGGATGGACCAGGTGCATGAGATGGCGGTCTGCCTCGAGGCTTCACATGCCAAAATTCAAGCGGTCTTAAAACATCCTTACCACCAGAAATTCTGCAGCGCCGTAAAGCCGTGGAGCGTCTCTTTGACGGTCTTGCGAGCGGCCTTAAAAGAAGATCCAAAAAAAGCCAAAGCGCTTCTCGAAGACCAAAGCGCCTTAAAGAAGGCGATTGAGCGTGTTGCCGAAGTGCGTATTCAAGACTCAAAGCGTCGTTTATCACGCGGTATCGTGCGTGCCATCATCTATCTCTTTTTGACTAAGATGCTTTTTGCCGCGGTGCTTGAATATCCGATTGAGATTGCCTTGTATGGCGAGCCGCATATTCAGGCGCTTTTGATTAATATGCTCTTTCCTCCGGTATTGATGATGTTTGTTGGGGCGATGATTCGTCCGCCGGTCAAAGAAAACGTCATCCGCATCGTGAATGGCGTTGAAGAACTCTTAAGCATCGAGGGCATCCCGTCGATTGAATTGCGCGGCAAGCGCCACTATTCAACCTTTGGCGCGACCATGCTCACCCTTGGGTATGTGCTGATGTTTATGTTGTCGTTTGGTTTGATTTTCTGGGGCCTATCATTAATTGGGTATACCTGGATCAGCATGGCGGTATTTGTCTTCTTCTTGTGTGTCGTGAGCTTCTTTGCGTATCGTCTACGACTCGCATCCAAAGAGTATGTCGCCTTTGAAAAGCAAACGGGTTTAGGCGGATTGGTTGTCGATTTCTTCACGTTGCCGGTATTAAAAGTAGGGAGATTTTTGTCAGAGACCGTATCGAAATTTAATGTGCTCGTCTTCTTTTTTGATGTGGTTCTTGAAGCGCCTTTCAAGATTTTCTTGCAGGCGCTTGAAGAGTGGTTCTACTACATGAAAGAAAAGAAAGATCAGCTATAATCGTCCTATGGAATCCAAGCGCGAACATTATCTTAAGGTGGCGATACTCCTGGTCTATGCGATCATCGTGCTCTCGCTCTATCTCTTCATGTCGGCCTACGATTTGTCTTTTCGCGATATGGGGAGAATGGCCAAGGCTCTGATCGTGGCTTCGGGACATTGGGGTCCTCTCATGATGTTGATCGTGTATGCGGTCTCAACCATTATCCCGTTTCCTACAACCGGGCTGGCGGTGGTTTCGGGGGCGCTCTTTGGTCCGGTATTCGGTATCATGATCGCGATGCTCGGTGTAAACCTCACCTCTTGGATCAGTTTTTTCTTGGCGAGATACTTTGGTCGCCACGTGGTGCAAGAGCGTGAAAAGGGTTGGGTCAAAGATCTTGATGACCTGCTTTCTGAAAAAGGCTTTTATCCGATCATGATTATGCGCCTGCTCTTTGTGCCCTCGGATTTTGTCAGTCTAGGCTCAGGTCTCACGCGCATGCCCTTTAAGACATTTGCATTCGCGACGTTTTTTGGTACCTTGCCGGCCACGGTCTTATTCGCGCTCTTTGGCGAATCGTTATTCGATCCAAAGGGACGCATTGTATTAGGCGTTGCTATCGTATGCGTTATCACCTTGGTTCTGATATTACGTAAAGTGCCATTCATGAAAAAGTTTCTCCCAAAATAATCTATGAGCTTTGAACTTATCGGACGATCCGAACAGGGGAGAACGGGTAAACTGTCTTTACCGCACGGCGACATGCAGACGCCGTTCTTTATGCCTATCGCCACCAAGGGCGCAGTCAAAACGCTTTCGTCTTTTGATATTGAACGCCTTGCGTCACCGATCGTCCTTTCGAATACCTATCATCTTTGGTTGCGTCCAGGTTTGGAGTTGATGAAAGAGGTTGGGGGATTGCATAAGTTCATGGACTGGCACGGCAATATCCTCACTGATTCAGGCGGATTTCAGGTCTTTAGCCTCTCAGGTCTGCGCAAGCTAACTGAAGAGGGTGTGCAGTTTCAGTCCCATATCGACGGCGCAAAGATGATGCTCACGCCTGAGCTTTGTATGGATATTCAGCGCGCTATCGGTAGCGATATCGTGATGGTGTTGGATGTGTGTACCGAATTGCCAGCAACACGTGAGAAGCTTGTGAATGCGCTCGAACTCACCACGCGCTGGGCGAAGCGTTCAAAAGAACAATTCGAAAAAACCCGCGAAGGGTCGGTGAATCCTAACGCAAAACTCTTCGGTATCATTCAGGGCGGTACTGATATCGAGCTACGCATCCGCAGTGCAAAAGAATTAATGGAAATTGGCTTTGACGGTTATGCCATTGGCGGACTTTCTGTCGGCGAACCGTTTGAAGAAGCGTGCAAAGTTCTCGAAGCGCTTGATCCGATTTTACCAAAAGATAAGCCGCGCTATTTTATGGGTGGCGCACAGCCTCACGAGATCGTCGGGTATACGGCACGCGGTATCGATATGTTTGATTGTGTCTTGCCTACGCGTAATGCCCGCCATGGATCAGTCTATTTACCAAAGAGTACAAATTTGACTCAACGTGATTTTTACGAAGTAGCAAACATCCATAATGCGAAGTGGAAGAACTCCACTCAGCCACTCGTTGCGAAAGACGATATTCGCACTCCAGCAGACGAAGAGCTATCACGATATACGATGGGCTACCTGCGCCATCTCTTTACCGTCGACGAAATGCTCGGCCAACGCCTCGCCACCATGATGAATTTGCGATTTTATTTGAGATTGATGGAGGAGTTGAGAAAATAGGAACCCTCTTGCCCGCATTATTTTCTGTTTTTTGGTTGGGCGTTCTCCCTTTAAAGGGAGATGTCTATCTAAAAAACAATATTTAGACAGAGGGTTCGTCTGTTGACCTATATTGAATTATGGACTAGGGTTTTTTCGTCCTTTCTTTCAACAAGGTTCGGTAGATGATGTCACGCAGAGGCCAAGGCAAAGAGCTTGCCGACAAAACGCTTTTTGATTCGCTTTGCCAAATCGGGGTCTCGGCAACCGAGGCACAGCGTATGCTTGGTCACCCGATGGCGGCAAAAGAGATCGCCTACGCCTTCAAGGGGCTTTCTCATCGTTACGACACCGTCACCATGATGACCCAGGCGGCACGAGTTTTGTCTCCCGCAGAGATTGCTAGCTGCTTTGCCGCGGGTGTCGGCGAAGATGTTTCGGTGAGTTCTTGGTTGGATAGGCCATTGCAGCCATTCGAACAGAGTGGTCGCCCACTGAAGTTTCTCGCTAAGCGGTACAAAGAAGCAGCGATTCAAAGTGGCGATATCCTCAAGGAGTTCTTGGATATCGGGTTTTACCCCGCGACCCTGAGCCAAGGCTGCGCCTATCTCAAGTGGTGGTTTAGCGAGCTGCGTGAAGGCCGCGCTACCGAAATCAAGCGAGACATCGTTCTTCTAGGTTCTATGACGAGCCTCAGTAGTAATCCGCTTGTTCCGTATTTGGTGGTGCCTTCGGCTCCGGCCGAGAACAAGCCAGAGTATCGGTTCGGAGCTGAATCTCTCAGATTCACGTGGGGTATGGGAGAATGGTTTCTCTTCGTCGGGCCACCCGACTGATATTAACGGAAATATGAGCCGCGCCCTCCTGGTGCGGTTTTTTCGTTAAAAAAGAGATTAGACAGTGGGTTCCCCAACTGGCATATTCCCTCCATGTCTTTAGATCTCGAGCGCCTCAATGAAGCCCAGCGCGAAGCCGTATTGCACGACAAAGGCCCACTTTTGATTGTGGCCGGTGCAGGCACGGGCAAGACGACGGTGCTCGTTGATCGTTATCTGCATTTGCTCGACAAATACGAGAACAATACCGAGCGCATTCTCGCCCTCACCTTTACGGAAAAAGCCGCCGGCGAGATGGAGGACCGCGTGGTCGCCAAGCTCCCCACGGGCACCTACGATTTTTGGATTGCGACCTTTCATGGTTTTTGCCAACGTATTCTCGAGCGACATGCGCTTGAAATTGGTTTGCCAAATCGTTTTCGTTTGTTAACCGAGACAGACGCTTGGCTGATGCTCAAACGCCACGTAGATGAGTTGCCTTTGAATTACTATCGTCCGCTTGGCAACCCAGTGCGTTTTTTGCGCGCTATTCTTTCACATATCTCACGTGCCAAAGATGAAGGCGTAACTCCAGAAATGTATAAGGCCTTTGCTGAGTCATATACTCCTTCTCTCGAAGAAGAGAAGGAGCTAGAGGATGAGTTCGTTGCCGAGGAGCGGGCGCGTCTGGGTGAAATCGCCGCTGTCTACGAAGTTTACGAACGCTTATTACGCGAAGAAGGCGCAATGGATTTTGCCGATCTCTTAATGCAAACCCGTCGCCTCTTTACCGAACGCAAAGCGGTATTGCGCCAATACCAAGAACAATTCGCCCACGTGCTCATCGATGAATATCAAGACACGAATACTTCGCAATACGAGCTTGTGCGGATGCTCTTGCGTTCAGACCAGGCGATCACGGTTGTCGGTGACGATGATCAAGCGATTTATAAATTTCGCGGTGCCTCGCTTGCGAACATCCTCAAATTTCGCGCGGATTTTACCGAGGCTCGCACCATCGTCCTTAAGGAGAACTACCGTTCGTATGGCGAGATTCTCAAAACAGCATACCAAAGCATCCAACATAATAACCCGCACCGTCTCGAAGTGCAGTTGGCAGACCTAGGGTTAACAAAAGAACTTATTGCTGCCCGCGGTGAAGGGGGAGTCGTACAGTTGATTTGGGAGCACTCTGTTGAAGATGAAGCAGAAAAAGTCGCCAAAGAAATCCAACGCATCAAATCCATGGACCCAACGGTGACATGGAATGACTTCGTGATTCTCACGCGTTCAAATGATGGCGCTGAGCCTTTTGTTCAAGCGCTTGATCAGACAGCGGTACCGTATCAGTTTTTAGCGTTGCGTGGTTTGTATACGAAGCCAATCGTGTTGGACTTGGTGGCCTACATGTCTTTGCTCGACGGCTATCACGAGCCATCAGCGGTTTGGAGGGTCCTGAAGATGCCTTGCGTCAATCTTTCTAGTAAAGACCTCGCGAGCCTCATGATGTATGCCAAGCGCAAGGGTAGAGCTTTGTGGCAGGTCGTACTCTTGGCATCTCGCCAGCCGATGGACGATCCAGCCGAGATTATTGATGAAGAAAAAACCGATCGTATTTTTATCTCACAAGATGGGCGTTTGATTTTGAAACGGTTGGTTCATGGTGTTGAAAAGCTACAGATCAATATTCGTCAGTTCTCGCCGATCGCGGCGTTGAAGCACGTTCTCGATGCCACAGGGTATCTCGAGATGGTGCTGAAGAATCCCGACAATGTAAAACGCGAGCAGTTGCAGCATCTGCAGGCCTTTGCAGATCGTATTAAGCGTTATGAAATCGCGACGGCTGACGCCTCATTGCGCGGCTTCTTGGACGAGCTTCATATCGAAATGGAATCCGGCGAAGAGGGGAGTTTACCTTTTGATCCTGATACCGGCCCTGAATTCGTGAAGATCA
>Ga0209277_10000911_pt1 | contig 14771 bp, 12 predicted proteins | sample JI81AbrownDNA_FD_187503 | JGI IMG/M metagenome (GOLD analysis project Ga0209277, IMG submission 187503) | Wastewater effluent complex algal communities from Wisconsin, to seasonally profile nutrient transformation and Carbon sequestration -... | ecosystem: Engineered > WWTP > Effluent > Algae... | reverse complement strand
TTCTCGATCCTTAAAATTTATGTGCGCCATGTGCGCCGAGTGACATCTGGTATTGCAGCGTCAATGCATTGTCGGTATCGAACGGATTCGATGCGTCACGGCTGTATTGCAGACGCAAAAGACTGAACTCGCTATTGAGCCAGGTGAGCATCACGCTGTTGCGGCTCGGATCGAAATTGCTGGCATACGGGCCATTTTCGTCCGCAAATAATTTGTCGTAACGATAACCGGCTTCCCAGTTGCGATTGATGCGATAAACGCCTTCGATATATGCGCCATGACGAACGCCGTTCCATGCCTGATCGAACAGCGGATTTACCGGATCGACATATTGTCCGTCTCGATCATCCAGGAAATATTCGCTTCGCAAAGTAATACCGCCATCCTTGAAATTGCCCTGCGGCGCCCACTTCCAGGTGAAGTCGGCAACATACAGGGTGTTATCGCCGACAAAGCCGTCTTCGCTGCCAGCCGTACTCGATTTCAGCATCGACACGCCCGCCAGCCAGGAATTTTCATCCCCTACATCGCCACCCGCGTGTGCAAACAATGTGTGTACGCCGACACCGCTATTTCCCGCACCGCCGGAAGGGTAACTATTGCCGGCAAAAACCTCGGCACCGAATTCCAGGAACAGATCGGTGGGGGCTACCCAACGTAATTGCACGCCGTCATCGCCGTATTGATTGCCAAGGAATGCCTGATAGGCCAGCGGGCGATCAAAGAATTTATCGGTGTGTGCGTGATGACTATTCAGATAGCCGATATTCGAAAAAAAGCGGCCTGCTCGCAAGGTAAAGCCATTCTGTAACCCGGTGGTTTCGATGAAAGCTTCTTCCACGCCAAGTTCATCCTGGCCACCGTCGCTGCCAACCGCCAGCGTCAACTGGCCGAAGAATTTCTCGTCGATATTGGTAGCAAAGGAAATTTCACTTTCGCCCAGAGAAATCCCTTTCGCGCTTGGAGCACCTTCACCGACCAAGGGAAAGCCGCTGCGGAAATAACTGTCCGGATCAACCGAATGACTCGAATAACTTCCATTAAGAATGATGCTGATCGCGGGATTGAAGGCATTGGCATTGCTTTCCGCCTGACTTGGCGCCGGCGTTGTTTCCGCAGCTGCTATTTCAGCAGGTTGGGCGGCTTTCAATTCCTCGATTTCGGCTTTGGTTGCCTGCAATGCCGCCATCGCATCGGCAGCTTGCTGACGCATGGCTTCAGCATTGGCCTCGAGACTTTTGATGCGCGCTTCAAGGGCTTTTATTTGATCTTGCGATGCTTCTGCTGCAAATACGGGTGAAGTCGTTGCCGACAGAATGCCTAATAGCAATAAAGACTTTCTCATTGACGAATTCCAAAAGCTGAACAGATCGGAATGGCAATGTTATATTATTACAATAAAGACGCATAGGCCGGAAGTCACGGTTATCACTATTAAAAATGAAGTATTTGGTTAATGATGCTGCCAATAGAGACTGGAAGCCGGTCTTATTCGGCCTTGAATGGCCAGTAGCTGCCTAAACCTCCTTTTCGATACGCGAATGCGAATAAAACAAAAAAGGCCCGGAAAAATCCGGGCCTTTTCGTATAACTTTTAACGATCAACTCAAGGCGTCACTGTCAATGACAATGGCACTGCCAGACTTGGAGTCACTGGGTCATTGCTTTGCACACAGACCTTACCGCTATATGCACCTGGTGCCAGGCCGGTGGTATTAATCGAGGTCAAGGCCGAACGGCTGGTACCGCGTGACAAGGTACCCGTCGTCGCATAGGTACCGGCGATCCATGGAGCACCGCAAGGAACATTGCCGATAATACGCATCGCGAGACCCGGGAATGATGCGTTTGCAGCCCAGGAACCGGTATTCGTGGTCGAGACCGTTATCGAGGCGAAACCGGTATTACCGCTAGGCGTATTCGAACCGTAGTGAGCCCAACGGTTGGCGAAAGTGCCTCGGGTATTGGCCACTAACCAGTAACGTCCTGGCGGCAGAGTCACGTTTTGTCCGGCTGCAACCAGATTCAGGCTGATTGAAGCAGTCGTACCACTGACTGTCGTGACACCTGTGCCGACAGGAGTGGTGGTATAGGTCCAAAGGGCAGCAGCAGCTGCACTTTGCGGGTTACCCGCAGGCAGTCCACCGGCATCCGGGTAAATGCTCCAGGTCAAGTTGGCCGCAGCACCCGGGAAGGCGGCACCACTTACGACAAAGCCCTGGGTCAATATCGACGTTATCTGCGTAGATTCAGTCAAAACGAAATCATCTGCCGCGTATTGGGCTGCACTGCCGGCGGTCGCCGGATCGGTATAGGTCGTGTTGCGGAAGCCGCTGGCAACACCCGTATTATCGGTGTTTGTGATGATGCCTGAAGCGGTACCCGAATTGAGGAAGGTGTAATTCAGGGCAGAACCACCGGTATTGCCGATAGTGAACGAGACCGAACCTGCCGAGTTCGTCGGGACTACCGACGACATGCTGGCCGGCATCGATATCGACGGCGGTTGTACCGCAATAGCTACCGGCAAACGCAATACCGGTGCGGTACCCGTTGCAGGCGTCAACACCACGTTACCGAAAGTGAAGCTACCGTTTGGCAGCAAGCTGTATGCGTACAGGTTGATTTTCAGAGTCAGCGAACCATTGCCCGGCACGGTGACAATTGGCGTGACCGAGCCGCTAACGCCCTGCAACTGCACGCGCCAGCTGGTTGCGATGGCCCCCGTGTTGCGGAACGTACGATAGAACGTGCAGGTCGCAAAGCAGCTGCGATCAATCAGGTTGGCCTGATTAAGTGTCCGTGGATCGCCACCTGTACCGGGATTGGCGGCCAGATAATTGGCATAGGTTTCATTCATGACCAGACCGCTGTTGATTGCACGGTCCACCCTGATGCGACCACTGCCGCGTGCGAATGGATTGGCCAGCGTCACCGAGTCCTCTGTGTAAACCAGTTGCTCTGCCGTCAAGGCCAGGGCCGACTTGATTTCCGGAACGGTCCAGCTTGGACGAGCCTGACGCATCAAAGCAGAAGCACCCGCCTGATGCGGCGATGCCATCGATGTGCCGTTGTAAAGATCAACCGCGTTTTCCGAACCTGTCAATGTGGTTCCGGATATGGCGGCAAGAACGCTGACGCCGGGTGCAGTCACGTCGGGTTTCAGCAAGTTGTATGTGCCGGCAGGGCCGCGCGAACTGAATGAGCCCAGTACATCGGGAATATTCGGTAACGGAATCGCCGGGAAGGTGATTTGAGCCGTCGAAGTGGTCGGATTGGCTTGACCAAAATCACGCAGTGCATCGCCTTCTGCCTGGGTAACGCTGAACACCGGTACCGTTGTGCCAGGAACCGAAGGGAGGATCACGCCGGCGGCGTTGTTAGCGATGACAACTGCAACGGCACCCGCCGCCGAGGCATTGTTTACCTTGATGCTGAAGCTGCAAGTGCCGCGACGGATGACAGCAATCGCGCCGGCAAATGTATTGGCCGGATAAGCTGCACAACCATCACTGGCTGTATTGATACCCGAGCTGATCAAGAGCGGTGTGGTGCCGGGAATGGTCGCGCCGAATGTCACACCACCAGTACCCTGGCTAACCAACACTGGCGCCAGATTGGCCGGAACCGGAGCCGGGCCAGTAACTGCCATGGCGATCGAGAAACCACCGCGACCATGTTGAGCGGCGGCGGTCGAGCTTACCCATGGTTCATTGTGGCCGAGGGTGTTGGCAGCCGGACCACTGTTACCAGCAGAGGCAGCCACATAGATACCGGAATTCACTGCGCCAAGAAATGCCAGCGAGACTGCATCAGTCCAGGGATCTGCACCGCCACCGATCGAATAGTTGATGGAATCGACAACGCCATCGGCAATTGCCTGATTAACGGCGGCGACCGAAGAGGTATTCGGGCACAAACCCTGCCCCGTCGATGTATTGGTGTAGCAAACGTCGTAAGCAATGATGTTGGCATGCGGTGCAACGCCGGAAATACGAATTGTATTACCGCTGTACAAGGCATCACGAACGTTACCGGCCGTGGTCGAAGCGGTATGGCTGCCGTGACCGTTGGTATCACCAAAGCCTGGCTCTTCACGAATATTCGCCAGACCACATTGGTTGCCTGGTGCGCCGCAGACAAAATCATAACCGCCGATCAATTTGTCATTACAACGACCGTCGTCTACACCACCAGGCAGGCAAGTACCGAGATAATTGCCGGCACCGAGCGGATTCACATGGGCATAGCCATCAACCGGACCAACTCCGGAAAACGAAGGGCTTCCGAAATTGATACCCGAGTCGATGATGCCGACCACGGTGTTTTCGCCACGATACTGGGCTGGGGCACCTGGGTTGGTTCCATCCCATACTGCAGAGGCACCGATCAGTTGCGGACCGGTATCGGTATCGAGTTCAACTTCATGATATGGCTCGATCAACATCACTTCCGACATTTTCTCGAGCAGAGCCGCTTCCTCGCGGGTCACGTCGATGATTTCGCCGTTGACGGCATGTTGCATCCTGCGACGAATACCAAAAGTACGCCCAATCACGCCGGACATTTTTTGTTCCAGGCTGCTTTGTTGTGATTGCAGATAGCCGACGTAATTGCGCGCTTCCGCACTCTTCACGTCAAGACGCATTTTGCCGGTCAGCGACAAGCGCTTGAATGGCATCGGCAATGAACTCTTGCCACCTTTGTAGGAGGCGAGTGCGTCTTCCTTGAAAATAACGATGAAGGTACCGCCATTGTCGGCTAAGCCGATCTTGCCGCCCTTGTTCGACACATAACCGTTGCCCTCGTTGAAGGCTTCGGAATACTCGTAGTGCGGCCTGTTGAAACTGTTGCCGCCCAGACCATTTGCCTGAACCGCATTTTCTCTGGCTCCACTCAACTCGCTTGCGCCGATTGGGCGCTTGTTACCGCTATTCAAGAATTGATACGAGGCCGCACTCGCGACCGCAATCAAAGCAAAAAGCCCGAGCATTCCGCCCCATTTTTTTAGGTGCAACATGATTATGACCGCCCTTTGAAATAATAAATTAATGCGAGAAATCATCAATGGCGTATCTCGCAACCCTGTTTGCTCCGCCAATTCATGGATACATTTTTATCCATGAAAGCGAACCTGAGGCTGTCACTGTCCGAGTTTCCCATTCCCCAAACCAAGCATGCCCCCCCGCTAGGCAGTCTACTGTTTTTTCAGCCAGCCACAAGCAGCACAGCTTGCTTCATGATGGTGAAGAAGTGCTTGCGGATATGCCTCGACAGCACGCCGGCAAAATCAAATGTAAAAAGTTGTGACAGACCTATTCGATGCTGCGCTGCAATAAAGCGTGAAAATTGAAAAACTGATGCCGGGCGACTGGATAGCTTCGATGAATCAGTCAAAACCCTGGCGATACATGCATGGACTATCGGTTGCAGTCCGCACAAACACCGTGCACTTCGAGGATTTGTGCACGCGTTGTGAAGCCGATCGATTTCGCCTGGGTTTCGAGCATGGCGGAGACGCCATCGTCTTCCATTTCAACTGCGTTTTGGCATTTGTCGCAGATCAGGAACGGAACCGAATGCTCCACTTGCGGATGATGGCAACTGACGAAAGCATTGATCGATGCCAATCTGTGAATAAAACCCTGCTCGAGTAAAAAATCGAGTGCTCGATAGACCGTCGGTGGTGCGGCATTGCCCTTTTCGGTTTTCATCTTGTCGAGTAAATCATAAGCCTTGATCGGCTTGGTCTCGGCCGCGATCAAAGCCAGAGCCTGCGCACGCAGTGGCGTCAAACGCAAACCCCGCTCTTCACAGGCTTGTTCAACCGCTTTCACGAAACCGCCGGCATCATGTACGTGATGCAGCGGATCGGTGCAGGGGTGATCGTGGGAGTCTGTCTGCTTTTCCATGATGCCAGCTTACGCCTTCATGCCTGTATCAGGCCAGTCTCGAAAGCATGTCCAAAGCCGCATCAATACGCTTCAAAGCCTCGTCACGACCGGCCAGATAAACGGTATGGTCGATGGAAGGCGACTGCTGAGAGCCCGTGATCGCAACACGCAAAGCCGGGCCGATTTTACCCAGACCGACACCGAGCTTTTCACCGGTGGTCTGCATGGCGGCATGAATCGCTGCGGGGCTCCATTCACTCAAACCCGCCAACTCGGCACGTACGGTCTGCAATGGCAATACTGCAGCAGGCACGAATTGTTTTGTGACGGCGGCTTCATCGTAATGTGTCAATGGCTGATACCAGACGGCAGCGCGTTCCGCCATTTCCTTCAATGTATCAACACGATCACGCAACGCAATCACGACATCGGCAAGCGCCGGCCCCTTCGACAGGTCATAACCCGCCTTGTCCATATGCCATTGCAAATGTTTCGCAACTGCTTCCGGTGCATCCGTTTTCAGATAATGCGAATTGATCCAGTTGAGCTTGGTCGGATCAAGACGCGATGCTTTCGAATTCACATCCTCGATTTTGAACAGTTCGATCATTTCCGGAATGCTGAAAATTTCCTGGTCACCATGCGACCAGCCCAAACGCACCAGATAATTCAGCAAGGCGTGCGGCAAATATCCATCGTCGCGATATTGCATGACATTGGCGGCGTTGTGACGTTTCGACAATTTCGCGCCTTCCGGATCGAGGATCATCGGCATATGGGCGAAATAAGGGACGGTCACGCCGAGTGCCTGATAGATATTGATCTGGCGCGGCGTATTGTTGACATGATCGTCGCCACGGATGACGTCTGTAATATTCATGTCGAGATCATCAACGACGACGGCAAAGTTGTAGGTCGGATATCCGTCGGAACGGAAAATCACCAGATCATCCAGTTCATCATTGCTGAATTCGATGCGACCCTTGATCTTGTCTTCCCAGACGACACTGCCACCGATCGGATTCTTGAAACGGATGACGCGATTCGGGTCATCTTTATGCGGCGCGTTCAATTCACGATAATGACCGTTGTAGCGAGGCTTTTCGTTTTTTGCCATCGCCGTTTCGCGCATGGTTTCAAGCTCTTCCTTTGTTTCGTAAGCGTAATAAGCCTTGCCAGCCGCAACCAACTGTTCGGCGACTTCTTTATATCGGGCCAGACGATGCGTTTGGTATATCGGGCCTTCGTCGTAATTCAGACCAAGCCATTGCATTGCATCGAGGATGCCCTGCACAGCGGCATCGGTAGAACGCTCCTGATCGGTATCTTCCACTCGCAAGATGAACGCGCCGGCCTGGTGACGGGCTTCCAACCAGCAATACAGTGCGGTACGAGCGCCGCCGATATGCAAGAAACCGGTAGGACTGGGGGCAAAGCGGGTGCGACAGCTCATAAAGTGGTCTCGATATTCAATGCCGCCATTTTAGCAGCCCACAGCCTCTATTCAGCTAATTTCTAGTCGTGGCCGTGATTGCGCACTATCATTGCTCACCCCCCAGGAGTTCACGATGTTCGCCCGAATCTGCTTTTTTTGTCTTGCCCTGCTCGCCACACCGGTTTTTTCGCAAAGTCTCGCACTACCCTCCGGCAACAACCCGAAAAATCCCAGAGTAGTGATCGACACCAATCACGGAAAAATCGTGCTGGAATTATTCGCCGACAAGGCACCCGCAACAGTCGGAAATTTCCTGTCATACGTCCAGTCTGGGCACTATGACAACACCATCATCCATCGCGTCGCCAAGGATTTCCTTATTCAGGGCGGCGCCTACAACATAAATCTGGGAAAGAAGCCCCAGCACAATGCCATCCCGCTGGAGAAAACGACGGGCTTGAAAAACCTTCGCGGCACGATCTCTGCAGCACGCAAATTGTCCGATGCCAATTCCGCTACATCGGAATTTTTCATCAATCTGGTCGATAACCCGCAACTGGATTTCCAGTCGGCCAACAGCCCGCTCAACCAGGGTTTCGTGGTATTCGGCCAAATCGTGGATGGCATCGCGGTAATCGATAAAATCCGTAAAGTTGCCACAACCGGAAAAAACGGATTTCCAGAATTGCCGGTCTCGCCTGTTGTCATTCGTTCCATATCTAGAGTAAGCGAATAGACATGGGAACGCTTTTTATCTCCGACCTGCATCTGGATGAAAGTCGTCCCGAGATTACCGGCTTGTTTCTCGATTTCCTGCGAAACGATGCCGTCAAGGCAGAGGCGCTTTATATTCTCGGCGATCTATTCGAAGCCTGGGTCGGCGACGACGACAACGCCGAATTGGGAATCAAGGTAGCGAACGCTTTGCGCGAACTCGGCGATCAGGGTGTGCCCGTTTTCTTCATGCGCGGCAACCGTGATTTCCTGGTCGGCCCCGGGTTTGCACAACGGGCCGGGCTTCAAATACTTCCCGACCCCTGCGTTCTCGAGCTGTATGGCAAACCTACGCTGCTGATGCATGGCGATTTATTGTGCACCGACGATGCTGCCTATCAGGCATTTCGTGCCCAGGTTCGCAGCGAAGCCTGGCAAACGCAGTTCCTGTCGCAAACTCTGGCTACCCGCCTTGCCTTTGCGGAACAGGCCAGGGCTGCCAGCAAGCAACATCAAAGCGGCCTGATGAACGAGCAACAGGAAAACATCATGGATGTGACGCAAGCGAGCGTATTGGCATTGATGAAACGATTCGGCGTTACACGATTGATTCACGGGCACACACACCGCCCGGCCATCCATCATTTTTACAATGAAGATGCAGCTTCACAGCGCATCGTGCTTGGCGATTGGTACAGTCAGGGTTCAGTGCTGCAAGTCGATGCTGACGGTGATTTTCTGAGCGTCATCTAAAGCCGTACCGCAGACTCCGGGGAGGGAAATATGCGAGTTTATCTTGTTGTCTTTTTGCTGCTGTCCAATATCGCAATTGCGGATGATGACTTGCCGCCGCTTTCGCCACTGGATAAAGCGCGCACGCAGTTGCATGAAGCACTTGAAGACGGTAATCCCGATACCCGCAAACAGGCGGTACAGGCCCTGGGCCTGATCGGGCCGCGTCAACCTTATCTGGGCCAGTTGATCGACATGGCAACGGACAAGGATGTCGAGGTTCGCATTGCCGCCATCAGCAGCATGGTCGACATCAAGGCACCCGAAGTCATTGCCCCGCTCAGGAAAGCTCTCGAGGACGATGTCCCGGAAGTCAGTTTCTCCGCAGCAAAAGCATTGTGGGTGCTGAACGATCCTGCCGGTCGCGAGGCATTGCTGCTGGTACTCGAGGGCGAATCAAAAACATCTTCCAGTTACCTGAGTGAAAAAACCCGTCAATCACTGCGCCTGTTTCGTACGCCGAAAAAACTCATGATGTTCATACTCCGAAAAGGTGTCGGTACTGCGGGTGTTCCCGGTCTCGGAAGAGGGGTTTCTTCCATGGAAGGCATGTTGATCGACGGCGAGCTGTCCAGTCGTGCCGGCACTGCCTTGTTGCTCAGCAGCGATGATGACCCCAGGGTACTGGCCGCTTTTCGCGAGGGCCTGACGGACAAGGTCTGGTCTGTGCGCGCGGCATCCGCACATGCAATTGCGATGCAGAACAATACCAGTATGCAGCTCGACCTCGTTCCGCTGCTGGATGACAAGAAAGAAGCCGTACGAGTGCGTGCATCGGCAGCCTATATCCGGCTGGAGCAAATCAAATCGGAAAAATTGAAACCCGCCAAGGCAAAAAAGACCAACGAACGGAAATTGGAGAAGCGGCGCTACTGATCCGATGTGGTTGCAAGCGTTTACGGTGGTTAACGAATCACGAACGACCAGGATGTTTTGTGACTGTCATTAATCACGACTATTTCTTTTTATCCAAGAAATCCGCACCCAGTTTTGCAGCATCGTAAGAAGCCACTTCGTATTCCAGATCAGGAACACCCTTCACTTTTATCTTGATATTCTTCGCCGTCTGCAAGGCCTTGTAGAAAGCCTTTTCGTTTTCAATGAAGAGTGCCGGACCATTTCCGGTGTCGGCTTGAAGGCCAGGAAATGTTTTATAGGCGCCGTCATCAAATGAAATCTGCATGGTGCAAGGCGAGCCGCAACGGAACTGGCTCTGTGCAAGCACCAGATAAATGCTGTTACCCCATTCGGGATGGATCCGGATAATCATCCTAGCGGCAGGTGGCAAATCGGAAGGCTCACCGGCGAACATTTCCGGCTTGCTGTAGATGCCTGCCGAGAACTGGGTTTTCTTGCCCACCGGAACTTGCTGGTAATCCCATAAAGTCGCCAATCGTCGTTCTTCCTGCATGGCCTGTGCCTGCTTGCCAATCTCCTCGTAACGCGGCTTCAGCGCCTTGGCTTCGGCACTATCGGGGAATCGGGCCAGCAACACATCGGCATTTTGCAAAGCCTGCAACCAGTTTTTGTTCTGTACGGCGACATCGAGGTCTTTCATCAATGCGGCAGCTTGCCCGTCATTTTGTGTTTCGGGTGTCTTTTCGGCATTGCAGGCCGCCAATAGCAGGATCAAAAACAGGAAGAGAATTTTTTTCATGATGCGCCCTTAGTTGAATACGGCCTGGGTACTGAGTTCTTCGAGCATCGCCATTTCCCTGTCGCCAAAACCGGCAGCATTTCTGGCGGGCAAATTATAAGGCCCGCGAATGGACGCTTTGGCCAAACCGGTGATCAGGTCGCTGAAGGTTTGCAGGGGTTCCTTTTTCTCTTGCTCGCAACACCACAAGAACCAGCGCGTACCGGCAGCCACGTGTGGAATTTCTTCCTGCAGGATGATTTCAAGGATATCGGCCGAAACATGGTCGCCGACACTGCGAAGCCGCGCCATCATGCCCGGTGTTACATCGAGGCCACGCGCTTCCAACACTCTCGGCACCAAGGCCATTCTGGCAAGACAGGAGTGCGCAGTTTTTTCGGCCATTTCCCACAGGCCGTTATGCGCTTCAAAATCACCGTATTGCATTCCCATTTCGCGCAGGCGGCCCGACAACATCATGAAATGTCGTGATTCATCCGATGCAACCCTGATGAAATCGGCATAAAACTCCTGCGGCATGTCGCGAAAACGATAGACCGCATCCCAGGCAAGATTCATCGCATTGAATTCGATATGCGTAATGGCATGCAGGAAACAGGCACGGCCTTCGGTGGTACCCATGCCGCGTTTGGGCAGGTTTTTCGGCGGCACCAGAACCGGCTTGTCGGGGCGACCCGGGGCTTTTATCGGTTCAACGATGTCGTCTGCTTCAAGGCTGAGTTCACCGCGAAAAAATCGTGCGGCAAGCTCTTGCGTCAATGCCGCTTTTTCAAGCGGATCGCTGGTCGCCAGACAGGCCTTGGCTGCTTGATAAAGCGACATCATTGCCTGAATTACGCGGTCCGTTTTTTCTTTTTCGAATCGTCGCTGCGGGCTTGCTGCAAACGTTCAAAATAGCCAGGCTCGATGCCGGTCACGTATTCGCCGTTAAAACACGAGGAATCGAAATTATCGAGCTTGTGCTTCGGCCCCGATACCGCATCTTCAAGATCCTTGATGTCCTGGTAGATCAACCAATCGCAACCCAGGATTTCCTGGATTTCGGCATCACTGCGGCCATGCGCAACCAACTCGCTGACCGCTGGCATGTCGATGCCGTACACGTTCGGAAAACGCACCGCCGGTGCGGCCGATGCCAGATACACTTTCTTGGCGCCGGCATCGCGTGCCATCTGCACGATTTGCTGCGAGGTCGTTCCGCGAACGATGGAATCATCCACCAGCAAAACAACGCGATCCTTGAATTCGAGTGGAATCGCATTCAATTTGCGACGCACGGATTTCACGCGTTCGCCCTGCCCCGGCATGATGAAAGTGCGTCCGATGTAACGATTCTTGATGAAACCTTCGCGGTATTTCACGCCGAGCGTATTCGCGATTTCCAGTGCGGCGTCGCGCGAGGTATCGGGAATCGGAATCACCGTGTCGATATCGTGGTCCGGACGCAGGCGCAGGATTTTTTCGCCGAGCTTCACGCCCATCCGCATGCGTGCCTTGTGCACGGAAACATCGTCCATCATGGAATCGGGACGCGCAAAATAGACGTATTCAAAAATGCAGGGAGTATGTTTTTCCGGTGGCGCACAAATTTCGCTGAACAGTTCGCCACGTGCGGTAATCACCACCGCCTCGCCTGGTGCCACATCGCGCAAACGCTGGAAGCCGAGAATATCGAGCGCTACCGATTCGGAAGCGACCGCATATTCATTGCCCTGTTCGGTCTCGCGTTTGCCCAATACCAATGGACGAATACCGTGCGGATCACGGAAAGCGACCAGGCCCAGTCCCAATACCGCACTGACAATGGCATAACCGCCCTTGCAACGGCGGTGCACGCCGGCAACGGCCCGGATGGCATCTTGCGGAGTCAAACTTTTTTGCGCCTGCAATTCATGCGCGAACACATTCAACAACACTTCCGAATCGGATTCGGTATTGATATTGCGCTTGTCGAGTTCGAACATTTCCTTGCGCAAGGAATCGGTATTGATGAGGTTACCGTTATGTGCCAATGCAATGCCGTAAGGCGAATTCACATAGAACGGCTGCGCTTCATCTGATCCTTCGGAACCGGCAGTCGGATAACGGCAATGTCCGATACCCACGCGGCCATGCAGCAATTCCATCTGCGGCGAGTCGAAGACATCGCGCACAAGACCATTGCCTTTATGAAGACGAATTTTGTTGCCGTCGACGGTTGCAATGCCGGCAGCATCCTGTCCGCGATGCTGCAATACCGTCAAGCCATCGTACAAAGCCGAGGCAACTTCACTTACACCCACAATTCCGATAATGCCGCACATGTTTTTCTCTTGATCCTAGGGGTGTGTTTTGACGATGCCGGTTTTACCCAGTTTTTGGGTGGCTTCGTCCCGCAGTTTGTTGGCAGCTTCGCGATCGGCAACCGGGCCGAGACGAACGCTATATAAAACGCCCTTCTCGGTTTCAACGCGTTTGACGAAGGCATTGAAACCCATGCTGCGCGCACGATTGCGCATTTCTTCAGCCTTGGCATTTTCACTCAGTGCTTCAAGCTGCACCGAGAAGCCGCTGCTGACGGCAGTGGCAGTGGTAGCTGCCGGCTTGCTGCCGGTAGCGGGCTTCTTGCTCTCGCTCGCGGCGGATGGAGAGGCATCCTGCACATTCACCTTGCTGGCGCCTCCGGCTATTTCGTCCACTTTCAAACGAGCGGTTTCTGCATTTGCGCGATCGGTGTAAGGACCAATGCGAATCTTCAATGCAGGCTTTCCACCGATCGAAATTTTCTCGGTCAATACCGGTAACTTCTGTGCTTTCAGGCGAGCCACCAGGGCATTCGCGCTCTCCATATTGCTATAGCTTCCGACGGCAATCGTGAAGTTGCCTGCCGCAACATTGGCAGGTTTGACGTCTGCCGGTTTCGATTCAGCGGGTTTAACCGCTACAACAGGTTTTGGCGGCGTGACAATGGGTTTTACTTCGACGGGCCTCGGAGCTTCGACCGGAAGAGATTCCGCCGGAATGGCAGTATTCGCCGGCGGCACTACCGTCGGTGCAATCGTTTGCGGGTTCGCGACGGACTGATCGTTGGCTGGGGTTTCAACCGTGGTATCTACCGGCGCTTTGGGAACACCAAGCACGCCACCTTCGGGAGTTTTGCCTGCGGGTACATTCAGTGGCAGGTCACGTGTTTCAAATTCGGATTCCGGCGCCTTCGGCATATCCAGAGGCACTTCGGAAACATCGGGGGCTTTGACATCGGGCTTCAGCAACATCGGCAAAAACAGGATCGCTACCAGGGCCAAAACCAAAGCACCAATCAGGCGCTGCTTAACCGGCGTTTCCATAGGTTGAACACTCGTTGAAAACCAGAGCCAATTATAGCGTGACGGGCCTGATTTTGAGTGCCCTGAGTGCAGCCGCCACGGTATGGAAGGAACCGAAAACCAGTATGCGTTCATCAGGCTTAGCCCTCTGCTGCGCCACCTGCAGGGCTTCGGCGACACCGGCATGCTGGCTTAGCGCAGGTTCAGCCACTGCCGCCCCCACGCGTTTTTTCAATTCCGCTGCCGTTAAATTGCGCGAGCCGGCATCATCGATCCCGGCCAGAAACCAGTGGTCGATAGACGGCCTTAGTGCGGAAACAATCACTTCAATCTCTTTATCCGCCAGTGCAGCGAATACCGCATAAGTCGTTTTGGGATATTCGAGCAACCATTGCAATAATTGCCCGGCTGCCTGCGGGTTGTGTGCGACATCCAGCACGATCTCGGGTTGCCCGGATATTTTTTGCAAGCGTCCCGGAACCCTGGCACTCCTGACACCTTCGATTATCGCGGCATCGTCAATCTCGTCGCTCAAGGCGCGCAAGGCGGCAATCGCCGCAGCAGCATTCTCAAGCTGCACCGGGGCCGCCAGGCCGGGCATCGGCAATTCAATCTCGTAACCGGGTTCGCGCCAACGCCATTTGTTTTCGAGACGATCAATCAGATAATCCGAATGACCGCGAATGGCGGTCGCGCCGAGTTCGTAAGCACGGCGCAGTGCGGAAGATGGCGGATCTTTTTCGCCGAAGACGACTGGTTTCCAGGCACGGATAATACCGGCCTTTTCGAAGCCGATGCTTTCCCGGTCCGTGCCAAGATAATCCTGATGATCCAGATCAACCGTCGTGATGACTGCCACATCCGGTTCGACAATTTGCGTGGCATCCAGGCGTCCACCCAATCCGACTTCCAGAATCACCAGATCGAGATCGTGTTCGGCAAAAATAATCACTGCCGCCAGAGTGCCGAACTCG
>Ga0209277_10000907_pt1 | contig 14793 bp, 18 predicted proteins | sample JI81AbrownDNA_FD_187503 | JGI IMG/M metagenome (GOLD analysis project Ga0209277, IMG submission 187503) | Wastewater effluent complex algal communities from Wisconsin, to seasonally profile nutrient transformation and Carbon sequestration -... | ecosystem: Engineered > WWTP > Effluent > Algae... | reverse complement strand
TTTAATCATAGATATCGCTTAGCTATAAGACGTATGCGTTTAAATACCTACGTCTTTATCCCGCGTTGCTGTCGAAATTTAATAGCACACAAGTTAAGAACCTACACTACAGCATATGTATTATAGCTGATGTTGGCAGCCGTGTTTTTTCTACGACAATCTCAAAATTAGTCTTTCCCAAAATGTCAAAAGTCCTGTCATCTTGGTTCTGGTACAAACGTTAGTCGTTATAAACAGGTCAGTTGTTTGATCTTCAATCCGCATCCCGAGTTTTTTGTCCGACTTGTAAGAATAGATTAAATATTTCTCGCTCTCTCTAAACCAATTTCCACAATCTGATCCACCTCCCGTAGTTACAATGGTAATGGTGTCTTTCATAAAAGAACTCTTTCTCCCTTTATAAACACTTGTGACCTTGAATGTAAACTCGTAACGTCTGTATTCAATTTCTGTCTCAGTCCCCGTTATCTTCTCCTTAGTCGTTACTTCGTTGACTTTAACAACTCGTCCAACAAAAACTAAGTCAGAGCCCTTTTGCGCTTTTAAAATACCAACTCGTCCACACGAACACGCAAGAATGTCCGCGGTTAGAAATATTAGCACTATGATTATTAGTAATCTCATCTGTCCAAAAAACATGGCTGCCAACGTTTGGCTATAAGCCGTTTGTTTTACCTTTAAAAATAAAAAAAAGAAAACAAATGGATTATAGACTTTGTTGGCAGCAGTAATCCGTCCTCAGTCTTTTAATTATCTATCTGAATAACCGTGTGTTCGTCAGGCTCAACTGTCTTTGTTAATTTTAAGTCAATCAAGTCCGTTAATATTCTTGTCTTGAATCTATTGTTCGTTTCTCTGTTTTTAATTTCAAATCCTTTTGAATAGACTTCTTTGTTGTTAATACAACATGATTTTCCCAAACTCCAAAATGTACCCGGATTAAACCCAATTAACAGACTGTCGAGATTGTTTCCATTTTCGTCAACCACAATTGGTCTTGTGTATGTCTTTTCAAAAGTCCATTCGTTAACGTATCCGATTCCGTTACTGTCCAACTTCAAAATGTTTTCTGTCACATTGGATAGAATCAGATCCACTTCTCCAGTGTAATTAACTGGAACAACAATTGTCAGTGTGGGTGAATAAAGTTTATAGTGAAATATTCCAAAACTCAGAATTGTCGTTAAAAAGTAAATGGTCCAAAACGATTTATTCTTGAAAATCAGTCTTAGCACAAAAGTCACGATTAGACAAGAAATTAAAATCAAGACTAACACCATTCCGCCCAAAAAAAGTCCGGAGAGAATCATTCCACCTGGAACTGTTGTCAGCTTAATGATAAGCGTAATTAAAAGTCCAAGTGATAAAATTCCAGTCAGTATGTTAGTTGTCCGTCTTGTCATTAGATTATTGCTGCCAACGTTTGTGTTTCTGCAGTGGTGCCTTTTCGAAGCCGCGTCCTGTCCCACAAAACCAAAGCGTTGAACGAAGATAAAACTTTAAACCAACTCGTCACGGCACCATTGCAGAAACATTTTGTTGGCAGTAGTAGGGCCTTTCTCGTCATTTCATTCGAAGCCTTGTCTTTCGTCCCCCGTTAATGTTACACTTCTCTTTATAATTCAGTCGTGCGGTGGGGCATTTTTCATTGACTACTTTCTCCACTTACACTACACTGAGCACACTCTTTGCCTGGCTTTGGATGTGGGCTGCAAGCGCGGCCAGGCAATGTGTGTGCGATTTCGTAGCTGTCATTTACAAGGTCTTACAACACTTTTGGTTTCTTATAAGAAACTTCTGCGACAATAGTCAATGATAGGTATTTTGTCATTTGGTTGAAAGACGGCTCCGCAAATTTTTGGTCGCTTGGTAGTCTGTCGAGACACTTACCGACCACTACCGAACAATCAATACCCAAAAAGAAGAAGTGTCTAAAATATATTCATGGAGTGACACTAACGCCTTGCAGCAAGCCGTTCTTTAATCCTATCAACTGAATAGTACACCATTGGTACTAAATAAACGGTTAATATCAACGAAGAAAGAAGCCCTCCTATAATTACCCAAGCCAAACCATTTTTCCATTCACTGGCTGTTCCCTTGGCTAATGCTATCGGCAGCATTCCGATTACCATGGAAAGTGTCGTCATGAGTATGGGGCGCATACGTTCTTTGCCTGCCAGTATTAATGCTTCTCTGAAGTGTTTGCCCGATGCTTTTAGCTGATTGGTAAAATCAACAATAAGAATGGCATTCTTAGCCACCAAGCCCATGAGCATGATCAATCCTAACAAAGCAAATAAACTTAGGTTGTTCAGGGTCAGGTTTAACGCTAAGAATGCACCAATGGCGGCAACAGGTATGGAGAACAACACCACAAAAGGATAGACAAAGCTATCGTATAGTGCTACCATGATCAGGTAAATCAAAATAAATGAAATGAGAAGTACAGAGCCAAGTGCACCAAAACTATCGTTCTGTCTTTTAATGTCACTGCCCCATGTCATTTGAATACCATCAGGCAATGGATTTTGTTTCAGGTAAGCCACTACTTCATCGGCCACTGTTCCAGAAGGGCGACCGAGTGCATCGGCTGTTAGTGTTATAGCGGGTTGTCTGTCCAATCTTTCTAGCAACGATGGAGAATTATCCTGAACGACCTTTGCAAATTGAGATACTTCAATGGGTATTCCTTGTGGGTTTACGATAGTCAATGCTGCTACATCTTCCATATTCTGTCTGTTGAAATCATCCAGCCATATCCTCACGGGATATTCAGTACCCAGTTCGGGTAAAGTAGCATCGTCATTGCCGGTAAGAGCCGTTCGTATGCTCAGCCCTACATATGAAGTAGTAAGCCCAAGCCGTTGCATCCGATTGTTATCAGGTATGATCTGAAACTCAGGACTACCTTCCTCTACCGAGAGTCGGACATTGTCTGCACCTGGTACTTTTTCCACGACTGCTTTTAAGTTGTTTCCCAATTGCATCACCTGCGCTGCATTACTTCCACTCAGTGTAATTTCTATAGGAGCGGATCGAGGCACCAGGCCCAACGCAGCCATGGAATAATTAATACCTGGAAATTCATCTCTTAGCGCTTCACGAATTTCCTTCATAAATTCTTCCGTGGGTTGATTGGCTCTTTCAGCAGAAGGTTTCAGTTGAATCGTCAACTCCGATTTGTTCGCAGCACCAACACCTAAACTTCCAATGCCTGTGCTAGGTCCTCCCACATTGCTGAAGACTGTTAATACCTCAGGCTGAGTTGTAATGAAATTTTCAATTCGCTGCGTAGTAATATTATTTTGCTGTACGGTGGTACTTTTATCAAACTCCAGACTCATTCGAAATTTTCCCTGGTCTCCTGTGGCAATCAACTCTTTTCCGATGATGCCTTGTTTCATTACAGCCAATGTGAATACAAACAACGCAAGTATTATTCCTGTGGTAATGAGCTTGTGCTGTAACACCCACTCTAGTTGCCGACCATACCATTCAATAAAACGAGTTAACTGATGCTCAAACCAAAGCAAAAAACGATTGAATGAATTTACGGGTTGTAAATCTTCTGACTTGCCAATTCTTGAAGCCATCCACGGTGTTAATGTAAATCCAACAAGCAAACTTGTTAACGTAGAAGTGACCACCACCACGGAAAATTGCTTGAGCATATCGGCAACAAAAACCTGTAAGAATAAAATCGGAAGGAACACCACAACATCCACTAACGTTATTGACAAAGCAGAGAATCCGATTTCCATACGACCATCTAAAGCTGCTACGCGCTTATCCTTTTTCATATCTAAGTGGCGTTGGATATTCTCCAATACAACGGTAGCATCATCCACCAAAATGCCAATGATTAATGACATGGCCAATAAGGTCATCAGGTTGAGTGTGTAACCTAACAACCACATCACCGCGAAGGCAGTAACTAACGAGGTGGGTATAGCCACCAATACAATCAGTGAGTTCCGGATACTTCTTAAGAACAAGAGCATCACCAGTGAAACCAATATTACCGCCAGGGTAAGATCAAATACCACGGAGTTTACAGCGGCAATGGTATTGTCGGTAGAATCATCGGCAATGGTGAATTTTACACCGGCAGTGGCATATTGTTTTTCTATAGTCTGAAATTGCTCGCGTACCAATTTTGAAACATCAACCGCATTCGCATCTCCCTGTTTTTTTAGCAAAAGTCCAATGCCATTCTTACCATTATACCTACTCACAGAAGTGATTTCCTTAATGCCGTCTGTTACGGTTGCAATGTCCTTTACATAAACAGGGCTGCCCGGTGATGGCATCGCGACTTGCACATTATTTATATCGTTAATGGTTTTGAACTTTCCGGTTAGGCGTACAGAATTATTTACTGTGGATGACTGTACTTTTCCCGAAGGCACATCGAGGCCGGAACGATTGATGGCCTCTGTCACCTGGTACAATGAAAGTTTATATTGTTTTAATCTTTCCTGATCAACTTTTACCTGGATCTCCCTTTCCTCACCCCCCAACAACGCAATTTCCGCCACACCCTTTAACTGCTGGATCTGAGGCAGGAAATCATCCTTCATCTTCTGATAGAATTCTGTAGAAGGCAAATTACTGGTGGCACTAATCTGCATGATGGGCAAATCGTTGGGCGATACTTTGCTCATGACAGGACTTAGAATATCCTGTGGTAAGTCCTTGCGGATATTATCAATGTATCGTTGGGCATCCTGCATGGTTTGATCCAGGTCTGTTGCGTACTTTAAATTGACTATCAGAACAGATGCGTTGGGCAACGATTTCGTGACAATAAAATCAACGCCCTCTAAATTGGAAAGGGCATCTTCAATTTTTCTGGATACAGAAGTTTCCACTTCGGTAGGATCAGTTCCCGGATAGCCGGTTTTTATAACCACCACGGGCTGATTAAAATCGGGCATCAACTCATAGCTGAGATTTTTGTAACCTAAGAAACCCGCTAAGATGAAGACACTGAATAAAACAATAATCAGCGAGGGGCGGTTAATGGAGATTTCGGTTATGTTCATTGTATGTTAATTCTTAATTGAAACATTGGCTCCCTCAAAGAGATTTATGAGCCCGTTAGTTATCACCATATCTCCTTCTTTTAATCCTGATTGTATAACAGCAATACCTTTCCTTCTTTCCGCAATGCTAATATTTTGAAGCCTGGCTTTTCCCTGGTCAATCACATACACCTGGGGTTGAATGTCGGAGCCTATAATAGCCGATGCCGGAATGGTTAAATGCTGAACATTGGAGGCGACTTTAATCATGACCTTACCGAACATCCCTGATTTTATTTTTAGATCAGTTGTGTTTTTTAGCAGGAATTGCAAGGGAAAAGTATTTGCCGTATTACCTTTGCTTCCGATCAGTGAAATTTTTCCAGAAAGAGAAATGGATGGATATACATCCGCAATAATTGTTGCTGGCTGGTTGACGTAAAATAAATTCAAATCACCTTCAGGAACATTGATCGTGAAACGAAGAGAAGAAATATCGGTCAGTTGAAACAAAGGAACACCCGGTGCTGCAAATGAACCCGCCTCCGCCATCTTTAACGTGACGATAGCATTAAAGGGCGCAACTACAATCGTTCGATTGATTTGCTCCAACAAAGTATTACGTTGAATATGGGCAGATTTTAAACCGAGTTGGGCTTTTTCTAATTGCACGCCTTGTATAGCATCTGAAGCTGCTAAGATTGAATAACGGTTTACGTCCGCTTCAAGCCCTTCGATTTGTATCTCTACTGATTGAAGTTGCAATTTCAACAAGGCATCATCTAATTTGATCAGTGCCTGACCTTTCTTTACATAACTGCCTGCATCTGCAAATACCTGTATGATTTTGCCCTGCACATCTGCGCTTACTTTGGTTTCCTTATCGGGTTCAAAAATACCTGTGAAATAACTTTGCTCTTCATCAGCTTGATATTTAACCGTATCAGCCTTTACCTCTATAGCCTGTTCCTTATTGTACGTGTAAATACGGTTTTGGGCAGTTTCCTTATTGCTTTTTAAACGCACGACTATCAGAACGATCAATGCCAGGGGGATGATGATATATAAAATCTTTTTCATTTTCTTATTTAGTTAACAGGTTGCCGGTTGTTTTTCTGAGATCTAAATCAGCTTTCAGATAATCTATTAGTGCCGATAAATGATTCTGCTGAGTTTCGCGTAAAGCGTTATCTGCTAAAAGAACATCAGTAAGTGAAGCAAGTCCTTGTTTTTGTTGGAGCAGCGTTTGATCGTAAATGGATTGTGCGAGCGTTGTTTGTGCAAGCGTTGTACCAACAGATCGTTGCGCTACTGCTCTTTGTTGTTTAGTTGTTTCAATCCCTAAGGTGGTTTGTTCTGTCAGCAAGCTAAATTGAAGGTCATTGTTTTTAAGCTCCAGTTTTTTCTGGTTTAACTTCCGGTTTGTAATTGTTCCATTAAACAGTGGATAGGAGAGTTGAATGCCTGCGAAGCTCACCGGATAAAATTTCAGAAAGTCATTGGGAGCTTTATCATACCCAAAACCGGTTGCTCCATAGCTTGCATACAAGGAAAGCGAAGGCAGACGTGAATTCTTTAACGTACTCAATTCACTGTTCAACAGTGCGTTTTGTTTATTGACGAGGCGTGAATCTAATGTGGGAGCTTGTGTATATTCAGTCGCTGCTGAAGAAGCAATATCAGTATCAACTTCAAGGCCGTTATCGACTGGAATGCCTATTGTTATCTTAAGTCCATTGAGTACCTGTGAATATTTACTGAAAACCTGTTCACGTTGGGTGGTGAGCTGCTCCACCTGCAATTGCACTTTGAAAACATCAGTTCCTTTGGCAAGGAGTTGTTCTTTGAGCAATTGAATATTCTGTAAGAGCTTTTTTGCATTGATTAGATTTTCATCGATAAACGCTACCTGGTAGTGCAGGATTTGGGCGTTGTAATACAGGTTAGTTACCTCATAAAGAATTTGTTCTTCACTCCTTTGGTGTTGCAAGACGGTAAGCTCTGAGGCAATTTTTGAGGATTGAATAGCTCCGTACACCTGCGGATTATACAATGGAATTGAGAGTTGCAGGTTGGCATTAATGTTATGAGGAACGCCAAATTGTATTTCTTTGAATACTCCTTCCGGGCCTCCAAATGCTGATTGGGGCATAAACTGATAAGGCAGATTGAAATAATACCTATAATCGGTATTTACAGTTAGCTTGGGAATGAGATTGGCTTTGGCCTCTTGCACTTTTTGTTGGCCAATCTCGATGTTGTTCCTGGCCATTAGCAAATTTTTGTTTTGCCGTTGTGCAGAATCTAAGCATTGCTGCAAAGTCCATACTTGTGCCTCCAAGCCAGTGCTGAAGAATAGGCCTGCGAGGAGAAGAAAAATAAGTACAGATTTACGATTGGATAAGTGAGTATTCACTAACGTATTCATATAAATTTTTTTATTTGATGAGCAGCAGGTCACTGTCCTTATTAGCCGTTACCCAATGCTTCACATGAGGTTCAATATTCACATAATCGCCTGGGAGAAGTTTTTCTGAAACGCCTTTCTCATTTTCAAAAACCGCTTCCCCCGTAACACAAACCAAAAAGGCAGGGACTTTTGTGGTATGTTCTTTCAATTGGTTTCCTGCCGTGATATGGAAGGAGTTAACCTGCCCCTCGGTGGTAGAAAATATTTTCTTCGCCTGAAAGGGTTTGTCTTCGGTGTGAAATTCTTTTAAGTTCATTCGAAATAGTTTTTATAGGTGTGGAGATAAGATTTAATTTCTTCCAGGTCTTGCTTCTCGCTATGCTCTTCCAGTTTTTCCAACATTTCCTTTAGAGGAAGCAAAAAGTTGTGCAACTGGTTGTGCGATTCCCCTTTCATAGTGCATTTCTGGAAAATGCCGGTAAACTCTGCCATTATGCTTTCTCTTAAACTTTTAATGTCAGAAGTTGGGTTATCTAACTGTGCTTCTAACAGTGCGATCAGATTCATTACTCCTTCAGTTGTTTCAGCATTGGCAATCCACTTTTTACCGTTATCCAATTGCACCGCAGCAAATTCAGGTTCTGCGTGCTCTTCAGCTTGTTCAACTTGAGCTTGCTGATCATGATGTTGATCCGTTTGTTTTTCTTTTTGTGTACATCCAAATCCCAGAAGAAGGACAGAAATGGAAATTGCGATTGGCATTTGTTTCATGGCTGTTAGTTTTTAGGTTTCATGTGTTGTCCACCACCTTCCTTTGAACTGCTAACAATAGAATCGAATTCAGCTTGTGAAATGTAATGAGGAACATATATTTCTCCACGACTTACCAGATTGGAGTGGAAAGCCCTCAAATGATTTCTGCTTGCTCTATTCAGGTTACCATAAACAATGCGTATGTCCTGGCTTTCTATTTTCGTTAAGGCAGTTTCCAAATCGAAAATGTCGAGATCTTCAATATTGGCACCCACTTTTAATGCATTCGTCAGGCTTGTTAAACCCTGAGCGATTAAATCATTGTACAATTTCTGCAATGTTGCATTTGTAAATACTCCGGCTCCATTTCTGGCGACAGGGTCAGGCAAATCATATTTGGTAAGCAGTTGGAGCAGAGCATCCATGTGCCTTTGCTCGCTTTCGCCAATGTTCGCGAAAATTTGAATATTCCATTTGTCGTAAAGTACAGCGTAAACATCCCTTGCCAGTTTTTCTTCCTCGCGCATGTAGGTCATACTCTTTATTTCGTCAGCGCTTAAGGGTGCTATCTCTACACGGTTCATGGTGCTGATTGACTCGTCAACAGGCATAGAGTACTTTTCATAATTGTAAGAGAATGCAGTTGATATGCTCAGCAGTATAGCTGCAAGGGATAATTTGTTTGCAATAAGCTTCATACATATTTAGTTTAAGTAACATCCGAAGTTTACATCTATCTTCCTTTTTCCATTGGACTATTAACTATTGCATCAAATTCTTCCTTGGTAATAAACTGCGGAACATAGGTCGCATCTGATACTACTATTTTGGAATAGAAAGACCGCAAATGATTCCTGCTGCCTTTAGTCAGGTTGTCATAAACCAGCCGTATGTCCTGATTGTCTATTTTAGACAAGGCAGTTTTTAGATCGAAAATATCGAGATCTTCAATTGTAGCTCCAACTTTCAATGCATCCGCCAGGCTTGTTGAACCCTGGTCGACTAATTGGTTGTGCAATTCCTGCAATGCTGTATTGTTGAATTCGCCAACACCGGTACTGGCTGCCGGGTCTGGCAAATTATACTTGTTGAGTAACTTCAATACGGCATCCATGTGGCTCTGCTCGCTCTCGCCAATGTTTGTGAAAATAGTTAACTTCCATTTTGTATATAGTGCGGCATACACATCTCTTGCCAGTTTCTCCTCCTCTCGCATAAAGCTTAGGGAGTTTATTTCGTCAGTATTTAATGACTCTTTAGGCAAACTATTTAGCTGACTGGTAAGATCAGTGGCTGGTGCGGGGTCGCTTTCATTACAGGATGTAAAACTTACAGTTATGATAAATAGCATCACTGCAAGAAATGAAGTGTTGATAATCCGTTTCATATAGCTTCTGTTTTTTTGTTTTTATTTTCTTGTGAGATATATCGCCATGATATTCCTGTAAACAAAATTGTCATCCCTATCCTGAATAGCATTGCTTTAACAGTTTGCTGTTCGTAAATACCTCCTGTGTTGATATGCCATAACAATCCCGCAAAACTTATCAGCAAAATCGCTGTGGAAGTGAACAATAAGCGTGTGGCCCATTTCTTTCGAAAGAACAAGCCGAAGGCAGAAAGCAAATACAAAAACCCACAGAGAAAATTTAAGACGACAACGAATAATACATAGTTGCCTTCCTTTTCCCGAATGTCGAATAAATCAAAAATCACAGAGCCACTCATGAATAAAGTGACAAGCGCAAACGCCAGGAGTATAAAGGCTGCTATTTTTAATATCAGGGGTTTCATAGAATTGATTGTTTCGAGTTAATCAAGGTGAGGAGGTTCGACATTAATTTGTTTCCTTTTAACTTTAGATCAAATGCGAAGCCAGATAACCGCCACTGTAGCATGTGCAAGCGGAAACTCCCCATAATAATGTGTACTAATTCATCGGCTGTTAGCTTGTCGGTAAATTTCTGCTGCTTCTGACCTTGCTGAATGATTTGCAGCAAATGCTTCTTTTTGGTCGCCATAATCTGCATGATGGCCTCATTAATCGCTTTACTTTCCTCTAACAAGCCATCTGAAAATATAGCGACCAGGAAGTGCGGGTTCTTTTTGAAAAAATCAAATTGATTGTTGAATACGGCCTTTAGTTTTTCCTCCGGGCTTTCAATATCTAAGACAGAGCTAGTAAGACGGTTGTCCATATCCTTAGCCAGGTACTTTAGCATTGTAAGAACTATTTCTTCTTTTCCTTTGAAATGGCGGTAGAGTGCCGATTCGCTAAACCCCATTTTAGCGGCCAGATTTTTTGTTGTTAGTCCGGTAATACCGGATTCGGTCAGAATCTCTCCCGCAGCCTCGATTATTTCCAATTGACGTTCTTTTATTTCCATTCGTAGTTTTTCTTTAGTCGTCCATAAACCTGTCCTCTATTCTTCCTTATTTATTCAGAAAGGCGGAGTACATCCACACTAATTTTTCCTGTGCCCTGATATAGTCGCTCATCAACGCATTCGTACCTTCATCACCTGTTTCAGCAGATAGAGAAAGTAATTCCCGCTGAAGTGTTATAATTGTCTTGAATGAATCCAGAATATTAACAACTGATTTAATTCCATCACTTACTTCTTTGCTTTCAGCAATTTTTGAAACAAGGGCGTAATCCGAGTAATTGTGATTTGGACAATGGCCTAACGTCAGAATCCTTTCGGCCACTTCATCTATCTTCAGTAACAAATCGTTGTATAGTTCTTCGAATTTGAGGTGAAGCTCAAAAAACTTTTCACCTTTAATATTCCAGTGCGAGCCTCGTGTATTTTGATAGAAGACGGAATAGTTTGCTAATAGTGCATTTAGTTTTTCAGCTAATTGCTTGGCTTTGCTGCTGTCAAGGCCTATTGCATTTGTTGTTTTCATATTAGTTGGTTTTCAAAGTTTAGACAATACTTGTTTTCATTTTAAGGAAAGAAATTCCAAGCCACAGAACAGAGGTGGTCATGGCAATGGCACCGATTAGTACAAACACAGGAGGAGCGCCAAAATAGACTTCGGCTAGAATTCCTACGGGCATCAGTAATCCTGTTAAAGCCAGCCAGGAAATTGTTTTAGTGCTTCCTAGCTTGGAGTGAAAATGCAGGAGCAGGTAGCCAATGAGAATATTGAGGAATGCGAAAAGGTTGCCATGTACGTGGGCTAACCGAGATTCAAAGTGTTTACCTGTGCTATAGGAAGCAACCCATTCTGCTTTGTCTGGCGCGAAATCTCTTAGATAAATGAGAAGAAATCCGTAAGCCATAAAGGCCCCCATAGTGAGAAAGCCGATAGCGATGTTGTTTTTGCCGTTCATAGTCTATTTAGTTTAGTTAGTGAATATTCACTTACAATGATAATACGAAATGAGAACCGGAAAAGTTTATGAAATGATCAAAATTTCTGAAAAACTTTATTTGAGTCTAAAATTTAGTTCATTTGGCTGGTTTTGTTGTGCGCTGGGGTTTGGCTCTTGCCATTGCTTTGGATTGAGTGCTGGACGTGTGGCAATGGCATGTGCCAATGCGCGGGGCAATTCGGAGGACGACTCTTCTTAAAAATGCGAAGGGTCGGCCATTTCTTTTCTCATTTGTCCAACGTTAATTCATTTCTCAAAGTCCAAGTTGTGCGAAGCGGTTCACTTCCAAGTGGAGAATCTTTGTTAGTTGACTGTCCCCAGTTAGATAACCAAATTGTCCGGGCCCTATTACTGCCAACGTTTGGCTATGCGAAGTGGCGGGTGTTTGAAAACGTATTTGTTCCATGTGACCGCGCATAATAGTAAAGATAGAACTTTTACCTTACACTAAACCCCGCCATTGCGCATAGCTTTTGTTATGCACATGTGCCGCAGTCGACCGTCACTAAGCAGCACGGATGCCAAAGCTTTGGCTGCGGGTTGAAGTCGCGCGGCTTTGGCATTGGTGCTGCGGTTCGAAGCATAAATCTTAATTCAGTCTGACTCCTCTCAAATGTCTAAATGGTTTTTACGACTGCGAAATGTCCGCTGTCAACCACCAATTATATAATAACGAAGGGTTTGACTAGTTTAGTCAACCCTTCTTCATTGTGGTACATTTTTACTTTATGCTACTGAATATATTTTTATCTCTGGAGACGCTGTCAAGAGAGGTGACAATTCTTTCACCACATCATTATTGAAAATATCACTCTTCAAATAATCCTTTGCATTTTCTGTTGTATCAAAGCCATGCAATACCTGAACATCTTCGTCCCTAATGAGCAATTCTTTTGATGATGCTCCCTTAATTTTGTTCAAAAAAGTTTGCTTGAATTTGGTATAGATTGAAGCAGCAGCGCTTCTATTTGCAACTTCAATCTTCAGGGTAATTTCTAAATATGTCTTTGCCATTTTCTTTTTCTTTACTATTTAATAAATACAGAATATATTCTTACTTCTGGTGATGCTTGTAAGTAGGGTTTTAATGCTAAGACGACATCATTGTTAAATAGGTCTGTCTTTAAGTATGCCTCTGCATCGGCTTGGGTTTTGAAACCATGAAGCACCTGAACATCATCGGTTCTAATAAGCAACTCTTTTGAAACAGCACCGTTGATTTGCTTTAAAAATGGCTGCTTATACTTTGAATAAACACCCGCAGCAGCTCCTCTGTCGGAGTCATTCACTTTTAAAGTTATTTCCAAGTACGCACCTGTAATCTGCTTATTATTGGTCTGTGCGGATGTTACGGAAGTAAATGCAGAAGCAATTACCGTAAGGCAAATGATAAGATTTCTTTTGAACATTTTCGTTTTGTTTAATTGTTACGTCACTATTGACAATGCAAAAGTGAGCAGTAAGGACAACACCTAAAATGGACAAAAGTGAATCTGTATGGTAAATTTAGGAAACGGCCTTCCTAAAATCGCTTGGCGATTTTCCTGTTTGCTTTTTAAAATATTTAACAAAATATGACGGGTCATTAAATCCCAATTGAAATCCAATTTCATTGATGTTTAAACTTGAATGGGAAATTAATCGCTTCCCCTCAAGGATAATCCTTTCATTGATTATTTCCAATGGACTTTTATCAACGCTTTCCTTTGTGTGATTAGTGAGAGTTTTGGAGGAAAGATTTAACAAGCCAGCATATTCTACAACGGTGTGTATTTTCTTGAAATTTGCGTCAACCAATTTCCTGAATCTGAGAAATGTTATGTGACTATTGTTATTAACAGATAAATTTTTGAAAGTATTTCGCTTACCAATCCTTTGAATAGAAATAAGAAATAATTTCAACAAATGTCTTAAATATTCTTTGTGAGCAAAAGTTTCATGTGTTGCAATCTCTTGTTGAAGTTGGGATATCAGACCGCTAAAAATGTTAACTGTATCTTTTGAAGTTCTAAAAAATGGTTCGCTTTCAAAATCATTAAAGATGCTGTATTTCAAAAATACATCAATATCATTCCCGCTGTCAATTAGGAATTCTTCATTAAAATGAATGATAGTGCCATCGTAATTTTTGTTATTATCAAAGAAATGAATTTGGTCTTTCGAGATTAAAAAGAACGAATTGGGCGTCACCTCAAAGGCATTAAAATCTACGAAATGTTTCCCTTGTCCTTTGGCAAACCAAATTATCTGATAAAAGCTATGAATATGTGGTTTACTGGCGTGCGCACCATTCTTGGTTAAGTAATCAAACAAAGGATAAATGTCAAACTGTAATTTTTCAGGTTGGTCTTTATGCAAATGATACCGCTCTATCTTAGTCTTGTTTTTTGTCGGCCTGGTCATAAGTGTTTAATACCTTTTTTGTCAAGTATGTCTATACTTGGCTCTTTTGCTTGCTTTGGTGTCGCGCGAGAATGAGCGGCAAGCAAATGTGCCAATGTTCGAAGCACCGAATCTGTCCCGCGGCATTGTGCATAACGTCTGAGTTTATGCAGTTGCGGGATTAGGAGGGCTTAGCAATGCAGCGTAGCGGAATGCTAAGACCGACCTGCTGTAAAATTGTCCCCCGTGACCGATCTGCATTTGAAACGAAAACTACAATTTAACACTACACCCCGCAATTGCATAAACTTTTTGTTGTGGGCAGTTAGATTATTCCACAATCACTGTCCAGTCGTTTTTGTTTAAATCTTTCAATTTATAGTCAAGTCGTTTGTATTTCTTATTTAGCCTCAAAGAGTCCCAGTCATGTTTTAGAACTTGGTCATAGTCAAACACAAAAATACTTAATGTGCTATCTCTACTGCTCGAAACTTCCATAATCCATTTTGTTGAACTTCCAGGAAGTATAACTCTTTTTGTGTCTCCAGGTTCTATTCTTTCTCGTATGAAATATTCTTTCTTGTTAATCGAGGGTACGTCTAAAATTGTATCAACTTCATGGTCAAAGCAGATTACTTTGTCCGACTGATTCACGATTTTTAGTCTCCCGTCATAATAGTCCATGACACAAGAGTTTAATGTCAAAAGAAGTAGAACACTAAATAATTTATTCATGGTCGTCACTGTCCAAATGTAATTGCCCACAACCTTTAGATTCGTTTCATCATAAAAATAGCAATAGTTGTAGTAAATTTTGTGGAGTTAATGGATTATCGTTT
>Ga0209277_10000906_pt1 | contig 14802 bp, 14 predicted proteins | sample JI81AbrownDNA_FD_187503 | JGI IMG/M metagenome (GOLD analysis project Ga0209277, IMG submission 187503) | Wastewater effluent complex algal communities from Wisconsin, to seasonally profile nutrient transformation and Carbon sequestration -... | ecosystem: Engineered > WWTP > Effluent > Algae... | reverse complement strand
TGCTCCGACACGCTCAACCAACCAGGTTTCGCCACGCTCAACCAACCGGGGTTCGACGGGCTCAACCAGCCAGTTTCGACAGGCTCACCCAACGGACTTCTAGAGTTTGGGCAGCGTCAACTGCAGCATCCACGAGGGGTTGGCGGCGATCGGGTCGTCCAGTCCCCGCGCGCTGCGCACAGCCACGCCGGACGAGATCCACACCTGATGACGAGGATCGCCACCCTGCGCAACAGCCCCCGACGCCCGGGTGAAACCGCCGGCCTCGAGCACCGCGGACGCAGCGTCCGAGCCGAGATCGCCTGCCACCAGGGTGGGCAGCTTCGCCCGGCGCAACTTGTCGACCACCTGTTGCAGGTCTGCTTGTTGGGCGGTCACCGCGTCGGTTTCGGACGGGAAGTCGGACGCCGCTCGCACCTGGACCGCGATCACGTCCAACATGCGTCCGCTGGATCGGGAACTGAGCTGCGCTCGAACCGCCCCCGCCGGCCCCGCGGGATCGAAGCTGAGGTCGTCGCGGTCGATGTGAACCCACTTGGACGTGTTCCACAGCACCGTGCTGTCGCCGACGGGAAAGACTCGCCACTGGTTCTGGCCGCCCAGCGCATCCCGCAGCGCGGTGCGCGCGCGCTCCGGCACGCCGGTCAGCGCAAACACCGAGCACGCCATCTGCGCGGTCAGGAAGGCGCCGCGCGCGGAATCGTCGTCGGGCAGCCCGTTCAAGGCGGCCAGGAAAGCGGCTTGCCCGAACCGGAACTTCAACTCCGACGTGCCCATCGCGGGCAGCGCTCCGGCGCCGGGTGCGAGCGACAGCAGCGCCTTCCAGGTCAGCGGCCCGTCCTGGCCGTCCGGCTCGAGTTCCTGAGCGGTCTGAAAGGCGGTCACGTCGGCGAACTGCAGCGTCTCGAGGCGTGCCTCCAGATCCGCCGCCCGTTTGGTGTCGCCGGCCGGGTTGTAGCCGAAATGCCACCGTTCGGACGGCACGGTGCGACGCCAGCCGAAGGCGTGCGCCCGCAACTTCTCGCCCGACTGCGGCTTCTTGGATCCGTCGCCACCCTCGGTCAGCCACACGTGCGCAGTGGACGGCTTGTACGGTCCTTTGCCGCCGGTGACCAGATCCATCGCCATACCGCGCACGTGCGGGGCGTTCTTGTTCGGCTTGGCCGCCAGCGGCCCCGTGCCGGCCAGGAAGCGCTTGAACAGCTGCTCCTGCTTGGCGAGGCTGCGGTGAAAGACCGCGACGCCGCCTGCCGGCATACCCGCCGCGCGCATGCGCAGATAGGACGCGGCTGCGTCCGCGCGGAGCACACCTCCGCCCGGAAGGGTGAACAGGTTGCTTACCTGGGCCATGTCGCCGCCTCCCTCGACCATTCGCGACTCATGTATGGGAACACCCACAAGGACAACGATGAACCGTCGGGGATGCATCTGAGGCAGTAGCAGAATTGCCACCAGTGGACGGCGACGCTCGCCCTGGGCTTCGTCCAGGACCGACCGATCAGTCGATGACTGTCTTTGCCGTCGATTCGTGGCGCAGGCGATAGTGCTGGTCGTCGTTCACGTAGGCGTAGTAGAGCCCGATCAATAGGCCTCCGCCGACGAAGTTGCCGACCAGCGCGATGAGCACGTTGCACAGGGCCAGGGTCACGTCGATGCCGTCCCTCAAGCCGACAACGGTGAACAGCACCGTGTTTGCGACGGAGTGCTCCAACCCGATGAAGGCGAAGATGAACACCGCCATGATCATCGCGAACGATTTGGTGAGGTCGTCCTTGATGTAGCCGTTGTAGATCAACAGCATGCCCAGGTTGATCAGAAAGTTGCACAGGTTGGCCCGCACCAGCAGGTCGGCCCACCCACTCGGGCCAGCGGTGATGTACGCGAGCTTCGTTGCCACGGAGTGCGTCATCACCTCGCCGACGGCGTTCGAAGTGAGCGTGCTGAACCGCAACAGGAGCGCGAAGATGAGGCCACCGACGAAGTTGCCGAGCAAACAGAGGGCGAGCAGTCGCAGGGCCCGACCCCATGAGATGCGCTTGTAGTACACGCCGATGGTGACCACCATCATGTTCGAGGTCAGCAGCTCGCTCTTGGTGTAGTAGATGAACACCAGTGCCCAACCGAAGGCGGCAGCCCCGACCGCCCTGCCCAACCCGACCAGGGAAGTTTCACCGAGGCTCAGCGGGGCGAAAACGGCAACCAACGTGGAGTTGGCCACGTAGAAGAGGGCGATGATCATTCCGGCCATCGCGGCACGTTGGAGGTAGCGCTGGATCATCTCGCCGGTCATCCGAGTCTTCGTGTCCAAGGTCTCGAGAACCGTGCTGATGAAGGCCTTGCCCGGGAAGAGTCGATCGGTGGCGCTGGTCACGAGCGTGATTCTTGCTTAGTTGTCGTCGGAGCGTGGGCGCTTTCTCACCCGGGCCATGGCGAAATCCGAGTGTGGCGGGCTGACTGATGAGTCACCCTCAGGGGGGACAGTTTGAAGTGGAAGCGCTCTCCGCGCCTCCCTAGTCTGTTTCGTGGAGGGACAGCCACTGCCCTTGCCGGGGGGATACCGCGAGGCGTGTGGCTGCCGAGGGAGGATACAGCTCTTACCAGGGCTCTTATTCCTGACGTGAGCAAGACCGGGTTCCGACCGGGGGGGATCGGAACCCGGTTTTGTCATGTCTGGGTGCGCTCGGTTTCGGTGCACCACTCCTGAACCGGCGACACGGGCCCTATGTACCATCCCTCGTTCTGGCGCCTAAACGACCGCGCAGGGCTCATTGCGGCACAATGGACGTCGCGCTCGACTCCGGGCGCCCGTCCCGTTCCGAGAGGAAGTTCCGTCGTGTCTGTCTCCATCACCGTGGTGCGCCCCGATTCGCGCGAAGCACAGGTGGTCGAGACTGCAACCACCGGGCTCGACCTCTTCGGTGCCGATCGCACCGTCGTCGCAATGCGGCTCAACGGCGATCTTCGCGACCTCAGCCGCGAACTGGCCGACGATGACGTCGTCGAGCCGGTCGCGATCGACTCGCCGGACGGCCTCAACATCTTGAGGCATTCGACCGGGCACGTCACGGCTCAGGCTGTGCAGTCGCTCTACCCCGACACCAAGCTCGGCATCGGCCCGTTCATCACCGACGGCTACTACTACGACTTCGACGCGCCCCGGCCTTTCACCCCCGACGACGTGGCCGCCATCGAGAAGCAGATGGGTCAGATCGTCCGCGAACGACAGCGGTTCGTCCGCCGGGTGGTCGCCGACGACGAGGCTCGAGCCGAACTGGCCGGCGAGCCGTACAAACTGGAGTTGATCGGCATCAAGGGCGCTGCGGGCGACACCGAGGGCGCCAGCGTCGAGGTGGGTGGCGCCGAACTGACGATGTACGACAACGTGCGCCGAGACGGCGCCGTGGCCTGGACGGACCTCTGCCGCGGCCCGCACGTGCCGCACACCGGCTATCTCAACGCCTACTCGGTGATGCGCACCTCTGCTGCCTACTGGCGCGGCGACCAGCGCAACGCGCAGTTGCAGCGCGTCTACGGGACGTCGTGGCCCACGCGTGACGACCTCAAGGCCTACAAGTTCCGGCTCGAAGAGGCCGCCAAGCGCGACCACCGCAAGCTCGGTGCCGAACTCGACCTGTTCAGCTTCCCCGAGGAGATCGGTTCCGGACTCTCGGTGTTCCACCCCAAGGGCGCCATCGTCCGGATGGAGATGGAGGACTACTCCCGCCGCCGGCACGTCGAAGAGGGCTACCAGTTCGCGTACAGCCCGCACATCACCAAGGCGGGGCTGTTCGAGACCTCCGGCCACCTCGACTGGTTCGCCGACGGCATGTACCCGCCCATGCAGCTCGATGAGGAGCGGGATGCCGACGGCAACGTTCGGCGGCAGGGGCAGGACTACTACATGAAGCCGATGAACTGCCCGATGCACTGCCTGATCTACCGATCGCGAGGGCGGTCCTACCGGGAGCTGCCGCTGCGGCTGTTCGAGTTCGGCACCGTGTACCGCTACGAGAAGTCGGGGGTCGTCCACGGACTCACGCGGGCGCGCGGCTTCACCCAGGACGACGCCCACATCTACGCGACCAAGGAACAACTGCGCGAAGAGCTCGAGAGCCTGCTCACCTTCGTCCTGAAGTTGCTGGCCGACTACGGCCTGGAAGACTTCTACCTGGAACTGTCGACGCGCAATCCCGACAAGTCGATCGGTGACGACGAGACCTGGACGGTCGCCACTGACACCCTGCGCCAGGTGGCTGAACGCTCGGGCCTCGAACTGGTGCCCGACCCGGGAGGCGCCGCCTTCTACGGGCCGAAGATCTCGGTGCAGGCGCGTGACGCGATCGGTCGCACCTGGCAGATGTCGACCATTCAGCTCGACTTCTTCGAGCCGGAGCGGTTCGAACTCGAATACACCGCGCCGGACGGCAGCCGGCAGCGTCCGGTGATGATCCACCGGGCCCTCTTCGGCTCCATCGAGCGGTTCTTCGGCGTGCTGACCGAGCACTACGCGGGCGCGTTCCCGGCCTGGCTGGCGCCCGTCCAGGTGATCGGCCTCCCGGTCGCGGACGAGTTCAACGAGTATCTGGACGGCGTGCTGCAGCAGCTGCGCGCGCATGGCATCCGGGTCGAGCTGGACGCCTCGGACGACCGGTTCGGCAAGAAGATCCGCAACTCGGCCAAGGCCAAGGCGCCGTTCGTGCTGATCGCCGGCGAGGCCGACCGCGACGCGGGCGCGGTGTCTTTCCGGTTCCGGGACGGGTCGCAGCGCAACGGCGTCCCGGTGCCCGAGGCCGTCCGTACGATCGTTGAGCACGTCGCGAGCCGGTCCAACGCCGATCCGCGTGCGGAGGGCTGAGTCGATGTCGCAGCACCCCGAGGGCGTCGTCGTGGAGCAACCCGGCGAACGCCCCGGGGTGCCGGACGCCTTCCAGCGGCTCTGGACCCCGCACCGGATGGTCTACATCGGTGGCGAGAACAAGCCGTCGGACCCGACCGAGAGCCAGTGCCCGTTCTGCCGCGCACCCGGACGGTCCGACGCCGACGGCCTGGTCGTGCATCGGGGTCGAGTCGCCTTCGTGGTGATGAACCTGTACCCCTACTCGCCGGGTCACCTGCTGGTCTGCCCCTATCGGCATGTCTCCGACTACACCGAGGCGACCGCGGCAGAGGTGGCCGAGATAGCCGAGCTGACCCGGCGGGCGATGACCGTGATTCGCTCGGTCAGCCACCCCGCCGGGTTCAACCTGGGCATCAACCAGGGCGAGGTGGCAGGCGCCGGAATCGCCGCGCACCTGCACCAGCACATCGTCCCGCGATGGGCCGGCGACATGAACTTCCTGCCGGTGATCGCCCGCACCAAGGCCGTCCCGCAACTGCTGGATGACACCCGCTCGCTGCTCGCGGATGCCTGGCGGGCTTCTGCCACCATGGAATGATGGGCAGCGTGTCCACCGGCGAGCCCTACGACACCGAACGGGTCCTCACCCTGCCGAATGTGCTGAGCTTCATTCGGCTGCTCGGGGTACCGGTATTCCTGTGGCTGCTGCTCGCCCGCCAATACGACCTGCTCGCCGTCGCCGCCCTGTTCTTCTTGGGCGCCACCGACTGGGTGGACGGCTACCTGGCCCGCAAGTGGAACCAGCGCTCCAAGCTCGGCCAGGTGCTCGACCCGTTCGCGGATCGGATGTACATCCTGGCCACCCTGATCGGGTTGGCCATCCGGGGAATCATCCCCTGGTGGATGGTGTTGCTCCTGATCGCCCGCGACGCCATCATGGCGGCGGTGGTGTTCCCGCTGTTGCGCACCCGGGGCTTCATCACCCTTCCGGTGCATTTCCTGGGCAAAGCCGCGACCTTCTGCCTGCTCTACGCGTTTCCGATGGTGCTGCTGGGTGCCGGTGACGAACCGTGGGCGCTGTGGTGCCGGGTGACCGGCTGGGCCTTCGCGCTGTGGGGCGCCGGGCTGTACTGGTTCGCCGGGTTGATGTACTTCGGCCAGACCTTCGACGTGCTGAAGAGGTTCCCCCCGCTGGGCAAGGGTGACCGTCCCTCGACAACGGCTGCCGTCACCGGTTCGGGATGAGCTCGCAGACCACCGTCCCTCGCCGTCCCCGCCGGGTCGACGAAAGCATGAACCTGCTCACCGACCTCTCCCGGGACGCCCTCGATCCCAGCTACCGAGCAGCGTCCCCGCGCCGCCGGCGCTGGTGGCTGGTCGCCCTGGCGAGCTTGGTGATCGGGTTGATGATCGGCGGCTCGGTGGGCGACCGGCTGCGCGCGGCGCCCGCGGAGCAGGTGGAACGCGAGCAGCTGGTGCAACGCATCGTCGAGGCCGGAGCCGCCTCCGATGTGCAGCGCGCACGCATCTCGCGGCTCAAGGACGAGAATCGCGCCCTGTCCGACGAGGCATTGGCCAAGGATCCGGCCGCTGCCGAGGTGCAGCGGCAGTTGGACGTGCTCGAACCGGCCACCGGCATGCGTGCCGTCACCGGACCGGGTGTCGTGCTGATCGCCGACGATGCCGACGACGGACGCAAGGGCAGCAAGGTGGTCGACGTCGACGTGCGGCAGGCCGTCAACGGACTCTGGCGGGCAGGCGCCGAGGCGATCTCGGTGAACGGTCATCGGCTGTCGTCGCGCACGGCGATCCGCGGTGCCGGCGACGCCATCACGGTCGACTACCGCTCCCTCACCCGGCCCTATCGGATCGAGGCGATCGGCGACACCAACGCCCTGTTGCGGGGGTTCCAGAGCACCGGTGGAGGTGCCTGGTGGGCCTACCTGAAACAGAACTACGGCATTCGGTACGACCTGAGCTCGGCGGGTAGTCTGCGGCTGGATGCCGACCCCGGGCTGGGCGTCCGAGTCGCCGGCAGAGAGCGCTGAGGAGGTGCCGACGTGTTCGCCATCGTGGGGTTGATCCTCGGCATCGTCCTGGGCATCTACCTCGAGCCCACCCTGCCGACGCTGTTGCAGCCCTACCTGCCGATCGCGATCGTGGCCGCCCTGGACGCTCTCTTCGGCGGCTTCCGGGCCTACTTGGAGCGGGTCTTCGACGACAAGGTGTTCGTCGTCTCGTTCGTTTCCAACGTGTTGATCGCGGCCATGATCGTCTGGGTCGGTGACCAGATCGGCGTCGGCGCGCAGCTGTCCACAGCCGTCGTGGTGGTGCTCGGCATCCGCATCTTCACCAACGCGGCGGCGATCCGGCGGGCCCTGTTCCATGCCTGAACCCGAGAACGGTTCGACCCCCGAGACCCATCGGCCCGAGCGGCTGATCGATCCTGCGGCCCCCGAACCGACCCAGGAGGACACGTCGCAGCAGGCAGCGTCCGCGGCCTCCTCGCCCGATCACTCCGAGGGCGACGAAGCGTCGACGGACTCGACCACCGAGCCGCAGGAGACGCAGGACAGGCGTGGACCGATCGGCTGGCGCGAACTCGTCCGAGACTTCGTCAAGCCCGGCCGTGCCCAGGTGATCTTCGCCGCGATCCTGTTGGTCTGCGGCCTGGGCGTCGCGATGCAGGTGCGCACCCAGGCGCAGGAGACCGACTACTCGACCATGCGACGGGCCGACCTGGTGCAACTGCTCGACGACCTGAACGCCGAGAGCCGCCGGCTCGAGGGCGAGATCGCCGAACTCGAAGAGACCAAGCGGCAGTTGCAGGGGGGTGCCGACCGCGAGCGGGTGGCCCGCGAGCAGGCCCAGCGGCGTCTCGATGTGCTGGCGATCCTGGGCGGAACGGCACCTGCGCAGGGCCCTGGAATCCGGATCACCATCTACGACCCGAACCGCAAGGTGACGCCCGAACTGCTGCTGAACACGGTCGAGGAACTGCGCGACGCCGGGGCCGAGGTGATCGCGATCAACAACACGATTCGGGTGGTCGCCTCGACCTCGTTCGCGGCGGGCCCCAACGGCATCATGGTCGACAATCAGCTGGTCACCGCTCCGATCTCGATCGACGTGATCGGCGAGCCGCACGCCCTGACCGAGTCGACCCGGTTCTCCGGTGGTCTGACCAGCGAGGTGCAGGGCTCCCGCATCGGCGGCTCGGTCAGCGTGGTCACCGACGAGAAGCTCACCATCACCGCCGTGGTCAACCCGCCGGTCAACAGATTCGCCAAGCCCGCCTGAGTCAGACCCGTCGTCGGCGCGGCGTGTTGTGGGTAGTGTTTGCTGCGGATGTCCCCGCATCCTTCAGGCGTCCGTTCACGCATAGGAGTCAACACGTGTATCCCGAGGATCTGAAGTACACCGACAAGCACGAATGGCTCCGCAGCGGCAACGGTTCAGTGGTGCGGGTCGGCATCACGTCCTATGCGGCGGACGCCTTGGGCGACGTCGTGTACGTGTCGCTGCCTCAGGTGGGTGAAGAGGTCGCCAAGGACGACGCATGCGTCGAGGTCGAGTCCACCAAGAGCGTCTCGGACGTGTTCTCGCCGGCCTCCGGGGTGATCACGTCGGTCAACGACCTGCTCAACACGACGCCCGAAGCGATCAACACCGACCCGTTCGGCGACGGCTGGATGTTCGAACTCGAGCTCAGTGATCCGTCCGAGTTGGACGACACCCTGGACGCCGACGGCTACGCAGAGTTGGCGGGGGAGTAGTCTCACCGTCAACCTCTTGCTCAGCCTGATACCCCTCATTCAATTGCCCTGTTTCAAGGGCGTTCGTGCAGAAAGGCCTGGACAACGATGATCAAGTGCCCCGCCTGCGGCCACGAAAACGCTGACACCAACAACTTCTGTGCCAACTGCGGCCATGCGCTGCTGGCGAACGAATCCACGGGCGACACCACCCGTGTGGTGGCAGCCGTCGACGTTCCCGACGAGGCGGCCGGTGAAGACCTGAGCGCCGACGACCTGTCGGCGATCAACCAGCTGCGAGCCAACTCCGCCCTGTTGATCGTGCGCCAGGGGCCTTCGGCCGGCGCCCGGTTCCTGGTCAACTCCGATGTCACCACCGCCGGGCGGCATCCGCGCTGCGACATCTTCCTCGACGACATCACGGTGTCGCGCAACCATGCCCGGTTCAACCGGCGTGACGGCCACATCTGGGTCGAGGACGAGAACAGCCTCAACGGAACATATGTGAACCGCACCCTGATCGACGGGCCGGTGGCGCTGCGGCGTGGAGACGAGGTGCAGATCGGCAAGTTCCGGATGCTGTTCTTCACCCACCCTGGGTGATCGCGGATGGCATACGGTCTACGGAGCATCGGGCAGGTCCTTTTCGTCCTCAAGTCTGACTTTCCCGACGTCTCCATCTCCAAGATCCGCTTCCTGGAGAGTGAGGGGCTGATCGCACCCGAGCGCGCCCCGTCCGGCTACCGGCGCTACGCCGAGTCCGACATCGCCCGGCTTCGCTACATCCTCACCGTGCAGAAGTCGCATTACCTGCCGCTCAAGGTGATCAAGGAACACCTCGAAGCGATGGACCGCGGCGAGGATCCGCCCCGCCTGGAGCCGTTGACCGGTGCCGCGGCAGCCACCGAGGTGCCGCTGCCGAACGCCACCAACGGCCAACCCCAGGCACGCAGCACCAAGCGCCCGATCCGCGTCACCAGGCGCGAGTTGCTCGAGCTCAGCGGGCTCTCCGAAGCCAGTCTCGCCGAGCTGGAGCGGCACGCGCTGGTCAGCCCCCGTCGCGGCACCGTCTACTACGGACGCGACGCGCTCACCATCGCCGTCGCGGCCCGCAAGCTGGCCGCGTACGGCATGGACGCCCGACACCTGCGGGTGGTCAAGCAGGCGGCCGAACGGGAGGTGGGCCTGATCGAGCAGGCCATCACCCCGCACCTGCGGCGCAGCCAGTCACCGCAGCAGCTGGCCCAGGAGGTCATGCAACTGGTGATGCACGCTCATGCCGCGATCATGCGATCGACGATGCCCCAGTAGGTGAGACATGCGCGAGTTGACGGTGGTGGAGGTCCGGCTGGATGACGAGGAGGGCTCGCCGGTGCTGATCCTCAAAGAGGTCGAGGGGGAGCGCCAACTGGCGATCTGGATGAGCGCGGCCGGCGCGGCCGGCATTCTCGGTGCGCTCCAGGACGCGGACGCCGATCATCCCTCCAGCCATGAACTGATGATCGCCCTGATCGCCAGCGTGGGTGCCGAGGTGTCCGTCGCCCACATCGTCGGACACCAGGAGGGCGTCTTCTACGCCGAGCTGATCGTCGACGGACGGCCGGTCAACGCACGTCCGTCGGATGCGATCGCCGTCGCGCTGCGGGCCGGGGTGCCGATCAAGGTGGCCGAGGCGGTGCTCGACGCGGTCGGTGTGGTGCCGGAGTCGCCCGAGCAGGAGCCCCGAGGCGAAGACCAGGTGGAACAGTTCCGGCAGTTTCTGGATTCGGTCAATCCCGACGACTTCTGAGCCGCAACTGCATGTTTTTTCGTCCGGCCGGAACCCTGAGGTACAGCTGGAGGGTTGCTAGGCTGTGCGGCACTACCGCGGCGTGTCGTTGACCGTCGGAGAGCGTCGGATCTAGCGTCGTGGAGGTCAGAAACTCCGGCGCGTCCGGGGCAACAGCACCGGTAACGAAGGCGGACGACGTGAACCCTCTCGACGAGGCGGCGGAACAACCCGTGGACACCCAGGACCTCCTCTTCGACGGCAACTTCTCGCCGATGCCCGAAGATCAGGGTTTTCGTGGCCCGGTCGCCTGCGGCGCCGCCGAGATCACCTATCGCCAACTCGACTACTGGGCCCGCACGGGTCTGGTCGTTCCCGAGGTGCGTACCGCCGGCGGCTCGGGCACCCAGCGGCTCTACAGCTTTCGCGACATCCTGCTGCTGAAGGTGATCAAGCGCCTGATCGATGCCGGCATCTCGCTGCAGCAGATCCGCACCGCCATCGACCATCTGCGCGCCCGCGGCGTGCAGGACCTCACCCAGGTCACCCTGATGAGCGACGGCGTGTCGGTGTACGAGTGCACCTCCGACGACGAGGTGATCGACCTGCTGCGCGGAGGCCAGGGCATGTTCGGCATCGCACTGGGCGGCGTCTGGCGCGACATCGAGGGCAGTCTCGCCAGCCTGCCCAGGGAACGCGTCCACGAAGAGGCCGAAGCCGCCCCGACCGCGGCCGATGAGCTGTCCCGGCGGCGCCAGGCACGTGCCGCCGGCTGAGGTTGCCAAAGTCCTGCTGAGATAGGTTTGTGCACGGACGCCAACGGCGGCGACCGGTCACCTCTCGTCAGCATTCAGCAGGAGCACGCATGACTGCCTTCACCTCGCGTCACATCGGTGCGACCGGTCACGATCGGGCCACCTTGTTGGCCACGGTCGGCTACGAGTCGCTGCACGAGTTGAGCGCCGCCACAGTGCCGGGCGACATTCTGCTGAACCGGCCGCTGAACCTTCCTCCGGCCCTGGACGAGGCGGCCACCGCCGCCGAACTGGCCGCCTTCGCCGCCGCCAACCGTCCCCGCCGGGCGATGATCGGCCTCGGCTACCACGGCACCCTCACCCCGCCGGTGATCCGTCGCAATGTGCTCGAGAGCCCCGCCTGGTACACCGCGTACACCCCCTACCAGCCGGAAATCAGCCAGGGCCGGCTCGAGGCCCTGCTCAACTTCCAGACCATGATCAGCGACCTGACCGGTTTGCCCACCTCGGGCGCCAGCCTGTTGGACGAGGCGACAGCCGTGGCCGAGGCGATGGCCCTGGCCAGGCGAGTCACCCGCAAGGGCTCGGTGTTCCTGGTCGATGCCCAGGTGCTGCCGCAGACGCTGGCCGTGGTGCGCACCCGGGCTCTGGCCACCGGCATCGACGTGGTGGTCGTCGACGGCGATCTGGTCGAGGCGCTGCAGACCCACGAGGCCTTCGCGATCGTCGTGCAGGTGCCGGGCGCAGACGGAACCCTGCGCACCGCCGACGAGCTGCGTGCCATCGCGACCACGGCCCACGACAACAACGCCTCGGTGGTCGCGGCGGCAGACCTGCTGGCGCTCACCCTGGTGACGGCGCCCGGCGCGTGGGGCGCCGACATCGCGGTGGGCAGCAGCCAGCGGTTCGGCGTGCCGCTGTTCTACGGCGGCCCGCACGCGGGCTACATGGCCGTCCGCGAGGGTCTGGAACGGCAGTTGCCCGGACGCCTGGTCGGACTCTCGGTCGACGTCGACGGCACCCCGGCGCTGCGGTTGGCGCTGCAGACCCGTGAGCAGCACATCCGTCGCGACCGGGCGACCTCCAACATCTGCACAGCCCAGGTGCTGCTGGCGGTCACCGCATCGATGTACGCCGTCTATCACGGACCGCAGGGTCTTCGTGCGATCGCCGAGGCAGTGCATCAGCGGGCGCGGCGGCTCGCGGCGGCGCTCGCCGCGCACGCCACGCTGGCCGGCGAATCCTTTTTCGACACCCTCACCCTCGAGGTCCCTGGCCGGGCCGCGCACGTCGTCGAAGCCGCCGCCCAAGGCGGGGTGCACCTGCGCCTGGTGGACTCCGATCACGTCGGGGTCAGCGTCGGCGAGGACGCCACCGAGGCCGACCTGGCCGCCGTCGCGGCCGCGTTCGGGGCCGACGCGCCGTCCGAGGCAGCGCTGGGTGACCTCGCCGGCCACGATCGCGACGTCGACTACCTCAGCCACCCGGTGTTCAACAGCCGGCACAGCGAAACCGAGATGTTGCGCTACCTTCGCGCACTGGCCGATCGCGACTTCGCCCTCGATCGGGGCATGATCCCGCTCGGCTCCTGCACCATGAAGCTGAATCCGACCACCTCGATGGAGGCCATCAGCCTGCCTGGGTTCGCCAATCTGCATCCGTTCGCCCCGGCCGCCGACGCCCAGGGCTACCTGGCGATGATCACCAAGCTGTGCGACGCGCTGGCCGAGATCACCGGCTACGACCGGGTCAACGTGCAGCCCAACGCCGGCAGTCAGGGCGAGTTCGCCGGGCTGATGGCCATCAGGTCCTATCACCTGGCCAATGGCGACGCGCAGCGCACCGCGTGCCTCATTCCGGCGTCCGCGCACGGCACCAACGCGGCGTCCGCGGTGATGGCGGGCATGAAGGTGGTCGTGGTGAAGACGGCCGAGGACGGCTCGATCGACATGGCCGACCTGCGAGCCAAGATCGAAGCCAACCGCGACACGCTGGCGGCGATCATGGTCACCTACCCGTCCACCCATGGTGTCTACGAGGACACCATCGCCGAACTGTGCGCTCTCGTGCACGAGGCGGGCGGCCAGGTCTACGTCGACGGCGCCAATATGAATGCCCTGCTGGGCCTGGCCAAACCCGGTGCGTTCGGGTCCGATGTGAGCCACCTCAACCTGCACAAGACGTTCGCGATCCCGCACGGGGGCGGCGGCCCGGGAGTGGGTCCGATCGGCGTCCGAGCCCACCTGGCTCCGTACCTGCCGAACCACCCACTGTTGGACGAGGCCGGTCCGGCCACGTCGTACGGACCGGTCAGCGCGGCGCCGTTCGGTTCGGCCGGGGTGCTGCCGATCAGCTACGCGTTCGTCGCGATGCTCGGTGCCGAGGGCCTCAGAGAGTCGGCTCAAGCAGCCGTTCTGGCCGCCAACTACGTCGCCAAGCGGATCGGCGAGCACTACCCGATCCTGTACACCGGAGCCAACGGCCTGGTGGCCCACGAGTGCATCGCCGATCTGCGGCCGCTGACGAAGGCGACCGGGGTGAGCGTGGACGACATCGCCAAGCGCCTGATCGATTACGGCTTCCACGCACCGACGATGAGCTTTCCGGTGGCCGGCACGCTGATGATCGAGCCGACCGAATCGGAGTCGAAGGCCGAGCTGGATCGCTTCTGCGATGCGATGATCGCGATCAAGGCCGAGGCGGACGCAGTCGGCGCCGGTCAGTGGCCGGCCACCGACAACCCTCTGCACAACGCGCCGCACACGCAGAGCCGGGTGGTCGCCGACGAGTGGACCCATCCGTACCCGCGCAGCCTTGCCGCCTACCCCGGTGGACTCACGCTCGGCAGCGTGGGCACAGGTGGCACCGACAAGTACTGGCCGTCCAGCGCCCGCGTCGACGGAGTCTTCGGCGACCGGCACCTGGTCTGCTCGTGCCCACCGATGGAGAGCTACCAGGACTGACGTCGTCGCCCAACCCGCCCGCAACGGTGTAGGTCGCCAGAAGGGCACAGGGCTAGGCTGAACGGGCCCATTCGACGAAGGGATGCCCCATGCCGGAATGGCTCGAGAAGCTGAAGGCGATCCCCTGGATCGCTCACCTGTTGCGTATGCAGGAGCGGTTCACCGAGCGCCTGGGCAACCAGTTCGCCGCGGCAGTCACCTACTTCTCGGTGCTCTCGATCGTGCCGGTGCTGTCGTTCACCTTCGCGATGATCGGCCTGACCCTCACCGTGCTGCGTCCCGACCTGCTCGACTACGTACGGGGCCTGGTGGCGCAGCAGTTCGCGGATAACCCGGTGGGCCCGCAGATCGTCGGTGTGATCGTCACCGCGCTGGGCTCGTGGGCGACCGCCGGGATCATCTCGCTGGCTGTCTTCGCCTGGTCGGGCGCCAGCTGGATGGCGAACCTGAAGAGTGCGATCCGCGCCCAGATGCGGGCGGACTTCGCGACGGGCGAGAAGAAGTCCAACATCGTTGTCGAGACCCTGCTCAACCTGGGCAACATTCTGGTGCTGCTCCTGCTGGTGCTGCTGATGTTCGCCATGTCTGCGATCAGCACCAGCCTGTCGGGCCTGATCATCGACTGGTTACAGCTGCCGGACAGCCTGGGCACCAGCCTGTTGCTCACGGTGGCGCCGATCCCGCTCTCACTGGTGATCGGGTTCGCTCTGTTCGCCTTCCTGTT
>Ga0209277_10000903_pt1 | contig 14816 bp, 13 predicted proteins | sample JI81AbrownDNA_FD_187503 | JGI IMG/M metagenome (GOLD analysis project Ga0209277, IMG submission 187503) | Wastewater effluent complex algal communities from Wisconsin, to seasonally profile nutrient transformation and Carbon sequestration -... | ecosystem: Engineered > WWTP > Effluent > Algae... | reverse complement strand
GACTAAAAGTTTAGTATTAAAAAATAAAAATTTAAAAAGTACACCACTCTATGAAGACTTAATTTCATATGGGGCTTTTATTGGAAATCATTATAATTGGACTCATAGGTCTCAAATAAATTTCATTGCTGGTTATAAAAGCAATTATTCTTTCTATAACCCTAATATGTGTATGCAATTATTGAGTAATGCAACAAAATTCTTAAAAATTGCATCAAAAAACAAAAATCTAAAATTTGTTTTTGTCGGCAATGCTAAAAACTCTGAAAAAGAATCCATAATAATTTTTCGAAAAATAAATAAAAAGTTTTTTCCAAATGACGAATGGGAACCTGGATTTTTTTCTAAGAAGCTAAGATTTTCTAACATTATTCTTGTTATTTATAACATTAGTGAAAACAGTATAGCTTTTGAAGAGGCAGTAAATTTAAACATTCCAGTAGTAGCTTTTGTAACCCCATCCTGTGACATGAGTGGAGTAGACTACCCTATTATTTTAAATTTAGAAAATAGTAAGTTGTGGTTTCCAAATTATTGTAAAGCATTATTTAGAAAATGATACCAAGTTTATACAAACCCAAATACAAATCATTAGTTAAAATACGAGCAGATGTGTGGAATACATTGCTTTATAAGACAATAAAAAGAAAGAAATGGCGTATTCTCATTTTTTCTTTAAGAAGAAAGAAAAGATTTAAGAAAAACCACGTTTTAACGAATTACCAGATTAGATCTGTGTCTAAATTTCCAACATACCGTCGATATCGTTATCAAAAAGATTTAATGCTCCGTAAACATATGAAAATAGTTTATGGTAAATTACAAGACTTTAAAATAAAAAGTAACTGCTTAATAGTAAAAAAGAATTCATCTTTAGGTTTTCTACAACATATAGAACAAAAAGCTGTAACTTTTTTATATAGAGCCAAATTAATTAATACCTATAGTGAAGGAAGATTACATCATAAACACAAACGTATTATAATTAATGGTAATTATAAAGCAACAAATATTAGGAAAGGGGATGTATTACATTTTACACCAAATTACGAAAAACTATTAGTGCGGCGTTTTTTAATAAATAAGACACGCTTTGGTCAGTATTATTATGGTATACACACTTGTGTTGATTTTGATGTAAACAGTATACGGTTTTTTTTTAAGGATAACCTTAAATATTTTAAAAATCATCCGTTTAGATTACCTTTTGAACGGGTAATACACTGGTACACTCGCGTCTAAGATTACTAAATTCGCGGCTATATATCAATGGTAGATTGTCTGCCTTCCAAGCAGAAGATAAGAGTTCGATTCTCTTTGGCCGCAATCTGTCTTTTTCGTCTAGTTGGTTAGGACGCCACCCTTTCACGGTGGAAAGACGGGTTCAAGTCCCGTAAAAGACAATTATATGGATATATTAAAGGATGTATAACTCAGTGGTAGAGTGCTGGACTTTTAATCCATGAGCCTTGGGTTCGATCCCCAATGCATCCACTGCTTCTATGGTGAAATTGGTAGACACGAAAGATTTAAAATCTTTTGCATTTGCGTGCTGGTTCAAGTCCGGCTAGAAGTAAAAAGATAAAAAATGATTATACCAAGAAGTCTTATTCGGATTGTAGATAATAGTGGTGCAAAAGTTTGCCGTTGTATTCGCGTTTTAAGCCAAAGCCCAAAAACTAAGATTGGGGATTTAGCTGTAGTTTCTTTGGTAAAAGTTAAACCAAGAAAAGTCCACAAAGGTAAAAAAAAAGAACAATTAAAAAAAGGAGATATTAGATTAGCTTTAATTATTCATACAAAGCGTGTTTTTTCTAGAAAAGATGGAACAATCTTAAAAATATTTAAAAATTATGGTCTTTTAGTAAGCCCTAAAGGAAAATCTTTAGGTAGTCGTTATAATATACCATTACCAAGAGAATTACGCACAGAAAAATGGTTAAAGCTTGTAAGTATAGCACCATCTTTATTTTAAATTAACAAAAGAAGAAAATGAATTTTTTAAAATTACACATTAATAATATTGTAAATCAAGACTTTTTATTGAAATATCAAAAAAGAAACGTGAATTTCTTACCCAAAATTCAAAAAGTTGTACTATCTGCGCAATTTGGTTTAAATCATAAAGCAAGCATTGTTTGTTTATTTGAAATTTTAAGCTTTCACAAACCTATTGTTTGTCAAAGTAAATCTAATGTTTTAAGTTTAAACTTACGAAAAGGAGAACCCGTAGGCATTAAATTAATTTTAAGAAAACAACCTATGTATGATTTTTTAATATATTTTCTTTTTGAAATCTTACCAACGTCTAAAAAATTTGAAATTTTTAAAAACACTTCAAAATCTCTTCATTGGCAAATTAAAGATGTTTTGACTTTAAATGAGATTAGTTCACTATATATATATATATCAGATCTTAATAGTTTAGATATTGTTATTGACGGTGAAAATTTAAATTCTAATTTTTTTCAAGCAATTAGATTTCCAACATTCACAAATTATCAAACATAATCAATACTATAAAGGATGAGTGATCGAGCGGTTTAAGGTGCCAGTCTTGAAAACTGGTGTGTTGCAAACACCGTGGGTTCGAATCCCACCTTATCCATAATTAATAAATTATTCCCTGATAGCTCAGTAGGCAGAGCGTCTGGCTCTGTTAACCAGAATGTCGTATGTTCAAATCATACTCAGGGAGATAATTGGGCTTAAGTCGACTTGAACGACTGACTTTACGCTTATCAGGCGTACACTCTAACCAACTGAGTTATAAGCCCATAAAAAAAGAAATAAATTAGAAAAAAATGCCCACAATTAATCAATATTATAAAGCACCTAGATCTGGTAAAAAAAGACGTTCTACTAGACCTGCATTACAAAACTGCCCACAAAAAAAGGGGATTGTAATTAAAGTATTAACACGAACACCTAAAAAACCAAATTCTGCCATTAGAAAAGTAAGTCGACTACGTTTATCAAACAGATTAAAAGTGTTTTCGTATATTCCAGGTGAAGGTCACAATTTACAAGAATATTCTACAGTTTTAATACGCGGTGGAAGAGTTAAAGATTTACCTGGAATTAAATATCATTTAGTTCGTGGAGTTTATGACTTTATTGGTTTATTAAAAAGAAAAACACAACGGTCTAAGTTTGGCGTGAAAAACTTTGCAAAATCAAAAAGGTAGTAAGTGGAATCGAACCACTATTCCAGGATTTGCAATCCTATGCAATAACCATTATACTATACTACCAAAATAAATAAAAAATGTATTTAAGAAAGTTGTTGAGAAAAATGTATTTATAAAAAATGCTTATAGCAGCAAAACTTATTGGCGCAGGTTTAGCCACTATTGGTTTAGCAGGGGCAGGAGTTGGTATTGGTACCGTTTTTGGTGCACTAGTACTAGGTACTTCACGTAATCCTTCAATAAAAGAAGAATTATTCCGTATTGCTATTTTAGGATTCGCACTTACTGAAGCTATTGCATTGTTTGCATTAATAATAGCTTTTTTAATTCTTTTCGCATTCTAAAAATCTAAATAATGGAGACGTAGCTTAAATGGTAAAGCGGCGGTTTGTCATACCGTAGAGTGCGAGTTCGATTCTCGTCGTTTCCGCTTCAAAAAGGCGAAATAAAGCAGTTTGGTTAATGCTCATAATCTGAAGATCTTAGATTCAAATCCTAAACTGGTGGTTATTAAAAATAGACCTTGATAGAAGATAATATTTTAAACAAATGGGAAACCTATCAACGTCTTATAAATACTCAATGGCAGTCATTGTAGACACGTCATTGCAACAATTAATAAGAAAACACAGTAAGGTAAATATAACTTGGTTGGTTGGAGTGTCGGCTTGTGGTTCTGAAAGTCACGGGTTCAAATCCCGTTATTTACCCATAAACGGCGAGATAGAGCAGTTTGGTAGCTTGTCAGGCTCATGATCTGAAGGTCGCAGGTTCAAATCCTGCTCTCGCTATTATTATCTGGTGTTTATTAAAAAAAAAAATACTTGATTTTTCTCTTTTTTTTAAAATTCCTAGCATTGTTTAAATATTGTTTGACGCCTAGAATTCGGTTTAAAGATAAAAACAAAGGCTAATAGTAAAACCTATTTAAGCCTTATAAATATCCAATGGCGGTCATTATAGGCACGTCTGTGAAACAATTAGGAAAACTACATAACAAGTTATTTATAAAATGGGGCGAGATAGAACAGCTAATAGTTCGTCAGACTCACAATCTGAAGGTCGCAGGTTCAAATCCTGCTCTTGCTAGTATTATTTAGATTTAATTTGTATTTATTTACAATGGATAATCCAAAAAGTTAATAACAATTATCTCTTATTATAAAGAACAAATATTCAGAAAATGTCCAACCATCTTATAATGTGCTTATTAATGGCTTCAATCAGCCACAGTTAATTAACAAGAAAAGGTAATATAGACAATGTACGGTAAGTATAACTCAGTTGGTTAGAGTGTCGGGTTGTGGTTCCGAAAGTCACGGGTTCAAATCCCGTTATTTACCCATAAACGGCGAGATAGAGCAGTTTGGTAGCTTGTCAGGCTCATGATCTGAAGGTCGCAGGTTCAAATCCTGCTCTCGCTATTATTATTTATAAATTTATAAAACGGCAATTATAAAGAGCTTGGCTCTTGATATGGCTTATAAAAGGTCGCAGGTTCGAATCCTGCAATTGCCATCTGGGAACATAGCTCAATTGGGAGAGCATATGCTTTGCATGCATAAGGTTGCCAGTTCAAGTCTGGTTGTTTCCTTTCAAGGAAGGTAGTTCAATGGTAGAACATTGGTCTCCAAAGCCAAATGTTATGGGTTCAAGTCCCTTCTTTCCTGTTGGAGTATAGCCAAGTGGTAAGGCACCCGTTTTTGGTACGGGCATCATAGGTTCGAATCCTTTTACTCCAGTTGCCAAAGTGGTGAAATTGGTAGACACGCTGGGTTTAGGTTCCAGTTCATATGAGTAGGGGTTCAAGTCCCTTCTTTGGTAAAGTTTTAATTATGATTATATTTTTTTTATTGTCTAGTCTTTGCCTATTATGCGCAATATTGTTAATCACCAACAAAAATCCTGTATACTCTGTTTTAAGTTTGGTGCTTTTATTTGTATGCGGTAGTATATTGTTATTAATATTAGGTGTTGATTTTTTACCTTTTGTTTTTATTCTTGTTTATGTTGGTGCAGTTGCAGTATTATTTCTTTTTGTTGTTATAATACTTGATATTAAATTATCAACAAATAAAGACAACAATTTAAAACAAATCTCTTTTGTTTTGTTTAGTAGTTCATTAGCCTTTGTATTTTTACATTACATCATTAAACCTTATAAGTCTCATTTTTACAAATATATTTTAATATTTCCTGAAGATTATCATGAATTTTACCATGAAGATTACTACGCATATGATGACGAATCAAGTTTAAGCACACTAGGTCAAGTATTGTATAGTGAATATATATTACATTTTGTAATATGTGGTCTTGTTCTTCTTGTAGCATTAATTGGGGCCATTGTTTTAACAAGTCGTCGTCGTCAAATAAGTTTAAAACAAAAAGTATTTAAACAAATGGAAAGACTTGATAGTGTGGGTAAAAACCATGTATATATAAATGAAAAATAATAAAGAAAAAACAATAATCGACCGAGTGGCTAAATTTATAACATATATATTGATGTTTATTTCATCAAAAATGAAGAAGTGACCGAGTGGTTAATGGTGGCTGATTGTAAATCAGTTGGTAACACCTTCGTAGGTTCGAATCCTACCTTCTTCATAGTTTTAAATAAATATTATGAAAACAAATAAATATAGACAAAATGTTTTTGAATTACTTCCTTTTTTGTCATTAAAAACAGATAAAGACGTTTATATTGGTGTCACATTAGGGAAGGATCTTTATAAATGTGCGCGTTTTTTACGTGATTTTTCATATTGTCAATACAAAATTTTAAGCGCGATCTCTGTGGTAGACTATCCTGAGCGTGAAAATCGTTTTGAGGTTGTATATGATTTTTTAAGTATGTACAATCATCGCTTTCGTTTAAAAACTTATGTAAATGAAAGTACAAGTTTACAAAGTATTGTAAGCTTATATCCATGTGCTAACTGGTGGGAACGAGAAGCTTGGGATTTATTTGGTGTTTTTTTTGATAAACATCCAGATCTTCGTCGTATTTTAACAGATTACGGATTTGAAGGACACCCACTTCGTAAAGATTTTCCATTAAGTGGTTATGTTGATTTACGTTATGATGAAAATGCTAAAAGAGTAGTTATAGAAAGTCTTGTTCAAGATCAAAGTTATCGTATTTTTAATTATAACATATAAATATAAAATGAAAAAAACAATCTTAAAAAGTGGATACAATTTAAAAGTCTTTAATGATGGAAGCAGCGCCTATATATGGACTCATCCATGGAAAAATTGGATTTTACTTTCAAGTAAAGACATACTTACTGACAGTAGATGGAATAATACATTAAATCTTAAAAAATCTGATCTTGAAAATAGTCATATTAAACAATATACTAAAAATATAAACAAAAATAAAAAATTATAAATTATTTTTTAAAATAGACATTAAAATTATTATTGCTTGCATGGGGATACCTTGGAAAAAAGATTTATGGCGTTGCATATATGAAATTAAAAGTGGAGCATGAGAGTGTTGGGAAGCTTTTTTTCCATAATTGGGAAACCAATAATACTTCTGCGGAGTGATCATATGGGAAATGAAACATCTTAGTACCATGTAGAAAAATCAAACGAGATGCCGATAGTAGTGGTGAGCGAACTTGGTAAAGGCTTTTGTCTTATATAAAATTAGTAATTTATAAAATCGTAATATTTTAAAATTATTAATAATAAATGACAAATCATTTAAGACATGACAGGTTTATCATGTGTGAAGATTGGGGAACCACCCTCAAAGCCTAGAAAGATCTTTTTTACCGATAGTGAACAAGTACTGTGAAGGAAAGGATATGAAACAGCAAGCAATCAAACAGTCGGAGCTTTTGAATAATTGTGACGGCGTACCTTTTGTATAATGGGTCAGCAAGTTGACACTATAAGCAAGCTTAAGCAATTGTGAAAGCGTAGGGAAACCAAGTACGAAAGTGCATATCAGTTTATAGTGGCAAACCCGAAACCAAGTGATCTAAACTTGAACAGGTTGAGACTGTTGTGGTAACACACTGTGAAGGACCGAACCCGTGTATGTTGCAAAATACTGGGATGATTTGAGTTTAGGGGTGAAAGGCTAATCAAACTTGGAGATAGCTGGTTTTCTGCGAAATCTATGTAAGTAGAGCGTTCTTAATTTATGGTTTGGGGTAGAGCACTGTTTAAAGAAGGGGGATTCATAATTTTACTGACTTTTAGCAAACTCCGAATACAATACCAATTTAAGAGCAGACAGACATTGGGTGCGAAGGTCCATTGTCTAAAGGGAAACAGCCCAGATTGTTGGTTAAGGTCTACAATTAAAGTTAAGTGATAAAGGAAGTCTTTGCTTTATGACAGCCAGAAGATGGGCTTGGAAGCAGCCATTCTTTAAAGAAAGCGTAACAGCTCACTGGCCTAAACTGAAGGCGCCAAAGATGTTGAAGGCTTAAACATTAAACCGAAACCACAACTTTTGCGGACAAAAGGGTAGCAGAACATTCTGTAAGTAGACCAGGTAAAAGATAACTTTTATTGTGGACATCAGAAAAGATAATGCTGACATGAGTAGGAATTAACAAGGTAGAAACCTTGTGGCCGGAATTCTAAGGTTTTCGACATGAAGGTTGACTGAGTCGAGGCTGAACAAGCATTGTAAAACGGTCCCTTAGATAATTTTGTGAAAGCAGTTATTGATGGGTAAATTTAAATTTTGCGTTTTTGGTGACAAAATTTTAAAGCTTAAAAAAAATTAAGACTTCTTTTTAAGTGGAAGGTTTTCAGGAAATAGCCAAAAACTTTAAAGCACCGTACTATAAACCAACACAGGTGGAATGGTGAATTACACTAAGGCAATGAGATAACCATGTTGAAGGAACTCGGCAAATTAACCCCGTAACTTCGGAAGAAGGGGGGACGCATATATATTGCGTTGGCACAGAATTGGGGGTGGCGACTGTTTAATAAAAACACAGGTCTCTGCAAAATCAATAGATGACGTATAGGGACTGACACCTGCCCGGTGCGGCAAGGTTAAGCTTGAAAGTTCAGGCTTTTAAGGGAAGCCCCCGTAAACGGCGGCCGTAACTCTGACGGTCCAAAGGTAGCGAAATTCCTTGTCGGGTAAGTTCCGACCCGCATGAATGGTGTAACGACTTCCCCACTGTCTCCAACATGGACTCACTGAAATTGAAATGGCTGTGAAGATACAGCCTATCTGCAGCTAGACGGAAAGACCCTGTGCACCTTTACTATATTTAGCTATTCTTTTATAAATCTTGGTATGTAGTTAAGTGGGAGGGCAAAGCCCAAATATGAAAAACCACTAACTAAGTATTTATAAAAGTCACATTTTATTATGGACAGTGGTTAAAGGGTAGTTTGACTGGGGCGGTCGCCTCCTAAAAAGTAACGGAGGCGTGCAATAGTAGGCTAGGCTTTTATAATGAAAGCTTTTAGGATAATGCCATATGCGTGCTTGACTGTAAGAATTACACTTCATACAGGGACGAAAGTCGGCCATAGTGATCCGGTAGTTTATTGTGGAATAGCTATCGCGCAACGAATAAAAGGTACGCCAGGGATAACAGGCTGATTCCTCCCTAGAGCACCGATCGACGGAGGAGTTTGGCACCTCGATGTCGACTCATCACATCCTGGAGGTGGAAAAGCTTCCAAGGGTTTGGCTGTTCGCCAACAAAGGTGGTACGTGAGTTGGGTTTAGAACGTCGTGAGACAGTTTGGTCCCTATCTACTGTAGACGCAAAAACTTGACAGTATTGGGACTTTGTACGAAAGGACCGGTAACTCTTCATCACTTATTTGCCGGTTGTTTTTCTAAAGCAGCGCCGGGTAGTTACATGAAGAAAACATAACCCCTGAAAGCATATAAGGGGGAAGGTTAACTGAAGATTAGGTTTTGTTAAAGACACCCTTGTAGACCACAAGGTTAATAGAATGAGAGTGTAAGTGTAGCAATATATTTAGCTTATCATTACTAAGGTGATCAATTATGAAAGTATGTACATACAAATTTTACTTATTTTATCTTTATCTTTTTAAGTATATTGGCTTTAATAATTTTGCATATTCAATATGTATTGTGTATTAACAATATTAAAGACAAACAATCAAAAAAGAGTCTTTTAGATCTTTTTGTAGGTTTACATGGGATTATTACAAAAATATGACATACCCTTATTATCCTCTAACCTTGATAGTAGGACTCCAAGTATTTATAGGCCATATTGCTTTTACACTTACTTTTTTCCATACCACAGGTTAGTATCATTTGAAGGGAAGATTTGCTAACCACTCAAGCCAATGTTGGGATTTAGTTTATTTTCAACCATTACCAATTTAAACAAAGTTGTTCATAATAGTATATAGTATTTTCCTTATTGGCACCCGCAGCTTGCAAGTCATGAATTGCGGGATGCCCAGCGCCATAACCCATAACGAATTATAGTGCGCGCAGTTTTTGAGCCAAATACTTTAAAGGGACTCAGCCCAGAAACTGCTAAATAGGCTTTCACAGTAAAACCTATCAAAGCCTCGAAAATACTCAATGACGGCCATTTTAGACGCGTCTGTGCAACAATCGCCGCATAAAAATAAAAAATATGAAAATTAATCACAAACATCCAGTTCATTTAGTTGACCCAAGTCCAAGGCCATTGTCTGCATCGTTTGCAGCTTTATTTACCACTTTTGGATTAGTCTTATACATACACGGATATCAGTCAGGACCTATGTTATTAGGTCTTGGTTTTTCATTATTAGTCTTTGTTTCTTCTTTATGGTGGCGTGATATTGTTCGCGAAGCAACCTATGAAGGACACTACACACAAGGCGTACAAAAAGGTTTACGTTTAGGAATAAGTCTTTTTATTGTATCTGAAGTAATATTTTTTTTTGCTTTTTTCTGGGCCTTTTTTCATTCAAGTCTTTTTCCTATTTTTTCAATTGAAGAAGTTGGGTCGTATTTATTGGTTAAACATATTTTACTCTTAATAGGTTTAATTGGTTGTTGTTTATTTTTGTTAATAACCAAAGCTAAAATCTATTTAAATGTAAATACACTGACAAATTTTATTTTTACAGAAGTGCGTTTATTTGTTGACTTGTTTAAATTTTCAACAAAAGATAGTATGTTTAGAAACCAATTGGCCTTACATGTATTATCCAGATTGCCATTTATTCGTCTTATTGGTGTAGTAATTATTCTCTTAAGTGGGGATATAATACCTTGGTTATTGGATTTTTTTTTTAATGGTAGTCCGGCAATATGTGTTGGCGAAGAGGGAAACCTTCCTGGTGTTGACATACCTGTTGGCGGCGAAAATCCACACCCTGCCCCATTAGTATTACCGGACGGCTTGCCTGTAATTGATGCACCATTAACACCACCCGGTGTTGGCTCACCAATAATAGAAGCACCGGTAACACCGGAAAATGAGGTACCTGTTGAGTTACAAGTAACGCCGGGAAATGAGGCACCTGTTGAGTTACAAGTAACTCCAGAAAACGAGGCGTCTGTTGAGTTGTTTGTTACACCTGAAGATCCATCACCAAAACCTAAAACTTACTCGTGGGGTTTTAACCCTATTTATAGGAAACCACCTGATGGAGTTTAAGTTTTCACAAACCTATTCTATTTAAAAGGGATAGTGATATGGATCCTCGGGATGGGGATTAGATAGTCCTGAAAAAAGATTTAAACCTACCAACAGATTTGTATATTAGATTATAGCAATGATAAAATTGTGAAAATTGCGGGACTTTTTCCTTGCTTTATTAAGTTAAAATACAAATATTTTATTATTATGTTATTATCACCCTTAGAACAATTTAGAATTCTTCCCTTGGTACTTGGATTCCATTATAATTTTAGCTTTACAAATTCAGCTTTAATTATAATTTTTAGTTTGGCTTCATTTATTTTGTTTCAATCCTTAGTTTTAGGTAATAACAAAGGCTACATTGTACCAAGTCGTTTTCAAATTTTAATAGAAAATTTATATACAATAGTATTAACCATAGTTGAAGACAACTTAGGTAAGAAAGGATTAATTTATTTTCCTTTTATTTTTATTGTATGTGTTTTTGTATTATTATCCAACGTATTAGGCTTAGTTCCTTACAGTTTTACAACAACTAGCCATTTGATTGTAACTTTATCTTTAGCTTTGACTGTATTTGGTGCTATTGTTATTATATCAGTACAAACACACAAAATACATGCATTTGCTCATTTCTTACCGCCTGGAACAAGTTTACCATTAGCTTTTCTTCTTGTCCCAATTGAAATTGTGTCTTTCTTTTTTAAACCCTTAAGTTTAGGTGTTCGTTTATTTGCAAACATAATAGCAGGGCATACACTATTAAAGGTTATTGGAGGATTTTCATGGGCAATAATAAAAAAATCTTACTTGTTTTTCTTTGCCCACTTTTTACCATTATTAGTTCTTGTACTTTTAATAGGTTTAGAATTAGGTGTAGGATTAATTCAAACATATGTATTTACTATTTTAATTTGTATTTATTTCCGTGAAGGTATTAACTTACATTAAATAGAAATAATATATAAGACCATACTTCTATGGTGGAATTGGTAGACACGGAAGACTCAAAATCTTTTGCAATTGCGTGCTGGTTCAAGTCCGGCTAGAAGTAAAAAAATATAAACAAATAATGCATCTTTAGCTCAGTTGGACGAGCATTGGCCTTCTAAGCCATGGACATAGGTTCGAATCCTATAAGATGTAATGTAATTTATAGTAAAAGTGGGTAATTAACTCAATTGGTAGAGTGTTTCGTTTACACCGAAAAAGTTAGCGGTTCGAGTCCGTTATTTCCCAATAGAATAACTTTTATATTTAATATATAGTTATCGCATCTATAAAAGAAAAGAGAAATTATAATTATTTCTACAATAGAAAAACTTAAATTCTTGAAATCTTGACAATAAGTGTGAGTTTGATCCTGGCTCCGGATAAACGCTAATAGTAGGCTTAACACATGCGAGTTGAATGGGTAAAACCATAGCGAACGGGTGAGTAAATACCATAAAAATTACAATATCAAAAATAAAGATAAAAGCAAGACTTATATATAAAAAGGGTTTTGCTTAATACTTGTTGACGTTGTTTCATTTTGAGATGAGTTTATGGAAGATTAGGTTGTTGGTAATGTAAAAGAGTACCAAGCCTGTGATCTTTAGTTGGTCTGAGAGGACGGTCAACCACACTGGGACTGAGACAAGGCCCAGGCTTCTTTTTGAGGCCAGCAGTGAGGAATATTGGACAATGGGCGAAAGCACGATCCAGCTATACTATGTGAATGAATGAAGAATGAAGAAGGCTCCATGAGGTTGTAAAATTCTATGATAAGTTTGACCGTGACGTTAACTTATCTGAATAAGCTCCGGCCAACTTCGTGCCAGCAGCCGCGGTTAGACGAAGGGAGCGGGCGTTATCCATAATGACTGGGCGTAAAGGGTTCGTAGGTGGTTTTGTCTTGTTGTAAGTGAAAGACCAAATAAAACTTTGGAAGGATTTACAAGACAACTTAACTAGAGGAAAACAAAAGAAAGCAGAATTTTGCAAGGAGGGATGGTATCCATAGATATGCAAAGGAACATCAATGTGCACAGGCGGCTTTCTAGTTTTTTACTAACACTGGGGAACTAAAGCGTGGGGAGCCAACAGGATTAGAGACCCTGGTAGTCCACGCCCTCAAAGATGAGTGCTAAGGGGTAGATGTTTTTTACTCAGAAAAAAGCGAAAGCGTGAAGCACTCCGCCGGAGAAGTACGACCGCAAGGTTGAAACTCAAAGGAATTGACGGGAGTCTATACAAGTGGTGGAACATGTGGTTTAATGCGATAATACGCGCCTAACCTTACCAGTTCTTGACATACAGAAGCAAATAATTGAAAAAAAATTGGATTACTTAAGCTTTAGCCTGTAATCTGCTTTTGTACAGGTGTTGCATGGCTGTCGTCAGCTCGTGTTGTGATATGTTTGGTTAAGTCCCTTAACGAGCGCAACCTCTATTTGCTGTTGATAAATTTACTGCAAAAACTGCCTTTTATAAAAAGGAGGAAGGTGGAGATGACGTCAAGTCCTTATGGCCCATATGAACTGGGCTACACACATGTTACAATGGGAAAGCCAAAATGTTACAATTTTTATAAATGTCAATCATTAAAATTTGCCTTAGTTCGGATTGAAAGCTGCAACTTGTTTTCATGAAGGAGGAATCACTAGTAATCGTGGATCAGGATGCCACGGTGAATTTGTACCTGGACTTTGTACACACCGCCCGTCACATGCTGGGAGTGTGTTTCACTAGAAGGTTACAAGGTAATAATTAAAGCATTGTTGGCTGTGTCAACTGTAATTATATTTATGCTTATTTATCAAACTTGTGAATTACGGAGAGATGTATAACTGGGATGAAGTCGTAACAAGGTAGTCGTACGGGAACGTGCGGCTGGAGTTAATAATTAAAACTTTGATTAAAAAAAAATAAAATAATAAATAATAATGTGATATCATGTGCTGATAAGTACACGCTTTCCATTTAATTTCTTATCCAAATGTGATACAATTAAGATTAATACTAGTTTTTTGCACACTAATTGCTGTATTGAAATGAAGTGGATGCATCCAAGCTATAAGCCATAACACATTAATGTGCGCACAGTTTTTGAGCCAAATACTTTAAAGGGACTCAGCTCAAAAACTGTTAAATATATAAAATTTTATTGCAATTACAACGAACGGGACGATGGGAGTTGAACCCATGACCTTCTGTTCCCAAAACAGATACGCTACCAAACTACGCTACGTCCCGAATAATTAATGTCATGAGGCGGATTTGAACCACCGACCCAAAGATTTTCAGTCTTTTGCTCTACCTCTGAGCTATCATGACTTTTGTTTTTATTTATTGTGAAATCCTTCATAAAAAAGAAGAAAGATCGTTTTTCTAGTAAAACCTATATAAGCCATGAAAATATTCAATGACGGCCATTTTAGACACGTCATTGCAACAATTAATCAACAACTTATTTCTTTTTTACAGGTTTTTTTAAACCTTGATTTTTAGGTTTTTGGTTTTTATTTGATTTATTGACCACTGTTTTTGAATCGACACTGGTACTTAATATCCATCTTTTATGCAAGCGTTTTTGGTTTTTCGCGTTTGTATGCGTACGTTGACCACGAACCGGGTAACCATATAAATGACGACGACCTTTATATGATTTAATATCAATAAGGCGCTGACAGTTTGACATACAAATTTGTTTTAAATCTGCCGTTAAAGGACGAGGAAAATTGTCCATACTTGCTTTTAATTGAAGCTTGTGAAGACGACGTAAGTCTTTTCCACGTGCATCCTCTAAAAGACCATATATTTTAAGAAGTGAATTTGCACTTGATTGGCCTACACCGTAAATAGACTGCAAACCTTTATCTAAATGCGCTTTTTCTGGAATTGATGTTTGTAATAAATAAAGCATATATATATTTTATAATGACTAATACTTCTAACTCGTTTAAGACTTTTAAACCGCATACAAACGGGATGCGTACTATCCGCCTTTTAAATCGTGATG
>Ga0209277_10000898_pt1 | contig 14845 bp, 11 predicted proteins | sample JI81AbrownDNA_FD_187503 | JGI IMG/M metagenome (GOLD analysis project Ga0209277, IMG submission 187503) | Wastewater effluent complex algal communities from Wisconsin, to seasonally profile nutrient transformation and Carbon sequestration -... | ecosystem: Engineered > WWTP > Effluent > Algae... | reverse complement strand
TATTCAGTTTGCCGTCTTTCTGCTTTTTGGGTATCTCTGGCGCATTATCATTGGTCATCTTTCGTCCAAAAAAACGACTCCACCAACAACGGTCTATATTGGACCTGCCAGTGAAGCGATGCCCGTCGCCCGCCTCCTCGAAGAGAGTCCACTCGGATTGCGCCTCACCCATGCCTTTGTCACCAATGGCGTCGTTTCAGATCGCGAAGGCTTTAAGGTTTTTTCTGGCCTTGCTGAATGGGCATCATTTTTGCAGCGTGAGTCCGTGCAAGTTATCGTGCTTGGATCTTCTCCTGATGAACACGAGGCTTTACGAAATGCCGTTTACCAAGCCGTCTTTTATCCCATCACTATTTTAGATCGTGCCGAGATAGAAGAAGCGGCCACTGGGCGCATCCCCCTTAAATACGTGAACGAAGCCTGGTTCTTGCACCACTTAAAAGAAGCGGACAAAGCCTGGTATGAAGCCGTTAAACGCGGCACCGACGTGGTCATGTCGATTCCCTTTGGTATCGTCACGCTTTTGCTTTATCCGTTTATTGCGGCCATCATCAAACTCTCGTCTCCAGGGCCTGCGCTTTTTTGCCAAACGCGTGTCGGCAAAAACGGTCGCCACTTTACGATCTGGAAGTTTCGCACTATGCATCTTGATTCTGAAAAGAACGGTGCTCAATTTACCGTTGACGCAAAAACCGATCCGAGACTTTTTCGTGCGGGGCGTATCCTTCGCCAATTGCGTTTGGACGAACTCCCTCAAATTTGGAATGTCTTTATTGGTGATTTGTCCTTTATCGGCCCACGCCCTGAACGCCCAGAATTCACGGCGCCACTCGAAGAACAAATGCCTTATTACAAATTACGTCACCTTACCCGCCCTGGCTTAACGGGTTGGGCACAAGTTTCATACCTCATCCCAACCGCGGTTCTTGAGGACAATTTGCGCAAGCTTCAATACGACCTTTTCTATATCAAACATCGTTCGCTCTTTTTGGATGCGTTGATTCTCTTAAAAACTATCGGTGTTGTCTTGCGCCGACAAGGCACCTAAACTCATGTCATTTTTTGAAACGCTTGAAAAAGCTCTTAAGATCAATGTTCGTGAGCATGCAAAAAACAGCGGGCTCCTTGTCGTGGGTTCATTTATAGCGGCGATTATCGGTCTAGGAGTAAACATTCTTTTTGCCAACCTCTTAAGCAAAGAGACTTTTGGTGATTATCGTTTCATCTTGGGTCTATTAAATACGTTTAATAGCTTTGCTCTCACCGGTATGAACGTCGCGGTCGTTCAGGCGGTTGCCCGTGGCTATGAAGGCACCCTGATGAGTGCCGTGCGCTATCAATTACGCTGGGCAATCCCACACGTGATCGGTGGGCTAATAGCGGCAGCCTTCTTTTTTGCGCAAGGCAATACAACTGCCGCACTTTGTTTGACATTGATTGCCTTGGTTAGCCCTATTTCAAACGCCTTCAATACGTATACCGCGTTCTTGCAAGGCAAAAAACAATTCAAGATCTTTACCGGGACAAACATCATCCAAGCGCTCACGGTCTACGGCACTATCACACTCGCCCTCGTTGGCACGCAGAATATCGTGGTGATTACACTGGCTAATATCGGTGCCACCTTGCTCTCAAATCTCGCATGGCACGCCTATACGCTCTATCGCTATAAACCAAATGCCTCAGCCGATCCTGAGACCATTACCTACGGTCGTAACCTGTCTTTTCTTTGGGGATTAAGATTAGCCGTTGATCAACTCGATACCTTTTTGATACACGGATTTCTCGGGCCAGCTTCTCTCGCGTCCTATGCCGTCATTACAACCATCCCTGAGCGCTTAAAAGGCTTCATTAAGATTGGACCATCCGTCGTGATGCCAGATCACGCAAATCGAAGCCTGAGTGAAATCGTGCCTCCGATGCGCAAAAAAATGGCTCTGCTCTTTTTAGCGCTCGCCGTCGTATCTGCGTTCTATGCCTTACTTTGCCCTCCGGTCTTTGCGGTGATCTATCCCCTCTATACCGACATTATCCCCCTCGCGCAGCTTTACGGTATCAGTCTTTTATTTGGACTCTGGTCGATCCCGCTCACCATCCTTTTTTCACAGCAAGAATCCGCGACATTGAACAAAGCCCTGATTGCCTCATCACTTTTGCAAGCGGTCATGATGGCGAGCGGCTTATGGCTTGGCGGACTTCTTGGTGTGGTGATTGCCAAGCTCTCTTTTCAAGGCATCCAAATGGCGGGTTATATGATCGGACTTGAAATCGCCGCCAAGCGTCAACGCGCCGTCGCTTCGACGAGATAACCTAAGGGCCATAACTTCGCCAACTGAGGACGTTGCCACGCATAAAGCTTGTCCGCTGCAAATGAGAGAGCAAAAAATGGTACAGCCACCCAGCCAGGCACCAAGGTCTGCCATTGCGCTAATGAACCCGTAAAAGGACCCAGCCCCAAAATCTGAACCGACTTGATCGTAAAACCGGCATCGGTAAACAAAACTCGCAGCCCTGATTCAGTATAACGAAAGTAATCATCCGGATCACCGTGAACTTTATGTAAAAACGGGACCATGAAAATGAATCGACCACCCGGCTTTAAAACGCGATGAATCTCGGCCAAGACCTGCTGCGGGCGGGCGACATGCTCAAGGACATTAAAACAAAGCGCCGCATCATAGCTCGCGTCTGCGCATGGGATTGCCGTAGCGTCAGCGACAATATCAGCTCCAACATCATCCGTGATATTTAAGACATCCACTAATCTCACATCTTGAATAGCAAGGTATCGATAATAACTCGATAAGGGTATGCGCTTGCCCCCGACATCCAAAATTCGCCCAGAAAGCTTAGTGATTGACGCTAGCGCACGATTAAACGCCGACCGCGTCAACGATGAACCCTTTAGGAGGTCTTGAACTGTCTCGGTAAAGCGCATATGGTTTGAACCAAACCCTATCCGATTCGCAGGATGCCATCAACCATGATCTACCCAAACAAGCAGGCGCTCATCGCCAAAGTGATCTCACCTACCGACACCGTGCTCGATGTGGGATTTTTAGGACAAGGTAAAACCCCTTCAGACCCGGACTGGCTTCACCGCGCCATTAAAGCGAAGACAAAAGACGTTTATGGTCTCGATGTGCAAGCATATCAGACCACCCAGCCCCAAGATGCGGGGCACTACTTTGTTCAAAGCGCAGAATCCTTTTCTCTACCAATAACGTTTGATGTCATTTTTGCCGGTGATCTCATCGAACACTTGTCTAGCCCGGGTCTCTTCTTAGACGCGAGCAAGGCCCATCTCAAACAGCATGGACGACTGATCTTAACCACACCAAATGCCTTCAATCTTTTTAATCTCATAGAAAAACTCACTAAAGACGAGCCGACGGTAAATAGCGATCATACCTGCTACTTCAATAAAAAAACCATCAAGACCTTGCTTCAAAAATGCGGTTGGACGGTTGTCGCTTTTGATACGATCTATTCGTTAGAACTCTCCCATAAAGAAAGTTGGAAGAAACGCTTTTTGAATATCGTCTATAAAGCCCTCTCTCGACATACCGATAAGTATATTGAGACCCTTGTCGTCACCGCTGTCCCCGCTCAAGACTTGATCAATGAACGACCGGTATAATCGATACGATGCATAAACGGACGCCCTCCGTGAGCCGCGAAATACTCCTCTATGGCCTTTTTCGCTCCTTGCCAATGGCCATAGTCATCGATAATCAGCACGCCGCCGGGTACGAGACGCGGGTATAGATATTCCATCTCATGTTTTGTGGACTCATACCAATCTGTATCCAAACGCAAAACAGCGATCTTTTCTGGGATTGTTGTAGGGATCGTATCCTCGACCTTGCCTTTCACGAAGCGAACTTTTGTCATATCGTACCCGGTTGACTGCATGTTTTTCGTGACGTCCTCAAGCGAGGCAAAACACCAATCACTGTGACCGTCTTTAATGGTTGAGTTGTACTTCTTTTCAGCCACAGAACCATGCAACGATACGTCTTCGGCTGTCGGCTCTGACATGCCTTCATACGTATCATAGAGATACATTTCACGAGCTTGGTCACCTCGGTTCATAAGGGTTTTTGCCATCATCATCGAGCTGCCCCCTCGCCAAACCCCGCACTCTACAATAACACCCTCAATGCCTTGGCGTGTGATATAGTCCGCTGCTTCATCCAAAACCAAAAGCCGCTCCATTGATGTCATTGTAAACGGTTTGCAGACTTTTATATCGGCCACGACCTTGGCATCCACATCACTATAAACATGACCAGTGGCAACTATAGCTGCATTCCATGGCTTAAGGAGACTGTTAACAGTTTTTACAATTAAATTCTTCATAGGGTGAATAGTTTAGCTAATTTTGTGACTTGCCCGCTCATCGAATGGTCACGAATAGCCAGTTCACGAACGCGCTCAGCATAGCGAGCCCGTTCTTCAGGGGCAAGCGAAAGGATTTTGCGAATAGCGCGAATACGTTCATCCGGTGTTTCTGCCACCATCCAGCGCCACTCTTGTGGGACGGTATGAATGAGTCCGCGCGTTGCCACAACCGGGACCATCCCTGACATCATTGACTCTACAATCACCTTATCGAGACTGCCAGGATACGCATTAACAAGAATATCCTGCTCGGCAAGCAAGGCTGGGATCTCATCATAAGGCAAACCCTTGATCCAACGAATATCTTGGCGAGCAGTGATTAATGCACCAATCTCTTTTTCATACGCTTCGTCGAGTGCTGGACCCACGATAGTGAGTTCGGATTTTGCTCCATAAGCGCCTTCGCTGATAAATTCATTGATGATTTCTTTAACGCCCTTAATCGGTTGAACGCGTCCAAGAACAAGCAGACGAACTCGCTCTTCGCCCCGAATCATCCCCTGCCCCTTCTTTGGGAAAGAAGGGATTTTGAATCGAGACTCATCAATCCCCTGCCCTAATACCTTTACGGCAAATCCTGAACGCCCAGGATAGGCTTCAGGTACCGATGTCGCTACAGTGGTTGCGATACGTTCTGCGATTGGTAAAAGATTGTTCGGCTTATAGTGGGCATACCAAAGTACGACTTTTTTGCCGAGCAGTCGCCAAAACCAACCAGCGACAACAACATAAATCGCATCACCTCGCAAAAAGACCCCGTCATAACGATGACGTTGTTGCCACGAAATCTTAAAGAGCCGCCACGTCGCAATCAACTTTGATTGCGAGCCTTTTGGACGCAATTCACTCACGCGTACATTAGGGGGTAATACAAATCGACCGACACGCAACGCCAGAACATGCAATGAAGCAAACGTCATCGAGGCCTTTGCTAACCACTCAACAAAATACCCAACCAGACGATCGTCTAAATCAACGGCTTGCATCACGACCAATACACGCGGCTTCAATAATTCTTGCCACGAGGCAACTTGCGCTTTAGCTGAATCAGCGATGGTGGGCACCAAGGCTGACTGAAGTTTATGCATCGGAAGCATCATCGCACACTCAATAGCATCTGCATCGTGTGACGCGCTCTCTGAGATGACCGCGCAGCCTTGCGCCTTGAGCCAAGGCGCGCAGCCTGTATCCGTCATTACAACAGGAACGCCTGCTAAAGCTGCCTCGATCCAAGCAATACCCCAACCTTCATGCTCAGAAAACAACGCAAATACCGATGCGCGCGACAGATATTGCGCCGGATCACCTTGACCTTCAAAAGATACACGGTCTGAAATACCAAGTCTTATCGCCAAATCCTCGAGCGCCGTTCGCTCTGGCCCTTCGCCAAGAATGGCGAGGTTTTGTGCCGTACCGCGTTTTACACATTCAGCAAAAGCCCCCAATAAACGATCAAAACGTTTCACCGGCACCAAGCGACCCACTGCCACCACCAAGCCGGGTTCAGGTTTTCGCTCAAGCAAGGCAAAACGATGATCGGCCGGGATAGGCGCTAAACGTACGTGGTTAATCCCTTTTGCTTTTAAACGCTCTGCGCTATGGGGACTCACGGTACGAACCAAGGTCGCGCGCTTCACGAGCGGCATCAAACCCAATGAACGCAATCCCCAAAGAGGTTCGATGATTTTGCCGCCATCAAAAAATCCGCCATGATCTTGAACTTCAAATGGCTTGCGATGATAGCGAGCGAGCTTAAGGCCTATCCAACCCAATTCAAGCGGATCTTGAGCTGTAACCAGATCGCATGTATATGTTTTGCCTTTTTGATAGGCCTTCCAAAAACGGACCAATGCGTTCGACCCTCCACTACCTTCAACATGCAGACCAGGCTCGGTCCAAGTCGTTGTCGATGGTGACGTAACAAGCACGATCACATCAGCGCCCGCATCACGAAGCAAACGCCAACGACTGGCTGTTGCAGATGTTTTATCAAGGCCGCTTCGATCGCGGCTCAGCATCAAGACTTTCATATTATTTGGTATACAAACCACTATAAAACGCCGTGGTCGTTTTTTTCTCAGTAGAAAAAAGCCTATCAAAGAACCAGGCGGCAGCATTCAAAAATCCCCGTATCTTAACTTGCCCAGGAAAGAAAAATGACATCGCTAAAAACCAGCCACCATGCTTCACAAGTTCGACACCGCTAAACGACTCACCCATCATCTCAAGCGTATCACCAAAAAATCTCCAATAATCTGGATATGCCCCAAAGCCTTTGCGCGCATGATACGGATACGTCGATGGGACCTGCAAAAACAATAACCCGCCCGGCTTTAAAATACGGTACATTTCTTGCATGGCTTTTTGCGGATCTTGGACATGCTCTAAGACCGAACGACAGACGATGGCGTCTACACTCGCCTCTTCAAGCGGTATCGCGTGAATATCACCGATAATATCCGGTGAATAATCAGCTGAAACATCCATGGTTTCATAGCGCGTATTCGCAAAGAGTGATTCATATTTTTTCATCCCTTTTTGAAAACGCGAACCACCGCCTACATCCAAAACACGACCGCGCTTGGCGATTTCTTGCATGCACCCTAACTCAAAAACTTCGTGTGAGAGTTTCATATCCTAGATAGTATACATAATGAGACCTAGACTACTGATCGGTTTAACTATCCTATTTTTTAAGTACCTCCATAACGGTCTGCAACACCGTACGACGCCCCTCACGCTTAATAATGCTACCGATGTTTATTTCCTGTTTAAGCATTGCAAGATCTGAAGAGCTTGACATTAAACCCAACAAAACAGACCTCCACTCTTCTGGGTTTTTTGGATTGATTCTTACGACACCATTTAGCCCAGTATTCAAGCCTCCTTCAGAAGTGATGAGTACGGGGATATTTTCACACAATGCCTCCAAAGCCGCAAAAGAATACGTCTCAGTGACGGAGGGCATCACAAATACATCGTACTGCTTAAGGATCGTACGCACGTCCTCTGGTGCAACAGGTTCTCGTATACGAATCGCTCCCGAGGCTTTGACCTTGTCTTGATATAACATTCGCTGATCTCCTTCGCCGTAAACATCAAACTGAAAATAAGCACCATTTGCTTCAAGTTCTAACAATACATCAATGAGCATCTCAAGATTTTTCCATTTCAAAAATCGGCCGACATAGACGATCTTTAGACGATGGTCCTTATCGGGTAAAGTCGCATTCGATCGGATTTTTTCATCCAGACAAGTCAACTGAGCGATGTTTTCGACAACACGAGTCTTAGATTCAGGCAAAGGTGTTATACGATTTAGAGCTGACTTTAAAAAAACCGAATTTACTATCACAACATCTGCAAGCCAAAAAAACAAACGGTAATTATAACGATACAACATAGACACAAACGTATCCCCACGGCCCCAAAATTCGCTCAGTGTTGGCGGATTGTTCATTTTTATCGCCATGTTTTCCCAGTGCTTTTCGCCTCCGAATCGAATACATAGATGAAACCTCCTAAAAAATCTGAGTATAAGCGCCGGCAAGCCAGCAGATATGATATCCGTACACATGACGATATCTTCACTTGATTTCACAAGTGAGTTCAGCGACCATAAAAATTTAAAGTATCTGACAGCCCGAAGTGGGTGATTGATACGCACTTCATGAATATCTGATGCTGTACGCCCATAACAAACAATATCATAACTGATGCCGGCCTGCTTAGCTTCTTGAATGATACCTAGCGCTGCCGTTGCCGCACCTCCTGTATCGGGCGGATAAATACCCGTGGCAAGAACAATGCGCATGATTAGATCTCTTTAAGCATCTGACCAATCCCTTTTGAGATCGACTCCCAATCATAGCCCTTAAGGGCAAGTTCAGCGCCTTGCTTGATGAGCTTTTCACGCAAACCCGGCTCAGTTTGAATTCGGAGAGCAGCTTTTGCAATAGACTCAGGATCGCGCGGCTGACAAAAGACTCCGGTCTCGCCGTCGGTTAAAAAATCAGGTATGCCACCAACAGGCGTGCCAATAATAGGCAAACCAGCTGCCATCGCTTCTAAAAACGAATTACCCAATCCTTCTGACAACGATGGGCGGCAAAAAATATCACATGCCTTCAAAACGGCTGGCAGTTGATCATGCGAGAGACTACCCAAAAAGACAACACGACCAGTAAGCTGCTTTTGCTCAGTAAGCACTCTTAACTTATCGCGATCATCGCCATCACCTGCGATAATAAGTTTATACTCTTTTGGTAACGAGGTAAGCGAACGAATCAAATCATCGGTGCCATTTTTTAACACAAGACGCGATGCGGTCACGATGAGAATATCCTCTTTTGTCACATGCCAATCTGCACGCAATTGAGACAACGTAGAAGGCTCATACGCGGCAGTAAAACGCGCAACATCAACACCATTTGGGATCACCTTAGGTGTCCCTTTAAACCCCATTCTGACCGACCATGTTGCTAAAAAATGACTGATGGCCTGAACCGCATTTGCCCGTTCAAAGATCTGTTTGAAAAAACGATGAAACACACCCACGCGTTTAGCAATATAGTCGAGAGGATCCCCTTCTTGAAGGGTAAGCAGCATCTTTGTCTTTGGACGAACCCACGTATACACCAAGGCAGCAAAGCCGCCATAACTCGCCATCAATGACCAAATAGCCTGCACGTCTTCTTTTTTTGCGATGCGCAAAGCACGCAAAACACCAAATAAAGGCAAGAGATATTTATCGATAGGATGACCAAATCCGCAACGATGGACAAGCGTATTACCAAAACGCTCCGTACGCTGAAGTCCTGGTTGGATTTTGGCGGTAATCACATGAAATTCCCAATCCGAAAGACGGTCGGTTACCTCTTTCATCGCCACCTCAGCACCGCCAACAAGCGGAAAGTATGCCGTAGAAAAAATAAGGACTTTTTTCATAGTTAGACAACAGTTTTAAAATACTCAATGGTTTTCTTTAATCCATCTGCCAAGACAACGCGCGGCTCCCAATCGAGCTTTTGTTTTGCAAGTGCGATATCAGGCTTGCGTTGTTTTGGATCATTTTGCACAGCGGGATGATACGTAATCACCGACGAGGTATTCGTCTGTGCGACAACCTGCTCAGCGAGCTCTTTAATCGTGAACTCACCCGGATTACCGATATTCACCGGCCCTGTAAAACCATCTTGTTGCATCATCTTCATCATCCCATTCACAAGATCGTCGACGTATTGAAATGACCGCGTATAAGACCCGTCGCCGTAAATGGTAATATCTTCGCCACGTAATGCCTGAACAATAAAGTTTGAAACAACGCGACCATCGTCCATCGCCATGCGAGGGCCATAGGTATTAAAGATACGAATGATACGGATATCTACTCCGAACTCGCGGTAATAATCAAAACACAATGTCTCGGCACAACGCTTGCCCTCATCATAACAGGCGCGCTTTGAGATTGGATCGACATTGCCCCAGTACTCTTCGTGCTGCGGATGGCAGAGCGGATCACCATAGACCTCAGAGGTAGACGCCTGCAAAATGCGAGCGTTCGTTGATTTTGCCAAATCAAGCATTTGAATCATCCCCATCACATTGGCGCGCACTGTTGCAACAGGATCGTGCTGATAGTGTTTTGGTGAAGCCGGGCAAGCCAAATTAAAAATCCAATCGACTTGGGCAAAAAACGGCAAGGTCACATCGCGCTCAACAAAGGTAAAGCGCTCATTCGTCATCAAGTGCGCAATATTTTGTTTTGAGCCCGTAAAGAGGTTATCGAGACAAATAACGCTATGCCCCTCGCTGATCAATCGATCACAAAGATGCGAGCCAACAAAGCCCGCCCCACCCGTCACCAATACGCGTTTTGCCGTCATAATAATGACAAAACCCTAGCACCTGGTGCTAGGGTCGTCCAACGGCTTTCTCCGCCTTCGCTTCGCTTGGCACCTCTTTCACTTCGTGAAAAAGGGGGTATCGATTGGCGAACATTGTATTTAATCGCTATCTCCCTGTTCACGAAGTGAAAAGGGATACCCCAGCGAAGCGCAGGGAGGGTAAAGCCCTTAATTTCTCGGTCCGCGATACGTCCCTGAAGCCACAGGCTGCGTTGGGGTGGTACTTACGGCCGCTGGCGCCGTTGCGGGCGCCTGGGTCGTGGTCGTCGCTGCTGGGGCCGTTAAAATCCGGGTGTACTCAGCGAAGGTATTAGGATCGATCGCCTTTGCCGCCTCCAAGAACGCGTCTCTCATCTCAAGCTTATTCTCTTGGTGAAAGCGTGCGGCGATTTGACCGTACTCGGTCGCGCTTAGACGCGGAAAGTAATCGGTATTCGAGAGCTGGGCCACAAATCGGTCAAAGACTTGCTGATTACCACTCTGAATGATGGCATCGGTTAAGACAATAAGCTCGCGGCCGCTCTGAAAGCGATATGGATAAGTGGCCGTTTGTGATTGCATTAATGCCGCAACACCGCCTTCGATGTCTTTTTTATCAAAGAGCAAGGTGAGGCCGTAGTTCCAGAACGGTTCGCCGGCTTCTGGGTCGAATTCGGTGACATTCTTTAATACCGTTGCCGCTTCGTCGACACGTCCTGCCATGAGGTAAAGACGTGCAACACTAAAGTGTAATTGTTGGCGTTTTGGACTTAGCTTAATCGCTTCTTGATACTGCTCAAGCGATACCTGGCCTTCTGCCGGTGTCCCAACAAAAGCTTCTTGAGCCAATCTCGCTAAAATGAAGCGTGGGTGGGTATTTGCAGAGTGACGAGCAATTTCTTCTAAGCCAATCTCTTTTGCTAATTGATACCCTTCTTGCCAAACAGGTGACTTCACCGCCGCAGGCTGTGCGCCAGCAATCGAGATCAAGTTGCGCGACAAGAGAAAGGACTGTTCATCAAGATACGGTGTCCAACCATAATTTCTTGCTTCTTTGGCAAGGTTGATACCCATTTGCGGGTTCGAACTGATGATGCCATTTGATTTTAAGGCGATGGTCGAAATCTTAAACGGGGTATAAGAGTACGCCCAAACAACAAAGACCATGACAGCAGAAAGCGCACCATAAGCGATCCAAGGAGCCTCGCGGCGACCAGCGACTTCTTCTTTGGCTTCTTCTTTAGATTTTTCACCAACAAAGTCTTTATGCGTCGCCCCCACCACCAAAGCAAACAACAAATAACTCATGGTGAATCCGGCTGGATGGTCGAAGACGAAGAGGTTTTGAACAAAGTACGCGATCGGTAACGAGAACAAGAGCGCGGCAATCGGCAAATCAATCCAACCTTTTTTGTAGGCGCGCCAAGACGAATAGAAGATCGCCAGGTAAATCGCCACAAAACCAATAAGACCAAAGAGACCCGTCATCGACATTACGTCGAGCACCGTATTATGCGCACGGTCAAACCACGTCTCGTACTGACCAAAACGCAAAGACTGAGGGTTATAGTGCTGATTGAAGATAATATGAAAGTTATCAAAACCCCAACCCGTTAATGGGCGTTCTTTGAAGCCCTTCCAGGCAATATCCCAAGCGATAAGACGCGTGGTAATAGAAGCTTGAAAATCAACTAAACGATAAAGAGGTGACGCCTTGATAAACGGCACGTCTTTTGCCAAAAATAATCCTCCATAACCCAAACCCATCGCGACGAGACCGCCCAATACCGCGAGCTTATGTTTTTTATTCGTTGAAAAGACACCGACGTAAAAGGTAAATGCCACCAACCCCACGGCTAAACCCACCAAAGCACCACGTGACTGCGCCAAAAAGAAGGCGATGGTCGCCAATGCGGCGATAAATCCGTAGGCCCATTTCCATCCTTTTGAGGTTTCCTTCCACCACAACAAGGCCAAGAAGAACAGATTAAAGATCTGATACGCCGCCATGTAAATAGGATTGTCCACCAAGCCACCCACACGAGGACCAGCAGGAAACATGAGCAAGCTCGGATTCAACTTCTGTAACATCGCAACAACCGCCATGAAACCGGCAATACACACTTCAAAACGCAAGAGCTTCTTCCATTCGTCCCAGGTGCGGATAACACCCGTAATCATCAAGAACCACGCCAAGAAGTGCAAAAGCGTAAACAACCCATTCATACGCTCTTGATTGCCCCACCACGCACGCATCGGGTCAACCGCAAAGACAACAGACAACGCCACGGCGGCAAAATACCAAAGCAATGCCCATGTTAAGATATGTTTTTTTGGACGATAGGCCGGCTCCATCCAAGCCAATGCCACATAAGCCGGAAACGTGATCCCAATAAGTACCTGCAAAAAAATCAACTTAGAAAAAACAAACGGAAAGATAACCACCGGGATAAACATCGGAGGAACAAGTAATCCTCCGTACACACCGATAAGCGTAATCGCTTTAAAGAACTTTATGGCAGATGCGCGAGTCATAATGTGGGATAGGATACACTGCTCGCCTCTCCCCTGCCAGAGGTGAGGCTTTTCCCTCCCCTTCGGGGTGTCCCTTTTCACGTTCGTGAAAAGGGAGATAGCGATTTAATACAATGTTCGCAAATCCATATCCCCTTTTTCACGAACGTGAAAGAGGTGGACGCCGCAGGCGGCCGGAGAAAGCCCCCTTGACGCCATCGCCAAAAAAGTAAACGGAGTATATCTATGACGAACATTCAAATCCTCCAAACAAGAAAGCTCAACCGCCGACAGTTACGCAAACGACAAACAGAAACCGAGAAAATCCTTTGGAAGCATCTACGTGATAAAAACTTCGGAATCCGCTTTAGACGCCAATTTAGTTTTGGTAGATATGTTGTGGATTTCTACGCCTATGAAACCAGGCTTATTATCGAGGTCGATGGCAAAATTCACGATGTACCCGACCAGAAAGAATACGATATCATCCGCACCAACTACCTCCAAAAAATTGGTTGTCGAGTGCTGCGTTTTACCAACGATGAAATCGCAAATGATATCGACACCGTCATAAAAACTATCCGAACAACCATCGCCGCCTAAATCCATATCCCCTTTTTCACGAAGTGAAAGAGGTGCCGAGCACAGCGAGGCGGAGAAAGCCCAAACCAAAACCCGCCTTTCGGCGGGTTTTGATAAACACAGTCTTAAACGCGATTAGCGAGTAAGGGATGTGCCAAGGAGGTCTTCAAGGTAGACGTCATTGATCCAGTCTGCCGATGAAGTGCCGTAAGCGTCTGAGTGAGGGGTCTCAGAGTTGTCGGACCAGACGAAGAATTCGTTGGTAGCGTCAATTTCTACACCGTCATTAGCGTCGAGAGTGATCTCGTCGGTAACAATAGCGTTTGAACCAGCGCGAGCAAAGTCGACGCTGACCTGATCACCGGACACCGAACCGCCTACAGTTGCAATAAGCGTATAGACAACGCCCGAACCAGTAATCGCTTCTTCATTGGTGAAGGTTACGATGACCTGGCCACCAGTGAGCGTGTTTGACGAAAGATCGACACCAGTCTCATCTTGGATATTAACGTCCAAGGTGTTCATGATTGACGAGCCTTTCTTCAAGCGGAAGCCCGAGAGAGCCGTTGCATTACTGTAGTTCACGTCAAACGTGACTTCTTTCAATGCAGCTGGGCCGTTAGCGTCAGCAGAAACCTGGAATTTGTGCAATTCGCGGTCGGTGCCGTTAGCCAAGGTAGCCGTTGAAAGAGCCTGGCGAGTAACGGTTGGTTTGGTCTTGCGAACAACAAACTCGTTACCTACTACGTCCATCGTGGATGACGAGTGCAAGAGGTCACCAGAAGCCTGACCGATCATACGGATGTTGAAGTTATTCAACCCGTAGGAAGAATTCCATTCACCCGATACGACGTTAGCTTTGATACCTGCTTGAACAAGATTACCCGAGCGAGCGATACCAGCACCAGGGTTTGCAGCTTCGCTCACAACTGGTGCGAGTTTAACCCAAATCTGGAATGAAGCATCACTGTCCTTAGCGATCATGATTGGAGTGGTAAGGATGATGTCTTTTTCAACACCTGCGTTACCAGCATCAAGCGTAGCTACACCTTTTTCAGCACCGTTCTGAGCAATTGCAATTGAAGCAACTGATGCAGATTCGATACCAGCAGGGAGGATTACGCGAACACGATCAACGTTTACTGCTTCGTACAATGCCGTAGCTTTGTATGATGCAATGTTCTGCCAAGTTGAGCCGTCTGCTACGAGAATCGTTGATTGGCGAAGGCTGTTAGCGATAACCGTAACAACACCACCGTTCTTAACGTTTTGTGCAGAAGCGTTTGCAGCTTCAGCGTTCGTACCAGAGAGCGTCAACGTGTTGTTGTCTGCATCTTCAGCAACGATGTCCGTTGCGTTGTTTGCAACACCAACACGGAAGTGGTCACCAACACCAGCAGAGACAACTGAGTCAGCCGTACACTTCACGATAAGGCTCTTGGAGGTACCAGCGGCAACCA
>Ga0209277_10000896_pt1 | contig 14854 bp, 23 predicted proteins | sample JI81AbrownDNA_FD_187503 | JGI IMG/M metagenome (GOLD analysis project Ga0209277, IMG submission 187503) | Wastewater effluent complex algal communities from Wisconsin, to seasonally profile nutrient transformation and Carbon sequestration -... | ecosystem: Engineered > WWTP > Effluent > Algae... | reverse complement strand
TGGCCTGGCTGCGATCGTCTTCGGCCTACCACCGCTGCTGCCCAAGACGATCGACTGGACGGGGCGCGGCATCGCCGGCGTCGTGGGTGCCCGGTTGTTCAGCGCCGGTGCATTCTTCGGCGCCCAATCGTTCCTCACCCTGATGCTGGTCGAGGCCCGCGGTTTGGATGCGGTGATCACCGGTGTCACTCTCACCGTTGGCTCGGTGGGCTGGATGGCCGGGGCGCTGTTGCAGACTCAGAGTTGGCTGCGCTGGCGTCGCGACCAGATGATCGTCGTCGGCGTGACCGGCATCACCGTCGGCGTCGCGGTGCTGGCGGTGGCGGCCTGGTTTCCGCAGTCCTGGCTCGGCCTGGTGATGATCTCGTGGATCATCGCCGGCTTCGGCATGGGCTTGCAGAACCCCAGCACGTCCCTCGCCGTCATGCAGCTGTCGGACGACGCGGAACTGGGCCGCAACACCTCCTCGCTGCAGGTGGGCGAGTCGTTGGGCAGCAGCCTGTTCACCGGCCTGGCCGGCGCATGGTTCGCCCACTTCCACGAGATCGCCGACCTGTCGTTCACCTTCGGCGGGCTGATGGTCGGCATGGTGTTCGTCGGCCTGATCGCGGTGCTGGTGGCCAACCGCATCGGCCCGGTGCCGACGGGTGTGGGCGAGGACTGACCCGTCGTGGACGAGGTCGATCGCATCATCGCTGCCTGGCAGGCCGAAGTGCCCGGGCTCGACACCGAGCCGCTCGCGGTGCTGTCGCGAGTCACCCGACTGGCCCGTCACCTCGACCGGGCCCGCAGCAGCCGTTTCGCCGCACACGGGCTCGAGGTCTGGGAGTTCGACGTGCTGGCCGCCCTGCGTCGGGAAGGTCCGCCGTACGAGTTGTCGCCGGGGGAGTTGATTCACCAGACCCTGTCGTCGTCGGGAACCATGACCAACCGCATCGACCGGCTGGCCGGGCGTGGACTGGTGGAGCGAAGCACGAACGTCGCCGACCGGCGCGGCGTCCGGGTGCGCCTGACTCCGTCCGGCGCCGAGCTCGTGGCGGCCGCCCTGGACGACCTCACCCGGTACGAACGGGCGGTGCTGGAGCGGATCGACCCGCCGACCCGACGTGAGCTGGCCTCGGCCCTGCGCGCCCTGCTGGCCGGGTTCGAGGCCTCGGCCAAGGATTGACCGGCCGTCCTGGCAATGACGGTTCCGCGGGCCGCCGAGCCTGGTCCCGCTGCGGGGCTGCGTCCCTTAGGGTGTGTGCGTCAACCCGACCGCAAGGAATCCACTGATGGCCCTTTCCAACCTGTATCTCGCCGAACTGGCCGCCGAGTTCGGCATCGCCACGGAGTTCTGGGATTGGAAGGGCCGGCTCACCGAGATATCGGATGAGACGGTCGTGGCGGTCCTCGCCGCGATGGAGATCGACGCCGCGACCGAAGAGGCGGCCGCGGCCGCCGTCGAAGACCTGCACGTGGGCCCGTGGCGCCGCGCGCTGCCGGCGTGCACGGTGATCCAGCAGGGGTCGTCCCAGTCGGTGCGTGTGCATGTGCCGGACGGCGCCGCGGTCACCGTTCGGGTGCGCCTCGAGGACGGCGGCGGCAGTGACCTGCGCCAACTGATCAATGACGAGCCGGCTCGCGAGATCGACGGAAGGTGGATCGGCGAGGCCACGTTCCAGATTCCCGAGGACCTGCCCGCCGGTTACCACCGGTTGAGTTGCCGCACCGCCGAGTGGACAGCCGAGGGAACCCTGATCGTCACGCCGCACTTTCTCGGCTTCCCGGCCACCATGGGCGACAAGCGGGTCTGGGGCTACGCCACCCAGCTCTACAGTGTGCGCTCGTCCGACTCGTGGGGGCTGGGCGATCTGCAGGATCTGGCCGATCTGGCCACCTGGTCGGCCACCCAGCAGTTCGCCTCGTACGTGTTGGTCAACCCGCTGCACGCCGCCCAGCCGATGACGCCGCTGGAGCCGTCGCCCTACCTGCCCACCTCGCGGCGCTACGTGAATCCGATCTATCTGCGGCCCGAGTCGATCAGTGAGTACGCCGGCCTGGACGAACGCCAGCGCGCCCGCATCGCGCAGTTGCGGGGCCGCTTGAAGAAGCGCCTGGAGAACGAGCCGGAACTCAAGCGGGACGAAGTATGGCGGGCGAAACTGGCTGCGCTCCGAGTGATCTTCGACGCCGGCCTGAAACCGACCCGACTGATGAGCCTGAACGACTTCGTCCGCAAGGAGGGGCGTCCGCTCTCGCAGTTCGCCACCTGGTGCGCGCTGGTCAACGCCCACGGCACCAACTGGCGCGACTGGCCGGCCGAGCTGCGCCGGCCGTCCTCGCCCGAGGTGCACAAGTTCGCCACCGACCACGTCACCGACATCGTCTTCTACTCCTGGCTGCAGTGGGTGGCCGACGAGCAGTTGCGCGCGGCCCAGTCGGCCGCCAAGGGTGCCGGCATGCGGGTCGGCATCATGAACGATCTGGCCGTCGGCGTGAGCGGCGAGAGCGCCGAGGCCTGGATGCTCGGCGAGTCCTTCGCCCGCGGGGTGTCCGTCGGCGCGCCGCCGGACCACTTCAACCAGACCGGACAGGATTGGGGACAGGCCCCCTGGCGTCCCGACCGGCTGGCCGAACTGAGCTATGCGCCGTTCCGCAACATGGTGGCCGGCATTCTTCGGCACTCGGGCGGCATTCGGGTCGACCACATCATGGGCCTGTTCCGGCTGTGGTGGGTGCCGCAGGGCATGACGCCGTTGCAGGGCACCTATGTGCGCTACAACCACGAGGCGATGGTGGGCATCCTGGTGCTCGAGGCGCAGCGGGCGGGTGCCGTCGTGGTGGGCGAGGATCTCGGTGTCGTCGAGCCGTGGGTTCGGGTCTATCTGCGCGATCGCGGCATTCTCGGCACCTCGATCGCCTGGTTCGAGCGTGACGGCTACGGCCAGATGCTGCCGCCGGAGTCGTGGCGCGAGTACTGCATGGCCTCGGTGACCACGCACGACCTGCCGCCGACGGCCGGCTACCTGAACGCCGCCCACGTGCGGCTGCAGCACGAACTCGGCCTGCTCACCGAAGATCTGGACGTCGAGCTGGCGCACGCCGCCCGCGAGGTGGACGAGGTGATGCGGGTGCTGCACGACCGCGGCTTCCTGGCCGGCGACGACACGAGCACCGAGGACGTGGTGCTGGCCCTGCACAAGTTCCTGGTCGCCACGCCTGCGCGCATGCTGTGCGCGGCACTGACCGACGCCGTCGGCGATCACCGCACCCAGAACCAGCCCGGCACCACCGACGAGTACCCGAACTGGCGGGTGCCGCTCTCGGGGCCGGATGGTCAGCCGATGAGCCTCGAGGACGTTTTCCACTCCGAGCGCGCGCTACGCCTGTCGGCGGTGATGAACGGTTTCGTGGTGCCCCCGACGGCGCACCGGTCGACCTCGGAGTTCATCATCGGCAACGACTGACGCGTACGAGAGCCGCGCCCGGTCGCCCGGTTCAGCCGGCGAGTGTGGTCAGCACCTCGACCCGATTGCCGAAACCGTCCCAGCAGTGAAAGCGCAGGTAGCCGTCGAAGGTGTCCCGGTCCGCCCACGAGAGTTCGTAGCCGCCGGCCTCGACTCTGGCCGCCAACTGCTCCAGTTCGGCCACCGAATCCAGTACGAACGCGGGGTGGGAGCGGCGCGCCGGTGCGAACCCCTCGTCCGGGCTGATGTGCATTTCGACCACCGTCGCCCCGTTCTCGTCGAAGGCCCGGAACCAGCAGCCGCCCCGCACGCTCAGTGCAACCGGCTTCGGCACCTCGGTGAGCCCCATGGTTTCGCCCCAGAAGGCCCGTGCCCGGTCCTGCCCGTCGGTGGGCATCATCAGTTGAATGTGGTGCACTCGCATCGGTGTCTCCCCTTCGTCGTGGCCATTGTTCCAGCCAGTGGTCGGCAGTGCGCGAGGGTCGCCCCGGGCACGCACCGAACTACTCGGTGGGGGACCACTGCTCGGGGGTGAAGATGTCCTCGATGCGACAGTGGAACAGGGTCGCCAGGTTGAAGGCCAGGGGCAGTGACGGGTCGAACCGGCCGCGCTCGAGCGAGATCACCGTCTGGCGGGACACCCCGAGCAACTCAGCCATGCGTTGCTGCGACCAACCGTGCTCGGCGCGCAGGGCGGAGAGCCGGTTCTGCATCAGGCCGTCCGCCGGCTGAGCACCAGGTAGCGCACCCACACGTCCGACATGGCGACCAGGGTGAGCCCACCGAGTGCCGCCCAGGCCGGAACCGAGCCGAGCGCAGGTACCAGGCTGAACGCGGCCGTGGCCAGGCCGCCGAGGGCGATCAGGTCGAAGCAGGCGCCGAATCCGGCGCGTTGCAGCCAGGCCGACTCGATCGATTCCTCCGGACGCGGCGTCGCGCCGCGCACCGTGTTGCGATCGACGACGACCACCCAGCCACCCATCGTGGTCACCGGCAGGGTGAACACGAACACCAGGGTGGCGAGCAACCAGGCGTCCGGGCCTGGTTTCAGCAGGGCGGCGGCCCCTGCCACCAGGGCGGACAGCACAGCACCGGAAGCCAACGCGGGCGGCCAGGTGGATCGTCCGGCGCGGGTGCGTCCGAAAGCGCTGGCGGTGGGCATCGAGTTCTCCTCGGAAGGGTGATGAAGCGTGGATGTAAAGATGACTTTACGTCAGGTGTGCTTTACAGTCAAACACACTTGACGTGTGCGTCCACTGGTTCGGTATCGGGTGTGTGAAGCTCCGCCAAGTTGTGACGAGGTTTGGTCGCGTTGCCGGCGATTGCGCTGTCTGAAGCCGACTCTGCAGCTGTCACGAGGAGCTTGCGGTGGCGTCCCCTCCGATCGGGACCGTTGCGCGGGTGGGCAGTGTCGTGGTCTCGGCTAGGTTCGGTCCGTGGCGGCCGAAGAGCACGTACTGGTGGAGTCGGCGCTGGCGGCGGCGTCGGCGTTGATCGGAACATCTCTGACCGTTGTCGGCGAGCCGTTCGCGGGTGGGGATCGATCGGTCGTGGTGCGTGCAAGAAGATCGGACACTGACGAAACGGTCGTCCTGAAGAGCTACGACGTTGCCCGCACAGGAGAAGGCTGGGCCCGCGAGACCGCCGCGTTGACCGCGCTGACCGGCTTGTCGACCGGAACCCCCGCCTTGATTGCTGCGACTGCCCTGCCCCCGCTGGTGGTGATGGAGGACCTCGGCGATGGCGATTCGGTGGCGACAGCGCTGCTGGCAGCGGATCCGGCGAACGCTGGACAAGCGGTCGTCGACTGGGCCGAGGCGCTGGCCGACCTGCACGCCGCGACCTGGAACGACGTGGGCCGATTCGAGACGACACTGAGAAATCTCGGCGGCACGAGACCGCCGAATCCCCGAGCCATGTCGGACGTCTTGACCGATGGCGTCGAACGCCTCCGACGGGCCGCCCACCCTCTTGGTATCAAGGTCGATCAGCAGGTGACGGACGAGATAGTGGCGGTCGCCGCCCGCCTCGACAGCGAGGTACAGGTCCTGTCACCGTTCGACGCCTGCCCCGACAACAACGTCAGAACTGCAACCGGCCTGCGGTTGATCGACTTCGAGGGGGCGACAGTGGCCCACCCTGCCTGGGATGTGGCCTACCTCCGAGTCCCGTGGCCGTCGTGCTGGTGCGCTTGGCTGGTTCCCGAGGCTGTCGCGGAGCGGGCCCAGCAGGCCTGGCAAGAGCGGCTGCGAGCCGCCGTGGCGCGCAGGGGTGTGGAACCCGACTGGTCGGCAATGGGGGCCGCGATCGAGGTGGCAGCGCTGGTCTGGTGCGTGGTCACCGTCGGCTGGTTCCTACCTGGCGCTTTGGACGACCGGCGCACCGGGGGCGACGGTCTCCAATCGCCCCTCCAGCGCTCGGTAGTGCTGCACCGTCTCGGATTGATTGCCGACTCGGTCGCTGCCGATCTCGGGGCCAGCCGACGTCTGGCACGTCGGCTCGCCGCCGCGTTGCCTTTCGACCGCCACTCCCACCAGTTGCCGATGGCCCCCGCGTTTCGGACGCGACCCTGCTGCTAGTAGCCCAGGGTTCTCCACCCGACGGCTGTGCTGGAACTCGGCGGGAACCCGTATCGGTCCGTCGGCCACGGTCGCTTCCTGCCGGATTGAGGTCAATGATCGCCGAGTGCGTCGGATGGTCTTGAATCACACCTGACACTTTGAGTTGGAGCGGGATCCGACTCGTCAGCGCAGAGACTCGGGCTCGATGAGCGCAGGGGCACTGTCAGCAAAGCCGTCCCGTCGGTTCAGTGGCGATCTCGGCATCGAGAGAGGGCGCTCGACGGTCGATCAACCCTGTCCTGCACTGAGGCAGCTGCGAGGCGAATGCACCGCAGTGCAGCGTCGGAACCGGCCGACGAACAGCCCTCGACGCGCACCCCGACGAGGTCCCGACCATCCGTCACGCTCCCCGATTTGAAGCACCCCGCCGCCGTGTGACAGAATCGTCAGGTTGCTCCGCGGCGTCCACGCCGTGGTGCCCCCCAGGCGGACCAGTCGTCAGCCGGGCCCTACCACGAAGATCTATTCGATCGTGCGCGGCCCTGAAAGGCGCGACACGCCCGACCGCGGGGGTCGGAGCAGCACCATCCGACGAGAAGAAGGAAAACCAGTGGCGGGACAAAAGATCCGGATCCGACTCCGGGCCTACGACCACGAGGTCATCGATTCCTCGGCGAAGAAGATCGTCGACACGGTGACCCGCACCGGTGCCAAGGTGGCCGGCCCTGTGCCGCTGCCCACCGAGAAGAACGTGTTCTGCGTGATCCGTTCTCCGCACAAGTACAAGGACAGCCGCGAGCACTTCGAGATGCGCACGCACAAGCGGCTGATCGACATCCTCGACCCGACGCCGAAGACCGTCGACTCGCTCATGCGACTCGACCTGCCGGCCGGTGTCGACATCGAGATCAAGCTCCCCTGAGGTCGTTGAACATGTCTAACGAACGCACCATCAAGGGCCTGCTGGGCACCAAGCTCGGCATGACCCAGACCTGGGACGCCAACAACAAGGTCGTCCCCGTCACCGTGATCCTGGCCGGACCCTGTGTCGTCACCCAGGTCCGCTCCCCCGAGAAGGACGGCTACTCCGCCGTTCAACTCGGCTTCGGAGCCGTCAAGCCCACCAAGGTGACCAAGCCCGCCGCCGGCCACTTCGAGGCCGCCGGTGTCACGCCGCGCAAGCACCTCGTCGAGCTGCGCACCGCGGACGCCAGCGAGTACACCCTCGGCCAGGAGCTGAGTGCCGATCTGTTCGCCGCCGCCGAGGTGGTCGACGTGACCGGGGTCAGCAAGGGCAAGGGCACCGCGGGTGTCATGAAGCGGCACGGCTTCCACGGCCTGCGCGCCTCGCACGGTGTGCACCGCAAGCACCGTTCGCCCGGTTCCATCGGCGGCTCCTCGACCCCTTCCAAGGTGTTCAAGGGCATGAAGATGGCCGGCCGCATGGGTGTCGAGCGCGTCACCGTCCAGAACCTCACCATCCACGCCGTCGACGCCGAGCGCGGGCTGATCCTGGTCAAGGGCTCCGTGCCCGGCCCCAAGGGTTCGCTCGTCGTGGTGCGCACGGCCGCCAAGAAGGGTGCTGCCGAATGAGCGAGAATCAGACCGTCAAGGTGCTGGGCTCGAAGGCCACGGCCGACCTGCCCGGTGACTACTTCGACGTGCAGACCAACGTGCCGTTGATCCACCAGGTCGTGGTGGCCCAGCAGGCCGCCGCCCGCCAGGGCACGCACTCGACCAAGACCCGCGGCGAAGTCCGCGGCGGCGGCGCCAAGCCGTGGCGTCAGAAGGGCACCGGCCGGGCCCGCCAGGGTTCGCGTCGCGCCCCGCAGTGGACCGGCGGTGGCGTCGTGCACGGCCCGCAGCCGCGCAGCTACGCCCAGCGCACGCCCAAGAAGATGATCGCTGCCGCCCTGCGCGGAGCATTGTCCGACCGGGCACGCAACGGCAACGTCCACATCGTCGCGTCGATCGTGACCGGCGACACCCCGTCCACCAAGGCCGCGCTGAAGGCGCTCGCCGAGGTCAGTGGCGCGAAGATCCTGGTCGTGCTGAGCCGTGACGAGGACGTGGCGTGGCTGAGCCTGCGCAACGTCGCCTCGGTGCACGCGCTGGCCACCGACCAGCTGAACGCCTACGACGTGCTGAACAGCGACGACGTCGTCTTCACCACCGCAGCGCTGGCCGATTTCACCGGCTCTGTCGTGACCGAGGAGACCCAGGCCGATCAGGCTCCGTCCGATGAGGAGGCCGCGAAGTGAGCGACCACAAGATCCGCGACCACCGCGACATCCTGCTCGCGCCCGTCGTTTCCGAGAAGAGCTACGGCCTGCTCGACGAGAACAAGTACACGTTCCTGGTTGCCACCAGCGCCAACAAGACCGAGATCAAGATCGCGGTCGAGGCCGTCTTCGACGTCAAGGTGACGAACGTGAACACCATCAATCGCCACGGCAAGAAGCGTCGTACGAAGGCCGGTTGGGGCAAGCGTCCCGACACCAAGCGGGCCATCGTGAGCGTCGCCGACGGCCAGCGCATCGACATCTTCGGCTCAGCCGGCGTCTGAGCGAAGAGGAGACACTGACATGGCTATCCGTAAGTACAAGCCGACCACCCCGGGCCGTCGTGGCTCGAGCGTGTCCGACTTCTCCGAAGTCACCCGCTCGACCCCCGAGAAGTCCCTGGTGGTGGCCAAGCCGAAGACCGGCGGACGTAACAACTCGGGTCGCATCACCACCCGCCACATCGGCGGCGGCCACAAGCAGGCCTACCGGTTGGTCGACTTCAAGCGCTACGACAAGGACGGCGTGCCGGCCAAGGTCGCGCACATCGAGTACGACCCCAACCGCACCGCTCGCATCGCGCTGCTGCACTACGCCGACGGCGAGAAGCGCTACATCATCGCTCCCAACGGCCTTCGCCAGGGTGCCGCTGTCGAGGCCGGTGAAGGCGCCGACATCAAGCCCGGCAACAACCTGCCGCTGCGCAACATCCCGGTCGGCACCACGGTGCACGCCGTGGAGCTGCGTCCCGGCGGTGGCGCCAAGATGGGCCGCTCAGCCGGTGCCCGCATCCAGCTGGTCGCCCGCGAGGGCAAGATGGCCACCCTGCGGTTGCCGTCCGGCGAAATGCGCATGGTGGACGTCCGTTGCCGCGCGAGCGTCGGCGAGGTCGGCAACGCCGAGCAGTCGAACATCAACTGGGGCAAGGCCGGCCGCAACCGCTGGAAGGGCATCCGCCCGACCGTCCGCGGCGTCGTGATGAACCCGATCGACCACCCGCACGGTGGTGGCGAGGGTCGTACCTCGGGTGGCCGCCATCCGGTCAGCCCCTGGGGCAAGCCGGAGGGTCGCACCCGCGACAAGAACAAGGCGAGCACTCGCCTGATCATTCGTCGGCGCAAGTCCGGCAAGAAGCGCTGATTGGAACAGGTGAGATAACAAGATGCCACGCAGCCTGAAAAAGGGTCCCTTCGTCGATGACCACCTTGCCAAGAAGGTGGACGTCCAGAACGAGAAGGGCACCAAGCAGGTGATCAAGACCTGGTCGCGCCGGTCGATGATCATCCCCGACATGATCGGTCACACCATCGCGGTGCACGACGGTCGCAAGCATGTGCCGGTCTTCGTCACCGAGGCGATGATCGGCCACAAGCTGGGCGAGTTCGCCCCCACCCGCACCTACCGCGGGCACATCAAGGAAGACAAGAAGTCGCGCCGCCGCTGAGCGAGCGAGAAAAGGAACTGATATGAGCAACAAGGAGAACCGCCCCACGCGGCGTTCCCGCCTGCTCGGCGATCGTCCTGGCTCGTACGCCATCGCGCGTGGAGTCCGGATGTCGGCGACCAAGGTGCGCCGGGTGGTCGACCTGGTTCGCGGCATGCCCGTGACCGATGCCCTGACGGTGCTGAAGTTCGCCCCGCAGGCCGCTTCCGAGCCGGTCTACAAGGTGGTGGCGTCCGCTTCGGCGAACGCTCAGTCCACCGAGGACCTGCGCGCGGAGGAGCTGTTCATCAGCCAGGCCTTCGTGGACGAGGGCATGACCCTGCGCCGGATCCGTCCGCGGGCCAAGGGGTCCGCGAGCCGGATCCTGAAGCGGGCCAGCCACATCACCGTCGTCGTCGAACCGAAGGAGGCCTGAGCATGGGTCAGAAGATCAACCCCAACGGCTTCCGGCTCGGCATCACCACCGACCACAAGACCCGTTGGTACGCCGACAAGGGCTACGCCGAGCATGTCGCGGAAGACGTCAAGATCCGCAAGTACCTGCTCAAGACGCTCGAGCGCGCCGGCATCAGCTCGGTCGAGATCGAGCGCCGCAGCGAGCGGGTCACCATCTTCCTCTACGCCGCACGTCCGGGCATCGTCATCGGCCGCAACGGCGCCGAGGCGGAGCGCGTCCGCGCCGAGCTGGAGAAGTTGACCGGCAAGCAGGTGCAGCTGAACATCCTCGAGGTGAAGAACCCCGAGATCGATGCGCAGCTGGTCGCGCAGGGAATCGCCGAGCAGCTGGGCGCCCGGGTGGCGTTCCGCCGCGCGATGCGCAAGGCGCAGCAGACCGCGATGCGCTCCGGTGCCACCGGCATCAAGATCAAGTGCTCCGGCCGTCTGGGCGGCGCCGAGATGAGCCGTTCGGAGTTCTACCGCGAAGGCCGCGTGCCCCTGCACACCCTGCGCGCCGACATCGACTACGGCTTCTTCGAGGCCCGCACGACCTTCGGCCGGATCGGTGTGAAGGTCTGGATCTACAAGGGTGACGTGTCGGGCAACCGCGCCGAGCGCGCCGCCCAGCGCGCCGCGCGCGCCACGTCCGGTGGTCAGCGTCGTCCGGCCCGCGGGCCGCGTCGCGACGACCGCGGTGGTCCCGCCCGTGACAACAACCGTCCGGAGCGCGGCGGCCGACGTCGCGCCGAGACCGCCGAGGCCCCGGGCGTCCCGGCCGAGGCTGCGGCGTCCGAGAATGCAGGAGCCTGAACATGTTGATTCCCCGTAGGGTCAAGCACCGCAAGCAGCACCATCCCCAGCGGGACGGCGCGGCCAAGGGTGGCACCAAGCTGGCATTCGGCGATTACGGCATCCAGGCCCTGGAGTCCTCGTACCTGACCAACCGTCAGATCGAGAGCGCCCGTATCGCGATGACCCGGCACATGAAGCGTGGTGGCAAGGTGTGGATCAACGTCTACCCCGACCGTCCGCTGACCAAGAAGCCGGCCGAAACCCGGATGGGTTCCGGCAAGGGTTCCCCCGAATGGTGGGTGGCCAACATCAAGCCCGGCCGCGTGCTGTTCGAGCTGTCCGGAGTCGGCGAGGACGTGGCTCGTGAGGCCATGCGCCTGGCGATCCACAAGCTGCCCTTCAAGGCACGCTTCATCAAGCGGGAAGTGGGTGACATCTGATGGCGAAGACTTCCACCGCCACCGACCTGCGCGGCCTCAGCCGTGACGAGCTCAACGCCAAGGTCGTCGAATACAAGGAGGAGCTGTTCAACCTCCGGTTCGCCGCCGCAACGGGTCAGCTGGAGTCGCACGGCCGGCTGCGTGAGGTCCGCAAGGACATCGCGCGGGTCTACACCGTGCTGCAGGAACGCAACCTCGGCATCGTGCCCGATCCCGATCAGGACAAGTGAGAGCAATGAGTGAGAGCAAGCGCGCTGAGACGACTCGATTGGCAGCCCGCAAGGTCCGGGAAGGCATCGTCGTGTCCGACAAGATGGACAAGACGGTCGTCGTGGCCATCGAGCATCGGGTCAAGCACCCGCTGTACGGCAAGGTCATGACCAAGTCCGAGCGGCTGAAGGCCCACGACGAGGCGAATTCCGCCGGCGTCGGGGACCGTGTCCGGGTGATGGAGACTCGTCCGCTGTCGGCGACCAAGCGCTGGCGGCTGATCGAGATCCTCGAGAAGGCCAAGTAAGGCGAGGACCAGGAAATGATCCAGCAAGAGTCGCGACTGAAGGTCGCTGATAACACCGGTGCGAAGGAACTCCTCTGCATCCGGGTGCTCGGAGGGTCCAAGCGTCGCTACGCGGGCCTGGGCGACAAGATCGTCGCCACGGTCAAGGACGCCATCCCGGGCGGAAACGTGAAGAAGGGCGAGGTGGTCAAGGCCGTCATCGTCCGTACGGTGAAGGAAACCCGTCGTGCCGACGGGTCCTACATCAAGTTCGATGAGAACGCCGCCGTGATCCTGAAGGGCGACGGGGAGCCTCGCGGCACCCGCATCTTCGGACCGGTCGGCCGTGAGCTCCGCGAGAAGCGCTACATGCGCATCATCTCGCTGGCCCCGGAGGTGCTGTGACATGGCGAACTCGCTCCATGTGAAGAAGGGTGACCGGGTCAAGGTCATCGCAGGCAAGGACAAGGGCCTGGTCGGCGACATCATCGAGGTGCTGCCCGAGCAGGGTCGCGTGATCGTCGAGGGTGTGAACGTCGTCAAGAAGCACACCCCGGACCGTTCCCAGCAGACCGGGTCCAAGAACAAGGGTGGGATCATCACCACCGAGGCCCCCATCGACGCGTCCAACGTTCAGTTGGTCGTGAAGGTGGACGGCAACGAGGTCGTGACCCGCGTCGGTTACGAGCGTCGTGAGGTGACCAAGCGACGTCCGGACGGTACGGAGTACTCCGCCACCCGGAGCGTCCGCGTCGCCCGCAAGACCGGGAAGGAAATCTGATGACTGCCACCACCGCAGAGCCCCGTGCGCTGCCGCGGCTGAAGCAGAAGTACCGCGAGGAGATCGCTCCCGCACTGCACACTGAGTTCGGCTACGACAACGTCATGCAGATCCCCGGGTTGACCAAGATCGTGGTCAACATGGGTGTCGGCGACGCTGCTCGTGACTCCAAGGTGATCGACGGTGCCGTGCGCGACATGACCCAGATCACCGGCCAGAAGCCGTCGGTGACCAAGGCCCGCAAGTCGATCGCGCAGTTCAAGCTGCGCGAGGGCATGCCGATCGGCTGCCACGTCACGCTGCGCGGAGACCGCATGTGGGAGTTCGCCGACCGGCTGCTCACCCTGGCGCTGCCCCGTATCCGTGACTTCCGCGGCCTGTCGTCGCGTCAGTTCGACGGTCAGGGCAACTTCACCTTCGGGCTGACCGAGCAGGTCATGTTCCACGAGATCGACCAGGACCGGATCGATCGCACCCGGGGCATGGACATCACGTTCGTCACCACCGCCTCCAGCGACGACGAGGGCCGGGCGCTGCTGCGTGCCCTGGGCTTCCCGTTCAAGGCGCTGGAGAACGATCCGAAGAAGGCCGTCGCCAAGAAGCGGCGTCCGCAGGGCAGCTCGAAGAGCGCCCAGAAGAAGTCCCTGAAGAGGAGTTGACCCAGATGGCAAAGACTGCGCTCAAGGTGAAGCAGGCCCGCAAGCCCAAGTTCGCCGTCCGGGCCTACACCCGCTGCAGCAAGTGCGGCCGCTCCAAGGCCGTCTTCCGCAAGTTCGGCCTGTGCCGGATCTGCGTGCGCGAGCTCGCCCACGCGGGCCAGCTGCCCGGTGTGACCAAGTCGAGCTGGTGACCTCACCGGCCTGACGCCCGCGGATCCGTCCGCACCACTGAAACCACCCGAACAGGTCAGGCGCCTGTGAACCGGCGCCCTGAAACCGTCCGAGAAAGAAGAAGCAAGTCATGATGACTGACCCGATCGCAGACATGCTCACGCGTCTGCGAAACGCCAACCAGGCGTACCACGACTCGGCCACGATGCCGCACAGCAAGCTCAAGGTCGGCATCGCCGAGATCCTCAAGGCCCAGGGCTACATCGGTGGCTTCGAGGTCAAGGAGCCGGCCGAGGGTGAGGTCGGCAAGACCCTGACCCTCACGCTGAAGTACGGCTCCAACCGCGAGCGCTCGCTGGCCGGCATCCGCCGGATCAGCAAGCCCGGCCTGCGGGTGTACGCCAAGTCCACCGGCCTGCCCAAGGTGCTCGGCGGGCTGGGGATCGCGATCATCTCGACCTCCCAGGGCCTGCTCACCGATTCCCAAGCCCATGCCAAGTCCGTCGGTGGCGAAGTAATCGCCTACGTCTGGTGAGAACGGAGTACTGACATGTCACGAATTGGCAGGCTCCCGATCGCCGTTCCGGCGGGCGTGGAGATCAAGCTGGACGGCCAGCAGGTGCAGGTGAAGGGCCCCAAGGGGCTGCTGAACCACACCGTGGCCGAGCCGATCAAGGTCGGTCGCAACGAGGCCGGCGAGATCGAGGTGACCCGACCGGACGACGAGCGGGTGAGCCGCTCACTGCACGGCCTGACCCGCACCCTGGTGTCCAACATGGTCACCGGTGTGACCGCCGGCTACGAGAAGAAGCTCGAGATCGTGGGCGTCGGCTACCGCGTCATCGCGAAGGGCCCGACCCAGCTCGAGTTCAACCTCGGCTTCAGCCATCCGGTCGTGGTGAACGCCCCCGAGGGCGTCACCTTCTCGGTCGAGAGGCCGACCGCGTTCACCGTCTACGGCATCGACAAGCAGGCCGTCGGCGAGGTTGCCGCGAACATCCGCAAGATCCGCAAGCCGGAGCCCTACAAGGGCAAGGGCGTGCGCTACGCCGGCGAGCGGGTTCGTCGCAAGGTTGGAAAGGCTGGTAAGTGATGGCTATCTCGCTGTCGAACAACAAGGGCACGGCCACCCGCATCGCGTCGCGGCTGCGCCGCCAGGTGCGTGGCCGCAAGAAGATCGCCGGCAGCCCGGTGCGTCCGCGCCTGGTCGTCACCCGCTCCGCGCGACACCTGTTCGTGCAGGTGATCGACGACACGGTCGGCAAGACCGTGGCGTCGGCCTCCACGATGGAGTCCGCTGTGCGCAAGGCGTCCGGCGGCAAGACCGACGTGGCCAAGCAG
>Ga0209277_10000892_pt1 | contig 14895 bp, 10 predicted proteins | sample JI81AbrownDNA_FD_187503 | JGI IMG/M metagenome (GOLD analysis project Ga0209277, IMG submission 187503) | Wastewater effluent complex algal communities from Wisconsin, to seasonally profile nutrient transformation and Carbon sequestration -... | ecosystem: Engineered > WWTP > Effluent > Algae... | reverse complement strand
GGCGCCTTCGAGCGCGGCCTTTTTGGCGCGCCCGACATCGTGGTTGAACTCCCGGCTCGAAAGGATTGTGTTCGGCACGCTTATCTCCTTCGTGTAGGTATGTTGCTACATTCTACTTTGTCTTGCAGAAGTCGCGATAGTTGCATCGGATCGTGTTATGAGCCGTACGTCGTTTAAAGGTTGCGAACAATAGGTTCATTAATCACCGCACTCTACGCGGTGATTTTCTTGTGCCTGCGGAGAAGGATGACCATAATCCCCGCATGAATTACGGTGATTATCTCTACATGTGGCAAGCCCCCGATTGGCCGCAGTGGCGTTACGACCTCGCGGTGCTGGCTCGCCCGCTCGCCGAGGTCAGTCGGGCCCAGGGGTTACTGCTCGGGCGGTTGGCCGATGTTGGTGCGGCGACGCGGGATCAGGCAAATCTGCTGGCGCTTACCGACGATGTTGTGAAGACCAGCGAGATTGAAGGGGAGCACCTCAACGTCGCCTCCGTGCGTTCGAGCATTGCGCGTCGTCTGGGCGTGGACATCGGCGCGCTTGCGCCAGTCGATCGCCATGTCGAAGGCGTGGTCGAGATGGTGCTGGATGCAACCGCCAACTGCCAGCAGCCCGTGACTGATGAACGCCTGTTCGGGTGGCATGCGGCGCTGTTTCCGACCGGCTATTCGGGGATGGCGCGGATCAAGGTTGCCGCCTGGCGGGACGATGTGACGGGGCCAATGCAGGTGATCTCCGGGCCGATGGGGCGGCAGAAGCTGCACTTTGAGGCGCTGCCTGCGGATCGCTTGCCTTCGGAGATGGCGCGCTTTCTCGACTGGCTCAACGCCGACTCCGAGGTTCTGCCCCTTCTGAGGGCGGGGTTGGGACACCTCTGGTTCGTCACCCTGCACCCCTTCGATGATGGGAATGGCCGCATCGCCCGGGCCATAGGTGATCTGCTGCTTGCCCGAGCGGATGGCACCCCGCAGCGCTTCTATAGCCTCTCGGCGCAGATCCAGCGCGACCGGAAGGCTTACTACGAGATTCTCGAGCGAACCCAGAAAGGCGACATGGACGTCACGGATTGGCTTGTCTGGTTCCTCGAAAGCCTGCAGCGCGCGCTGGATCAAACCCATCAGACCCTCGATGCGGTGCTGACCAAGGCTCGATTCTGGCAGCGCTGGGCCGCCACACCGCTCAACGAGCGACAGGTCAAGGTGCTCAATCGACTGCTGGATGGCTTTGACGGAAAACTCACCAGCAGCAAGTGGGCGGCAATCAGCAAGTGTTCGGCAGATACGGCCCTACGGGACATCAATGAGCTGCTTGCCCGCGGCGTGCTTCGGAAGACGGCTGGGGGCGGGCGGAGCACCGGGTATGAGCTGAACGAGCGTGAGGCGTAACCCGGCCCGCTTGTGCTTTTGAGCTTAAAGCGGCAGGGCGGGCGATTCAAAAAACGGGTATTTTCAGAAAGCAGCGTTGCCGCTGAGAAATCCGCGGATTGAAGTTCAGTGAACGAGTTGCCCGGCGTGCCTCCGAGATGTTCAACGCCTCGATTTTCGCTACGCCGCTGTCTAGACTGAAGGCATTATCGAAAAGGCATTTCCCCGCTGCCGTCGGGGTTGATGCCGGGAAGGTGCCATGAGCCGTGCAGCCGTTCTGATTGGTGTGAACAAGGTGGTGGGGCGCAACCAGCGCCTGGCCGTCCTCAACGATGCGGTGCGTGGGGCACTGGCGATGCGCGATTGGGTGCTCGCCCAGGGCTTCGATCCGGATTTGGTCAAGTGCTTCACCGACGCGGACGAGCCGGTAAGGATCGCCGACATCCAGGATGCCATCGCCGAGCTGCTCGACCCGATGGCCGGTGTCGGGCAACTGCTGGTCTATTTCGCGGGCCACGGCATCAACGTCAGCGGCACCGAGCGCTGGTTACTCAGCAAGGCGCTGGACATGCCGTCCGAGGCGGTGAATGTCGAAATCAGTGTGATCGACGCCCGGCAGGGCAGCGTATCGCACGTGGTGCTCATCTCCGATGCCTGCCGCACGGCAGCGGTGGGGGTCGCGCAGCAGAGCATTCAGGGTGCGTCGATTTTCCTCACCCCCACCGGGGGCGGCACCGCCAAGGCGGTGGATCGCTTCTATGCGTGTGCGCTGGGCGATCCGTCCCACGAGGTCAATATCCAGGCTGCCGGCAACGCGAAGGAGTTCCGGGCGCTGTACACCGATGCGCTGCTGGACGTACTGCAGGGACATGAGCCGGCCATCATCGAGACCGCCGCCGACGGCCTTTCCCCTGCCGGGGTGATCCGGCCGTGGCCGCTGCGCGACCAGCTGGAAAAGACGCTCGCAAAGAATCTGGCCGTGCGCAAGCTGCAGCTCAGTATTTCCCAGACCCCCGACGCGATCATCATGTCCGACCCGCGGCGGGCGTGGATCGCCCGTCTCGATCCACCGGCCACGCCGCCGGTGTCCCGCGGTGGTGACGGAATGCTGGGCGGTGGCGCAATGTTCGGCGAGCCGCCGGCGGCTCCGATTCTCCGCGACTGGGTGGACGCGGCGATGGCGCGCGCGATGAGGCTGCAGGCCATACCCGGCGGGGCCGACGATCGCATGCTCAGCCGTCCCCGGGGTGGGGGAGCGGGCGGCTTTGACGACCAGCTGCTCGGCGGGTACACGCCGCCGGTGCAGCCCGCCCGCTCGCCGGACGGTGCAGTGAACATTGCCGAGGCGGCGCGGCGCAACGCCGTCGACTTTCCGCCCCGGCATTTCGAGACCCGTTGCGGCCTCAAGCTGCGCGGGGCAAAGGCGGTCGAGGCGGTGGGTGCCCGGATGCGCCTGGACTGGGAGCACGAGGGCCAGGTACTGCGCGCCTATCCCGAGGCCGCGCAGGCTGCCGACCGGGCATTGCTGATCCTGCAGGACGGCAGCGGTGTGCTCGTGCCGTTGCTGCCGGAATTCATCGGCGAGCTGAACTTTGGCGACGACGGCAGGCTGGTCAGCCTGGCCTATGAGGCGTCCGACAATTCGCCGCTGTATGACCTGAATGAGGGCCGCCGGATGGCGCGGCGCGAACTGCGCGAACTGGTCGTCTCGGCGCTGGGGCGGGGCGTCTTCCGGCCTGGGCCGGACAAGCTCGACACGCTGGGCGTGACCGCGGTGGCGGGGCCGGCGCCCGATCCGGTGCTCGTGCTGCTGCTTGCCTATGCCCTCGACGACGCCGGCATGAGGGACCGCCTGCAGCAGCTGCTCGCCCGGATGCACGACACGGGAATCCCGCCGCTCTACGACGCGGCCTTGCTGGCCGGTCTGCCCGTCGATGGCCCCGCTGCGCCGGCAAGCTGCCCGCCGGGCATGCCGCTGATCTCCCGCGGCTGGGTCGGGCTCGCCGCGCGCGGCGTGGCATTGCCCTCCGAAATCGGCGGTCTGCCGCAGTTGCTCCGGCCCGCGCTATGGACCCATTTCAGCGCGGCTGCCTGCGCCTTGCTCAAGACCCATCTTTCCCCACCGGAGGTACATCATGCGTGATCTCGTACTGGTTCATGGCCGTTCCCAGCAGCGCCGCGATTCGATCAAGCTCAAGGCCGCGTGGATTGAGGACTGGGAGCGCGGCCTCAAGAGGCTGGGACTCGAAAGGCCTATCGCCGACGAGCAGATTCATTTTCCGTACTACGGCGACACCCTCGATCAGCTCGTCGCCGGCAAGTCCCCCGAGGAGGCGGCGCAGATCGTGGTGCGCGGCAACCAGCCAGACGACGATTCGGCGCCCCTGTCCGACGACGAAAAGGCCTTCATCGAAGCTGCATTGATGGAGCAGATAGGCCTTTATGCCGCCAACCCCGATCTCGCCGTGCAGCAGGAGCTGCCTCCCGGCACGCCAATCGAAAAGGGGGTGCTCAACTGGGGATGGGTGCAGGGCATTCTCACCGTGCTCGACCGCCATGTGCCGGGCGCGAGCGGTGCCAGCGTCGCGCTGGCCACCCGTGACGTCTATCAATACCTCACCCGGAAGAACGTTCGCGACATCATCGACAACGGGGTGGCGAGCGCAATGGACAAGGCAGCCGGCCGGAAGACCGTCGTTGTCGCCCATTCCCTCGGTACCGTGGTGGCCTACAACGTGCTGCGCAACCTCGGCCAGACGAAGGGCTGGTCGGTGCCGCTGTTCGTGACGGTCGGCTCGCCGCTGGCGATCACGGTGATCAAGCAGCGGCTCGCCCAGATCTCGCCGATGGTCTATCCCGGCTGCGTGGGCGGCTGGTACAACGCGATGGACGAGCGCGACGTGGTGGCACTGTATCCGCTCGACGAAACCAACTTCCGGCTCAAGCCGAAGATCGAGAACAAGACCAACGTCGATAACCATACCGAGAATCGGCACGGGATCGATGGCTATCTGGACGACCCGGACGTGGCGAAGAAGATCTACGACGCGGTCGTGCAGGGGGACTGAGCCCGTCGGCGCGGGTGCGCTCTCTTTGTCGGAGGCATTTGTAGGATCCACCGCATGAGCAATGACTGGCAGACAACAAAAAAGCCAACCCTCGCGGGTTGGCTTTTTTGCTTGCTTGTCCTGGCTCCTCGACCTGGGCTCGAACCAGGGACCTACGGATTAACAGTCCGGCGCTCTACCGACTGAGCTATCGAGGATCTGACGGGTTGGTCACATGCATCAACGCTGCACATCACCGCAAATTTTTCTGGCTCCTCGACCTGGGCTCGAACCAGGGACCTACGGATTAACAGTCCGGCGCTCTACCGACTGAGCTATCGAGGAACAGAGGCGCGCATTTTAGGAAGAAACAGGGTGTACGTCAACCTGATTTGCGCACTTTTTTGCTCCCGGCGAACCGGGAGCGGGTGAAACGGAAAAAACTCAGGCCTTGATGACGGCGGCGATGGCGTCGGCGACGTAGTCGAGGTTCTTGGTGTTGAGCGCGGCCAGGCAGATGCGGCCGGTTCCGACGGCGTAGATGCCGAACTCGTCCTTCATGCGTTCGACCTGGGCGGTGGTGAGGCCGGTGTAGGAGAACATGCCGCGCTGCTTGATGACGAAGGAGAAGTCCTGGTCGATGTTGCGGGCAGCGAGCTTGTCGACGAGGCCGGTGCGCATGGCGCGGATGCGGTCACGCATGCCGGCCAGTTCGGTTTCCCATTCCTGGCGCAGGGCCGGGGTGGACAGCACGGACGCCACGATCGCGCCGCCATGGATCGGCGGGTTGGAGTAGTTGGTGCGGATGACGCGCTTGAGCTGGGACATCACGCGGCCGGATTCGTCCTTGGACTGGGTGACCACGGAGAGGGCGCCGACGCGTTCGCCGTAGAGCGAGAAGCTCTTGGAGAAGGAGCTGGACACGAAGAAGGACAGGCCGGAGGCGGAGAACAGGTTCACCGCGACGGCGTCCGGTTCGATGCCGTCGGCAAAGCCCTGGTAGGCCATGTCGAGGAAGGGGATCAGGCCGCGGGCCGCACAGGCCTTGACCACGTCGGCCCACTGGGCTTCGGTGAGGTCGGCGCCGGTGGGGTTGTGGCAGCAGGCGTGCAGCACGATGACGGAGCCGGCCGGCAGGCTGTTCAGCTTGGCGATCATCGCCTCGGCGTTGGCGCCGCGGGTTTCCGGGTTGTAGTACGGGTAGGTGTCGACGGGGAAGCCGGCGGCTTCGAAGAGCGCGCGGTGGTTTTCCCAGCTCGGGTCGGAGATGTACACGGTGGCGCCGGGCACGACGCGCTTGATCAGATCTGCGCCGATGCGCAGGGCGCCGGTGCCGCCGAGGGCCTGGGCGGTGATGACGCGGCCGTCACGAATGATGGCGCTGTCGGCGCCGAAGAGCAGGTTCTGCACGGCGTTGGCGTAGTTGGCCGGACCTTCGATGGGCTGGTAGCCACGCGGGGGCGCGGCTTCGAGGCGGGCCTTTTCGGCGGTGCGCACTGCGCCGAGCAGCGGGATCTTGCCGTTGTCGTCGAAATAAACGCCAACGCCGAGGTTGACCTTGGTGCTGCGGGTGTCCGCGTTGAAGGCTTCGTTCAGGCCAAGAATCGGATCGCGGGGGGCCATTTCCACCGCAGCAAAGATCGAAGAGCTCATGGGGTCTCCAGAAGGGACTAAAAGGGACTAATGGGACTAAAGGTGCGGTGCACTATGTGCTGGCCGCTGGGTGATAATACGGGGTTGCCCGCGGGTTTCGCCGGCAGCGCCGATTGACTCAAGACAGAAATTTTATCATGGCCGATCAAGTAGGTAGCGGGCGAGTAATGGTTTACGAGGGAAGCCCGTTCAGGCTCCACCAGCCTTTTTCTCCCGGTGGCGACCAGCCGGAGGCGATCCGCCTGCTCGTCGAGGGCGTCGACGACGGCTTGATGTTCCAGACCCTGCTGGGGGTGACGGGCTCGGGCAAGACCTTCACGATGGCCAACGTCATTGCCCAGTGCGGGCGGCCGGCGCTGGTGCTGGCCCACAACAAGACGCTGGCGGCGCAGCTTTATTCGGAGTTTCGCGAGTTTTTTCCCGAGAACGCGGTGGAGTATTTCGTGAGCTATTACGACTACTACCAGCCGGAGGCCTATGTGCCGTCGCGCGATCTGTTCATCGAAAAGGATTCGGCGATCAACGAGCACATCGAGCAGATGCGCCTGTCGGCCACCAAGAGCCTGATGGAGCGGCGCGACGTGGTGATCGTGGCGTCGGTGTCGTGCATCTACGGTATCGGCGATCCGCAGGCTTACCACAGCATGGTGCTGCACCTGCGGGAGGGTGAAAAAATCCTCCACCGGGATCTGGTCCAGCGCCTCGTGGCGATGCAGTACGACCGGGCGGACGTGGACTTCAAGCGCGGCACTTTCCGGGTGCGCGGCGACGTGATCGACATCTTTCCGGCGGAGAACGCCGAGTACGCGCTGCGCGTCGAGATGTTCGACGACGAGATTGAGCATCTCACGCTGTTCGATCCGCTGACCGGCCATCTCAAGCAGAAAATCGTGCGCTTCACGGTGTTTCCGTCGAGTCACTATGTCACGCCGCGGGCGACCGTGCTGGGAGCCATTGAGGCGATCAAGGACGAGCTGCGCGATCGCATCGAAACCTTCCAGAAGGCCAGCAAGCTGGTGGAGGCGCAGCGCATCGAACAGCGCACCCGTTTCGATCTCGAGATGCTCAACGAGCTGGGTTTCTGCAAGGGTATCGAGAACTATTCGCGTCACATGTCCGGGCGCGAGCCCGGCGATCCGCCGCCTACGCTGATCGACTACCTGCCGAAGGACGGGCTGATGTTCATCGACGAGTCCCATGTGTCGATCGGTCAGGTGGGCGCCATGTACAAGGGCGACCGCGCGCGCAAGGAAAACCTGGTGGAGTACGGTTTTCGCCTGCCTTCAGCCATGGATAACCGGCCGCTCAAATTCGAGGAGTTCGAGCGCCTGCTGCCGCAAACCGTGTTCGTGTCGGCCACGCCGGCGGCCTACGAGAAGGAGCACCAGGGCCAGGTGGTGGAGCAGGTGGTGCGGCCGACCGGCCTGGTGGACCCGATCATCGTGGTGCGGCCGGCGGTGACGCAGGTGGACGATCTGCTTGGCGAGATCAAGAAACGGGTCGTCGAGAACGAGCGCATCCTCGTTACCGTGCTGACCAAGCGCATGGCCGAGGATCTGACGGAGTATCTGGCCGAAAACGGCATCCGGGTGCGCTACCTGCACTCGGATATCGACACCGTCGAACGGGTCGAGATCATCCGCGATCTGCGTCTGGGCGAGTTCGATGTGCTGGTGGGCATCAACCTGCTGCGTGAAGGTCTCGACATTCCGGAGGTGTCACTGGTCACCATCCTCGACGCCGACAAGGAAGGCTTCCTGCGCTCGGAGCGATCGCTGATCCAGACCATCGGGCGTGCGGCGCGGCACCTGCATGGCACGGCCATTCTTTACGCCGACCGGATCACCGATTCGATGAAGGCGGCCATCGGTGAAACCGAGAGACGCCGGGCCAAGCAGCTGGCTCACAACGAGGCCAACGGGATTACTCCCAGGTCCGTGACAAAGCGCATAAAAGACATCATCGACGGTGTCTATGATGGTTCATCCGGAAAGGATGGCGGCGCGGATGCCCGCGCAGATTTTGCGATCCTCGACGAAAAAGCGCTGGCCAAGACAATCCGCCAGCTCGAGAAGGACATGCAGGAGCATGCCCGCAACCTGGAGTTTGAAAAGGCGGCTGCAGCACGGGACAAACTCTTCCGGCTGCGCCAGCAGGCATTCGGGGCGGACGCCCACGATGTCTCTCCCAACCCTGAGGGAAACTGAAAATTGGTACTCGCCCTTGTACGTTCGGCCCGTCGGCTGTTTAAATTGCCGGCAGGAGGGACACCCATAATGAAAATACTGTTTGTCTGCACCGGCAACATCTGCCGGTCACCGACAGCGGAGGGCGTGGCACGTCGCTGGCTGGCGATGTCGGGGCTAGAGGGGCAGGTCGCCGTCGATTCGGCTGGAATCCAGGGATACCACGCGCGCGAAGCGCCTGATCCGCGCAGCCAGACTGCCGCGCTCCGGCGTGGCTATGACCTCTCCCGCCTGAGGGCGAGAAAGGTTCAGCCGAAGGATTTTGTCGAGTTCGATCTGCTGCTGGCGATGGACCGGGATCACTTCGAGTACCTGCGTGACAGGGCGCCAGAAGGCACCAGCCACAAGGTTCGCATGTTCATGAGCTATGCGCGGGACGTGCGCCGCGATGAGGTGCCTGATCCTTACTACGGTGGCAACGCCGGCTTCGACGTGGTGCTCGATTTGTGCGAGGAGGCCGTTCAGGGCCTGATCGATGAAATCCTCCCGGAGATAGACCGGCGGAGGCGGTCGGCGGTCTGAGTGCGCCGAATGTAAAACGCGGCGTTGTTTTCAGGTCGTGCAGTTTGAAATAAAAAAGGCCAGTCCCGGGGGACTGGCCTTTCTGCTGGGCGTCGGCCGGCTTACTTCGGGCCGGTTTCAACCTGGACGAGCGGCTCGTCTGCGACAACCGGTGCGCGGTTGCGACGACGACGGACCGGCTGGGCCGGCTCGGACGGAGCTTCGGGCTGGAAAGCCTTCACGGCCTCGGCACGGGTTTCGATCATCACGAGGCCGCTGCCCTCGAGCGCGGAGGACAGGTCCACCGGCGCGCTGGCGGGTGCCTTGGCGATGTTTTCGACCACTACCGGCGCTGCAGCCACGGTTTCCTCTACCTCGACGACAGCTTCGCTCGCCGGGACTTCGACGGGCGCAACCTCGACGGGGGCGGTTTCCACGAGCTGGGCTTCGGCCACCGGTGCGGGGGTTTCGGCCACCGGCGCGGGGGTTTCGGCCTTGTGCGCTGCGGCGACGGCTTGCTCGATCAGATCGGGCGCAGCGACGGCTTCGACGACGACCGGCAGGGCTTCTGCCGGGGCCGGCTCAACGGCGGCGGGCGCTTCGACTACCGGGGTTTCTGCGGCGGCAGGGGCGATGGCTTCGGCAACGACAGCCGGTGCTTCGACGATTGCCAGTGCCTCGACGACAGCCGGTGCTTCGACGAGCGGGGGGGCTTCCACGACCGGGGGCGCTTCGGCTTGAACGGCTTCGGCGGCGGGCTGGGCCTGTTCGCCGATTTCCAGTTCGCCCTGGCTGGCGGCTTCGGTGCTGCCGCCTTCCTCGTTGCGACGACCGCCGCGACGACCACGACGGCTGCGCCGGCTGCGTTCAGCGTTGGCTTCACCTTCGGCGGCCGTGCTTGCTGCGGCTTCGGTGGTGGCGACGGCGGCTACCGCGGCGACGGCCGTGACCTGCTCGGCGCTGGCTGCGACGCCTTCGGCTTCAGCGGGCTTGGGCTGGTTGTTGCGGTTGCGACCACGACCTTCGCCGCGCTCGCCCCGTTCGGCACGTTCACCGCGTTCTGCACGCTCGCCGCGTTCCTGGCGTTCGCGTTGCGGCTTCTCGCGCTGCTCGCCCTGGGCTTCGACAGGGGCGGTGCGGTTGTTGTCGCGACCTTCACGGCCTTCGCGGGCTTCGCGGGCTTCCCGGTTGTCGCTCCGTTCTTCTCTCTGACCGTCGCGGCGGCCGCGGCCACCTCCTTCGCGACCGTCACGACGGCCGCCACGCTCGTTACGCGGGCGGGATTCGCGGCGCGGGGCTTCCGGCTGCACGACCACCGGGGCCGGCTCGGGCTCTTTTTCGCCACGGAAGAAAGCGAAGATGCGGGCCAGCAGGCCGGGCTGGCTTTCCGGCACGGGAGCCGGGGCCGGAGCAACCCTGGCTTCGACGATCGGAGCCGGCTGGTCCGGCGTGATGCCCTTGACGGCAGCTTCCTGGCGGACCGGGCGGTCGGTGCTGGCCGACGGCGGGGTGTAGGTTTCGTCGGCCGGCTTGGTCGCCATCCGGTAGCTGGGGATGGCGCCTTCTTCCAGGCTGAGCTGGTCGTGACGCAGGCGGATGATTTCGTGGTGGGGCGTTTCGAGGTGGCGGTTGGGGATCAGCACCAGGCCGACCTTGTGGCGCACTTCGATCTTTGCGATGTCGTCGCGCTTCTCGTTGAGCAGGAAGGTGGCCACGTCGACCGGAACCTGGCAGTGCAGGGCGCCGGTGTTGTCTTTCATGGCTTCCTCTTCGAGGATGCGCAGGATGTGCAGGGCCGACGATTCGGTGCTGCGGATGTGGCCGGTGCCGTTGCAGCGCGGGCAGGGAATGTAGCTGGTTTCGGCAAGGGCCGGGCGCAGGCGCTGGCGCGACAGTTCGAGCAGGCCGAAGCGGCTGATCTTGCCGGTCTGGACGCGGGCACGGTCGTAGCGCAGCGAGTCGCGCAGGCGGTTTTCGACTTCGCGCTGGTTCTTCTGCGACTCCATGTCGATGAAGTCGATGACGATCAGGCCGCCAAGGTCGCGCAGACGCAGCTGGCGGGCCACTTCATCGGCGGCTTCGCAGTTGGTCTTGAAGGCGGTTTCCTCGATGTCGGCGCCGCGGGTGGCGCGACCGGAGTTCACGTCCACAGAAACCAGGGCTTCGGTGTGGTCGATCACGATGGCGCCGCCGGAGGGCAGGCTGACCTGGCGCGAATACGCGGATTCGATCTGGTGTTCGATCTGGAAGCGCGAGAACAGCGGCACGTCGTCGTGATAACGCTTCACGCGGTTCACGTTCTGCGGCATCACGTGGGCCATGAACTGGCGCGCCTGTTCGTACACGTCGTCGGTGTCGATCAGGATTTCGCCGATGTCGGGCTGGAAGTAATCGCGGATCGCGCGGATGACGAGGCTGCCTTCCTGGTAAATCAGGAAAGCACCGGTCTGCGAGCCGGCGGCGCCGTCGATGGCACGCCAGAGCTGCAGGAGGTAGTTCAGATCCCACTGCAGTTCTTCGGCGTTGCGGCCGATGGCTGCGGTGCGGGCGATCAGGCTCATGCCGCCGGGCACTTCGAGCTGGTCCATGACGTCACGCAGTTCGGCGCGCTCGTCACCCTCTACGCGGCGCGAAACGCCACCGCCACGGGGATTGTTGGGCATCAGCACAAGGTAGCGGCCCGCCAGCGAGACGAAAGTGGTGAGGGCTGCGCCCTTGTTGCCACGCTCGTCCTTTTCGACCTGGACGATCAGCTCCTGGCCTTCCTTCAGGGCTTCCTTGATGGAAGCCCGGCTGGCGTCGACGCCAGGCTGGAAATAGGCGCGGGAGATTTCCTTGAACGGCAGGAAGCCGTGGCGCTCGGCGCCGTAGTCGACAAAAGCGGCTTCGAGACTGGGCTCGATGCGCGTGATGACGGCTTTGTAGATGTTGCTTTTACGTTGTTCCTTGGCGGCCGATTCAATGTCGAGATCAATCAGTTTCTGACCGTCGACAATGGCAACGCGGAGTTCCTCGGCCTGCGTCGCGTTGAAGAGCATGCGCTTCATTCGTCTTTTTCTCCCGCGCGGCACACGGGCAGGACGAAGCGCGCCACCCGCTTAACAGCGGTGACTTAGTTTGGCGTTAACGCGACTATCCTTCATCGGGGGTATCAAACTAAAACGGGTGGCGGGATTCGTCTATTGAACCCTGAACCGCGATGTTCGCTGAGGGGTTGCGAAGAACCTGCTGCGTCGCCTGGTCTCGCATTCCGGAACGGGTCGTACTCGCGGGTACGGCGGCGTTCCTGGTTGCGACCTCGGGCCTGCTTGCAGAACCATCTTCGCGACCCCCGGTTTCAGGGCCATTAATCTGCGTGTGCGACTGTGCGCAATTGGTACAAGTTTATTGTCGAATACAGTACCATCGCCCTCTTTTTGTCTGGCGACGGACCTTCCTTTGGTTTTCCGGGAGCGGGTAAGTTGCTGGACTCATCCAGCGTTAAGTCGCTCCGGCGCGGCGCCGGCTGGTGCTGAATCTCTGAACAACACACTGTCAGGCAGGCGCGACGCATCAGGACCGAAAAACCGTCCAATAGTATATTTCAAAAAGATGGCCTTGAGTAAAACCCCCGCAGTGAGTCATGCCCGCGTGGATGAAGGCAGTGCCGGGCAGCGCATCGACAACTTTCTTGTTCGCGTTTGCAAGGGGGTGCCGAAGAGTCACATCTACCGCATCCTGCGAAGCGGGGAGGTGCGCGTGAATAGCCGCCGAGTGGATCAGACCTACCGTCTGCAGATGGGCGACGAAGTGCGCATCCCGCCGATCCGTCTGGCCGAGAAGGAGACTGCGGCGCCGGTGCCGGTGGGTAAACCTTTCGATATCGTCTTCGAGGACGAGGCGTTGCTGGTCCTCGACAAGCCCGCCGGCCTGGCTGTTCATGGGGGGAGCGGCGTGAGTTTCGGGGTGATCGAGCAGTTGCGCCGACAGCGCCCGGAGGCGAAGTTCCTCGAACTCGTCCATCGCCTCGACCGGGAAACCTCAGGCCTTCTGATCGTTGCCAAGAAGCGTAGTGCGCTGACCGTGCTCCACGACATGATGCGCGATGGCCGGGTGCAGAAACGCTATCTCACGATGGTGGCCGGCCGCTGGCTGAACACGCTCCAGCACATCAAGCAGCCGCTCCTGAAGTATCTGATCGACAACGGCGAGCGACGTGTCAGCGTGAATCCGGAGGGCAAGCCGGCCCACAGCATCGTGCGCCTGGTGAGGCGCTGGCAGGGCTATAGTCTTGTCGAGGTGGAATTGAAAACCGGGCGTACGCACCAGATTCGCGTGCACCTCACCCATGCGGGCTTTCCCTTGTGCGGCGACGACAAGTACGGGGATTTTGCCCTCAACAAGCAGCTGGAAAAGGAAGGGCTCAAGCGCATGTTCCTGCATGCCGCCAGGCTGGCCTTCCATCATCCGCTGACCGATCAGCTGATTGAGCTTGCGTCGCCGTTGCCGGCCGAGCTGGACGAGTTTGTCGCGTATGTCGAACAGAGTCGGGAGAGGGAGTATGGGTAAGGCTTTGACAAAGCGTTTTGAACTGATCGTCTTCGACTGGGACGGCACGCTGCTGGATTCTGCTGCCGCCATCGTCCATGCGATCCAGGCGGCCAGCGCCGATCTGGGTTTGCCGGTGCCTACCGACGCCCGCGCCCGTCACGTGATCGGGCTTGGCTTGTCGGATGCGTTGCATCACGCCGTGCCGGAGTTGCCGGCGGAGGACTATCCGCAGATGGTCGAGCGTTACCGGCACCATTATTTGTCGAACGATCACGAACTCACGCTTTTCGACGGTACCGTCGAACTCATCGCAGAACTGCACGGCCGGGGGCATCTGCTGGCGGTGGCTACCGGCAAGAGCCGCAACGGGCTTGATCGGGCGTTGGGGTTTTCGGGGCTCAGGCGGTATTTTCATGCCACCCGCTGTGCCGATGAGTGCTTTTCCAAGCCGCACCCGGCGATGCTCCATGAATTGATGGAGGAGCTTGGTGTGGCCGCCGGGTCCTGCCTGATGATCGGTGATACCACCCACGATCTGCTGATGGCGAAGAATGCCGGGGTGGCCGGGCTGGCCGTGAGTTTCGGCGCCCATCCGGTGAATCAGCTCCAGGCTGAGGCGCCACTGGCCTGCGTTGATACGCCGGCCGAGTTGCGTGCCTGGCTTGAGGCGAACGCATGATTTGCACCTCCGCCGAGCTTCAGGATGGCGGCGATGGCGTCAGATTTACCGTGACACGGCCGGCGGGTGAGCGTGCCGCCTTCGTGGTGCGCTTCGAGGGGAAGGTGTATGCCTACCTGAACCGCTGTGCCCACGTTCCCATCGAGCTGGATTGGCTGCCGGGGCGCTTTTTCGATGATTCGCGCTGGTATCTGATTTGCGCAACGCACGGTGCCTTGTATGCGCCGGACAGCGGGCGCTGCGTGGCGGGGCCGTGCCAGAACGGGCGGCTGGAGGTGTTGCCGGTCGTCGAGCGCGACGGGGGTGTTTTCCTGGTCGGATGAGGGCGCTGGTCAGCCGGCGAGCAGCAGGAATACCGTGGGCCGCTTTGCCAGATCTGGCGCAGCGGCCTTTTTCCATTCGGCGATCCGGCGGGTGATGATCCACTCGCTTTCGACGGTCAGGTCGCGGGCGATGCAGAGGCGGGTTTCCGGCCCGCAGGTGCTGCGCAGCGCCTCGAACATGCGGTCGTTGCGGTAGGGGGTTTCGATGAACAGCTGGGTGCGCGAGAGGCGCGCTGATTCGGCTTCGAGTTCCTTGATGCGCTTTTTGCGGGCTTCTTCGTCCACTGGCAGATAGCCGTGAAAGGCGAAGCTCTGGCCGTTGAGGCCGGAGGCCATCAGCGCCAGCAGCAGGGAGGATGGTCCGACCATCGGCACGACGCGGATGCCCGCTTCGTGGGCGCGGCGGACGAGGAGGGCGCCCGGGTCGGCTACTGCCGGGCAGCCGGCCTCCGACATCAGGCCTGCATCCCGGCCGGCCAGCAGCGGGGCGAGAAGGGTGTCGAGATCGGCCGGGCCGGGTTTTTCGGGCAGCTCGCGGATGTCGAGCTC
>Ga0209277_10000891_pt1 | contig 14896 bp, 8 predicted proteins | sample JI81AbrownDNA_FD_187503 | JGI IMG/M metagenome (GOLD analysis project Ga0209277, IMG submission 187503) | Wastewater effluent complex algal communities from Wisconsin, to seasonally profile nutrient transformation and Carbon sequestration -... | ecosystem: Engineered > WWTP > Effluent > Algae... | reverse complement strand
GCCTCCGCCACGAACATTCGCGAGTCTTTGATGGTAACGCTCGAATCTACCCTGAACCTGCCCTGCATTCTTGACAAAGAATCCACCATCCGTGAATGGATGGCCGACCCGCGCGGCAGTGCAGTCTTTGTCCCCTTCTACTCCATGATGGAGTCGGAAGCGCGAAAGATGTTTAGCAGCGGCGGTGAAGATGAACGCTATCCTACCGATGGCGCCATCGGCATGGACATCATGGAAATGTTTAGCGATATGCCGTTGGTGAGTGTGTTGATGTTCCAGCAGGGTTCGCTGCCAATGCCCGCTGAAGATATGGTGGCGGGTTTCCTCGCGCAGGTTCATAGTTCTTAATTCATAATTACTGCTTACCAATTACCAGTTACGTTCTCAGCAACTGGTAATTGGTAAGTTTCAAGGAGTCACATGTCCCAACCATTTACCCTCGGTGTCAACTACTGGCCGCGCCGCAAAGCCATGTACTGGTGGAGCGATTTTGACGCGGGCGAAGTCCGAGAAGAATTTGCGGTGATAAAAGAGATCGGCATGAACGTTGTCCGCTTGTTTTTGCTGTGGGACGATTTTCAACCCGAACCTGATTCGGTGAACAAGGAAGTGCTCACCAACCTGACCAAAGTTGCAGACATTGCCGCAGAGCATGGACTCGGACTCGACGTCACTTTCTTCACCGGCCACATGAGCGGCCCGAACTGGAGTCCGCGCTGGCTGTTGGGCGGCGATCAGCCTCCTGCCGCGCACCCGTGGATTCGTGACATCGTCAGCGCAGGTCAAAAGACAGACAAAGGCTATCGCAACATGTTCCATGATGAGATGGCGTTGAACGCGACACGCTTGCTGTTGAAGACAGTGGTCGGCGCGCTCAAGGATCATCCCGCCATTTGGATGTGGAACCTCGGCAACGAACCTGACCTTTTCGCATGGCCGAATTCATCTGACGAAGGCGCGGCATGGGTAAAGGAAATGGTTGACCTGATCAAATCCATTGACCCGAAACATCCTGTCACCATCGGTTTGCATGGTGACGGTCTGCACCGCGATAACGGCTTGCGAATTGACAAGGTGTATCGGCAGACTGATGTTGCCGTCATGCACTCCTATCCGATGTACACGCCCTGGGCGCGTCATAACCTCGACCCGGATTTTGTCCCGTTCACCTGTGCATTGACCGCCGCTCTCGGTGGCAAGCCTGTGCTCATGGAAGAGTTCGGCGGCTGCACAGCCCTGCCCGGTGAAAAGACCTACACCATGAAATGGACGGAAACCAATGGCCGCGAGCGCGAGCAATTCATGGCAAGCGAAGAAGACTTCGCTGAATTCCTGCGCCTGACCATTCCCAAGTTACAGGATAGCGGTGCAACAGGCGCCATGCTCTGGTGCTACGCGGATTACATCCCTGAATTATGGAACAAGCCGCCCTGCCAGAACGCAATTCATGAACGTTTCTTCGGCCTCGTCCGCCCTGATGGTTCGCTCAAGCCTCATGCAAAAGTCATTCAGGAATTCGCGAAGACAAACCCGCAGGTCAAGCCGATCCCTGATTACGCAAAGATCGTTGTTAACCCCGATGAGTTTTACAAAGAACCACTCGGTCATCTTGTGGATCTATATCAAAAGTATTTGTCAGCACTTGGTGAAACTAAATAACTGACGATGGACCACGGACCGCAGACCACGAAGAAATGGTCTGTCGTCCGCGGTCCATCGTCTACCACCCCAATTTATCATTCATCCTTCCTAATTCATCATTTTTTTCGGAGTTCACCATGTCTCGTGTTGACGATCTTCTTTCCCAAATGACCCTCGACGAAAAAATATCCATGCTCGCAGGTGCAGACTTGTGGCACAGCGTCCCTGTTCCACGCCTCGGCATTCCGCAATTCAAAACGACAGACGGGCCGAACGGTGCGCGCGGCGCGTGGGGAAGCATGGCTTCGCCATCTGTTGCAACGCCTGTGGGTATTGCCCTCGGCGCAACATGGAATCCTGAGATCGTGGAAAAAGTTGGCAACGTCTTGGCCGATGAACTCAAAGCCAAGGGCGCGCACATTTTGCTCGCTCCCACGGTCAATATCCACCGCACGCCCATCGCGGGACGAAACTTTGAATGTTATTCCGAAGACCCGTTCCTGAGCGGCATGATGGCGTCTGCGTACATCAAAGGCATTCAGGATAAAGACTTGGGCGCGTGCATCAAACATTTCATCGCCAACGATCAGGAATACGAACGCTTCTCGATCAGCTCCGAAGTGGACGAGCGCACTCTGCGAGAAATTTATCTTGAGCCGTTCCGCATCGCCATCCGCAATTCCAATCCGTGGGCGGTGATGTCATCCTACAACCGCGTCAATGGGACTTATGCCTGCGAGTACGATCATTCACTGCTTGAAATTCTCAAAGGCGAATGGAACTACGACGGCATCGTCATGTCCGATTGGTTTGGTACCTACGATGAAGGCGTCCCCTCTGGCGGACTCGATATTGAAATGCCCGGCCCTGCGCGCTGGATGGCTGCCGAGGTGGTGAAAAAGGCTCTCGAAAGCGGCACCCTGACCGAGGGCGGTTTGAACGACAAAGTTCGTCGTCTGCTTGGGGTGTTGGAAAAAGCCGGTCTGTTCGAAAATCCAAATCTCCAACCTGAAAAAGGTGAAGACAAACCTGAGCACCGCAAGATCATTCGTCAGGCGGCGCAGGAAGCGATCGTGCTGCTCAAGAATGATGGCACGCTGCCGCTTAAGAAAGTCAAATCCATTGCGGTCATCGGCCCGAATGCAAACGTGGCGCAAATCCTTGGCGGCGGCAGTTCATCGGTCACGCCGCATTATGTCGTTACTCCTTTTGAGGGGATAAAGAATCGCGCAGGCAAAAAAATAAAAGTGGATTACGCGCCCGGATGTATGATCAACAAGATATTGCCTGCCCCTGCCCCTGAGACATTATCTGTCGCTGATGGACGCCTCGGACTTAACCTCAGTCTGTTCAACGGGACTGAATGTTCAGGCGACGCTGTGTATTCTGAAACCACGCCCCGCGTTCAGCATGGATGGTTTCATACCTCCGTCCCCAATGCAGATCAGGAATCATTTTCCATGCGGCTCGAAGGTTTCTTCACGCCGAAAGAATCGGGCATGCACACGCTCGCGCTTTCTGCTGTTGGTTGGGGCAAACTGTATCTCGACGATAAGCTCATCGTCGATCACACCTCCGATTCAGATATGGGCAAACAACTCACCGCTGAAGTGAAACTCAAAGGCGGCAAGGCGTATCCGATCAAAGTGGAATATTTCTGGAAGGGCAGTCCGCGCTGGCGTAGTGTGGGCATTGGACACCAGCCTCCACAATCGAAAGACCTGATCGCAGATGCGGTCAAAATTGCGAAGAAAGCGGATGTTGTTGTGCTGGTCGCAGGCTTGAACGGTGAATGGGAAACCGAAGGCTCAGACCGTGTGGATATGAAACTGCCCGGCTTGCAGAATGAATTAATTCACCAGGTTGCGAAAGCCAACAAGAACACCATCGTGGTGTTGAATGTCGCTTCGGCGGTTGAAATGCCGTGGATCGAGAAAGTGCCTGCGGTATTGCAGCTTTGGTACAACAGCCAGGAACAAGGCAATGCCCTCGCTGACATTCTTTTCGGTGATGTGAATCCATCCGGTAAATTACCCACCACCTTCCCCGTTCACCTGGAAGATAACCCCGCCTTCATCAATTACCCGGGCGAGAATGGCAAAGTCCGCTATGGTGAAGGGATATTTGTCGGCTATCGCTATTACGAGAAAAAGAATGTCGAGCCGCTCTTCCCCTTTGGGCACGGACTTTCCTACACCAAATTCAAATACAGCAATCTGCGCTTGAGCGCGAAGTCCATTACGCCGAATGACACGCTCAAAGTCGAAGTGGATGTGACCAATACAGGCAAAATGATCGGCAAGGAAATCGTGCAGCTTTATGTGCGCGATGTCAAATCCACGTTTGCCCGCCCTGAGAAGGAATTGAAAGCCTTCGAGAAAATCGAGCTTAAACCGAAGCAAACCAAAACTGCCACATTCACGCTTGACCGTGAAGCCTTCTGGTATTTTGACTCATTGAAGAACGCGTGGACAACTGAAGCGGGTGAGTTTGAAATTCTCGTAGGCGCATCCAGCCGTCAGGTACGTGAGAAGCGCAGCGTTATCCTTGAACCCGCGCCGCGTGCGTCCCGTCTGCATACAGGTCTTACAGTCGATACCTTGCTTGGCGACCCTGATGGGCGTGCCATTGTTTCAAAACATGTCGGCGGTTTTTTGCTCATGGAAGATATGAGCATGGCTGGCGGCCATACCCTCGAACAAGTTGCCGCGCACCACCCCAACTTTGTCTCGCAGGAAACGCTTGAGAAGATCGAAAAAGAACTCGCACAAATTAAATAGTAGGGGCGGGGTCGTCACCCCGTCTCTACTAGGCACACATAATTTTAGTATGGAGAAAAAATGACTTTCACACGAAAACTTGGCCGTTCTGGTATTGAAGTTAGCGCCCTCGGCATGGGATGCTGGGCGATCGGCGGGCCGATCTGGGAAAAGGGCACGCCGCACGGCTGGGGCGAAGTGGATGATAACGAATCCATAAGCGCTGTTCATCGTGCCATGGAGTTGGGTGTCAACTTTTTTGATACCGCCAATTTGTACGGCGCGGGCCACAGCGAAAAAGTTCTTGGGCGCGCATTTGCAGGCAGGCGCAAGGAAGTCGTGATCGCGACAAAATTCAATGCCGTGTTCGATGAACAGGCGCGCGAATTGCTCGGCTCTGATACAACCCCGGCAGGCATTCGCAAAGCCTGCGAAGAATCTCTGCGCAGACTCGATACCGATTACATTGACCTGTATCAATTCCACGATAACGGTTTCCCTGTTGATAAAGCCGAACCCGTGCGCGATACCTTGGAAGAATTGGTCAGCGAAGGCAAGATCCGTGCCTATGGCTGGAGCACCGATTTTGCCGACCGCGCCGAATTCTTCGCGCAGGGAAAACACTGTGCCAGTATTCAACTTCAATTGAACGTGCTCGATAACAATACGGAAGTAATTGACGTCTGCGAAAAATATAACCTCGCGGCGATCAACCGCGGCCCGCTGGCAATGGGTCTGTTGACGGGAAAATATTCCGCATCCACAACACCGTCCGCGGATGATGTGCGCGGCGTGAACAGTCCCTCGTGGATGAAATATTTCAAAGACGGCAAGCCCAACCCCGAGTGGTTGAAGATGATGGAAGCAGTCCGCGAGATATTGCAAAGCGGTGGGCGTACTCTCTCGCAAGGCGCACTGGCATGGCTGTGGGCGCGCAGCGAACAAACCCTGCCCATCCCCGGCTTCCGCACCGTGGTGCAGGTGGAAGAGAATTGCGGCGCAATGAAATTTGGCGCATTGACCGTGGAGCAAATGAACGAGATCGAAACTCTTTTGAAGAGATAAACCCGTGGCTGGAGTTTGTTGGAATGAACATCGTGAATTTTTTTGGGCAAGAATGCGTTTTACTGGAAAACAAAACAATACAACTGGTGATCTCACGTTCCGTGGGACCGCGCATTCTTTCCTTGAAATTTACGGACGGCGAAAATGTTTTTGCAGAACTGCCTGATTTCGTAGTGGAATGCCCCGGCAGCGGGACATTCCACTCGTACGGCGGACATCGTCTGTGGCATGCTCCTGAAGAAATAAGTCGCACGTACCTGCCCGATGATTCTCCCGTTGCGATCTGCCCTGTGGAAAATGGATATCTGGCGACTCAGGATGTGGAAGCCAAAACAGGTTTGCAAAAATCAATGGAGATTCGTTTGGCAGGTGATGCACGGGTTGTCATTACTCATCACCTATCCAATCATGGCTTGTGGCCAGTGACCTGCGCTCCCTGGGCCATCACTCAATTGAAAACTGGCGGCATGGCCATCCTCCCGCAGTCAAGCAATGAGACAAAGCAGCTTCCGAATCGCTCACTGGTTCTCTGGCCTTATACAAATTTATCCGACCCGCATGTGAGCTTTGGAAAACATCACATTTTGATCCGCGCGGAAATGAGCGAAGCATTCAAAGTCGGTTTCCCAAATCCACGCGGCTGGCTGGCGTACTGGTTGAACGGCATGCTGTTCGTGAAGCGCGCAAAGTATGAGGCACAGTCTACTTATTTGGATCTCGGCAGTTCCAGCGAATGTTATTTCAACGACCAGTTCGTTGAGTTGGAAACGCTGGCTCCCATCAGCAAGATCGAGCCTGGCGCATGTGTCTCTCACGTGGAAACGTGGGAATTGTTCGGCAATGTAGATCGTCCGCGTGACGAAGAAGATGTCCGCGCGCTTGTTGAAAAATTTGGTTTGGAATAAAAATTATTTCTATCGAGGCTATTATGCAATACGGTCATTTTGATGATTCAAATCGCGAATATGTAATTGAAACTCCCGAAACCCCATTGCCGTGGATCAACTATCTCGGCAGCGAATCCTATTTTGGGTTGATCTCCAACACAGCAGGCGGATATTCTTTTTATAAGGATGCGCGCCTGCGACGTTTGACCCGCTACCGCTACAACAATGCTCCATTGGATTCTGGCGGCCGGTACATTTATTTGCGCGACAACAACGCCTCCGACTCCGCTCGAACATGGTCGCCAAGCTGGATGCCGACTCGTACGCCTTTGGATTTCTACGAATGCCGTCACGGTATGGGATATACCAGCATCCGTTCCAAATTGAATGGTATCGAATCACAGACGCGCTACTTCGTTCCGATGGGCGAGAACCTCGAAATTTGGGAGTTGACTCTCACCAATCAACGGGATGAAGCTGCGGATCTATCCGTCTTCTCTGCAATTGAATTCAATCTTTGGGATGCAATGGACGACGCGACAAATTTCCAGCGCAACTATTCCATCGGACAAGTGGAAGTCGTGGACGGGGTTCTTTATCACAAGACTGAATATCGCGAACGACGCGATCACTTTGCTTATTTTGCCTGCTCCGAAAAACTGACCGGCTTTGATACCCAACGTGATGATTTCCTCGGCGCTTATCGCGGCTGGGATTCTCCGAAGGTCGTGGAAACTGGTCAATCAGCAGATTCGATCACGCATGGCTGGCAGCCGATCGGCTCGCACCATGTCAAAGTTCAGTTGAAGGCGGGCGAACAGAAGAAGATCATCTTCATCCTTGGGTATCACGAGAATCCGAAGGATGCAAAATTTGACCCTCCAGAGTCGCAGACCATCAACAAGCACACCGTGCTTCCCGTCATTTCCAAATACTTGAAAGCGGATGAAGTTGAAAAGGCGTTTCAAGTGTTGCGAGTCCATTGGGATAACCTCCTTGAGAAATTCCAGGTTACTACGCCTGATGTGCATACAAATCGCATGGTCAATATCTGGAACGCGTACCAGACCATGATCACGTTCAACATGAGCCGCTCCGCTTCATACTTCGAGAGCGGCATCGGGCGCGGCATGGGATTCCGTGACTCGGCGCAGGATCTGCTTGGCTTTGTGCATCTCATCCCAGAACGGGCGCGTGAGCGTATTTTGGATATCGCCGCCACGCAACTTGAAACAGGCGGTGCGTATCATCAATATCAACCGCTAACCAAGCGTGGTAACAACGACGTTGGCTCAGGCTTCAACGATGACCCGCTGTGGCTGGTGCTGGCGGTGACGGCGTATGTCAAAGAGACAGGTGACTTCGGTATTCTTAGTGAACCAGTCACCTACGATAACAAGCCTGGCTCCGAAGAAGCACTTTATGGACATTTACAGCGTTCCATCCAATACACGCTGGATCGTCTTGGCCCGCATGAACTTCCGCTCATTGGCCGCGCGGATTGGAACGACTGCCTGAACCTGAATTGCTTCTCCGATACACCGGGTCAGTCCTTCCAGACAACCACGAATAAAGATGGCAAAGTGGCAGAGAGTATTTTCATCGCCGGGTTGTTTGTGTTGGCAGCGAAGGAAATGGCGGACTTGGTTGAAAGTTACAAGTTGAAGGTTTCAGGTTTGACCTTCAACGTTCAACCTTCAACTTTTTACCTTGAGGCTGCCAACAAAATGGAATCCACCATCTGGGCTGCGGGTTGGGATGGGGAATGGTTCCGCCGTGCGTATGATGATTTTAGCCATGTGCTCGGGTCGAAGGAAAATGATGAAGGAAAGATATTCATCGAGCCGCAGGGGATTTGTGTAATGGCGGGTTTGGGTGTGGAAGATGGCCGCGCGGAAAAAGCCATGAACTCGGTGGATGAGCATCTTGCCACTCCGCACGGCATTGTGTTGCAGCAGCCCGCTTTCAGTAAATATTATTTGCATTTGGGTGAGATCTCGTCCTACCCGCCGGGATACAAAGAGAACGCGGGAATTTTCTGTCACACCAATCCGTGGGTGATGATCTCCGAAGCGAAGATCGGACGTGGGGATAAGGCGCATGATTATTACTCGCGTATCAATCCATCGGCGCGGGAAGGGATCGGCGAGTTACATCGTTGCGAACCGTATGTCTATGCTCAGATGATCGCGGGCAAGGATGCCGCAACATATGGCGAGGCGAAGAACTCATGGCTTACGGGTACGGCAGCTTGGAATTATGTTGCCATCACCCAATGGATCCTTGGCATTCGTCCCACGTATGATGGCCTGCAGGTGGCGCCGGTTGTTCCGTCCGCTTGGGAAATGTTTGAGGTGGCTCGCAGCTTCCGGGGAGTCCGATACGTTGTTCGAGTGGAGAGAAAAGGCTCGGGAAACAATGTCCAGCTTGCAGTGGATGGAAAATCCATTAGCGGAAATATCATCCCGCTGCCTGCTGAAAATGTGAAAGAAGTTCAAGTACGCGTTACGATAAATTAGAGTTCACTGGAGAGTGGCAATGGAAAAAAAGATAATTCAATTCCCAAAGGATTTTGTTTGGGGCGCGGCAACTGCGTCTTATCAGATCGAGGGCGCGTGGAATGAGGATGAAAAGGGTGAAAGCATTTGGGATCGTTTTAGTCATGCGCCGGGAAATGTTCAGGATGGTGACACGGGCGATATGGCCTGCGATCATTATCATCGCTGGGAAGATGATCTGAAAATGATCAAGCAGTTGGGGCTGAAGGCGTATCGCTTTTCAACTGCATGGCCGCGTGTGCTGCCAAGTGGAACGGGAACTGTGAGCGAGGCAGGATTAGATTTTTACAGCAAGCTGGTGGACGGACTTTTGAAGTTGGATATCGAGCCATACGTCACTTTGTATCACTGGGACTTGCCGCAGAAGTTGCAGGACAAAGGCGGCTGGCCTGCGCGTGACATCGTGGATGCTTTTGTGGAATACGCGGATCTTGTCAGCCGTGTGTTGGGTGACCGTGTGAAGAATTGGATCACGCTCAATGAGCCATGGGTTAGCGCGTTTGTTGGCTATGAACATGGCGCTCATGCGCCCGGACATAAATCACGGCATGAGGCGTTGGCGGCGGCGCATCATTTATTGCTTGCGCATGGAAATGCGGTGCCTGTGATCCGAAGAAATTCTCCGGGTTCGAATGTGGGCATTACGCTAAATTTAACTCCGCAAGTGCCAGCCTCTCCCAGTGTCGCGGATCGGACTGCCGCTAACTGGGTGGATGGATATATCAACCGCTGGTTTCTCGATCCTCTGGTTGGGCGCGGGTATCCGCAGGATATGGTGAATGATTACGGCGATGAGATGGCTTTCATTCAGCCGGGTGACATGGAAACGCTTTCTGTTCCTGTGGATTTTATCGGCATCAATTATTACCACCGCAGCGTTGTGCGTTCTGAAAAAGTCAGTGAAGCAGAGAATGCCCCGCGTACGGTGTTCAGCGGCGATGTGACAGAAATGGGCTGGGAGGTTCATCCCGAAAGTCTTTACAAGATGCTGGGACGTTTGTATTTTGACTATGACTTTCCCGCTATTTACATCACGGAAAACGGCGCGGCGTATGTGGATGAAGTCAGTGCAGATGGGGAAGTGCATGACCCGAAGCGCGTGTCTTATTACGAGCGCCATCTGGAGCAGGTCCATCGCGCGATTGAGGCGGGTATTCCAATGAAGGGATATTTCGCATGGTCGCTGATGGATAATTTCGAGTGGGCTTATGGATATTCCAAACGCTTTGGCCTGGTGTATGTGGATTACCAATCCCAGCTGCGCATTATGAAGGACAGCGCTAAGTGGTATAAGACCGCTATTGAAAAGAATGGATTCTAAAAAATGATGGAACGGAAGTCACATCCAATATTCATCGGCGATACGCCGCAGAGTCCAGCGGAGCAGGATGTTAAGGGGGAGTATGTATCCATGTTGGGTGAACCATTTTATAAGATCAAAAATTATGACGGCATGCCGTCATTTTTTATGAGCATCGTCAGCGGCTCGGATCACTGGCTGTTCATCTCGTCCACGGGTGGGCTTTCGGCCGGGCGGGGCAGCGCAGAGCAATCTCTTTTCCCTTATTACACTGAAGACAAGCTGACCGAGAACAGCGAGAATACTGGCAACAAGTCCATTCTGCTGGTGACGCGCGGCGAACGGACGAGTCTGTGGGAACCGTTCTCCGAACGGTATCGCGGGCAGTATCAGATCGAGCGGAATATTTATAAAAATGTGCTCGGCACTGTGCTTGTTTTCGAAGAGATCAACCACAGTTTGAAATTGAACTATCGCTATGCGTGGCGAACCAGCGACCTGTTTGGATTTGTAAAAACAACGTGGTTGTCCAACTTTGGCGAATCAGCTTGTCAGGTTGAACTGGTGGATGGGATTCAGAATATTCTGCCTGCCAATGTGACTTCGTTGATGCAGAACACGTTCAGTCCGCTGTTGGATGCCTACAAGCGCAGCGAACTTAATCTGGAAACTGGTCTGTCCATTTTTGCATTGAACTCCACTTTGACAGATCTTGCTGAACCCAGTGAGTCTCTTTTGGCGACGGTCTTGATGCAGATCGGGCTTGAACCAACTGGTTATCTGCTTTCATCTTCGCAGCTGGATCAATTCCGTGCAGGGATGGGCGTGACCACAGAGACAGAAGTGCGCGGAAAGCGTGGCGCATATTTTGTGCATGCAGTTCTTGACCTTGCTCCGGCGGAGGAACGTGCCTGGCATCTGGTGGCAGATGTCAGTAAGGATGCGGCAGCGATTGTCAGCCTGTCCAATAAGCTGAGAGGGAATCGTTCGGAGTTGTCAGATGCCATTGAACAAGACATCGCGCTCAACAACCTGAACCTTGAGAAGATCGTAGCTGGCGCAGATGGCTTGCAAATTTCCAGTGACGGACTTGTCACCGCTCACCATTTTGCCAACGTGATGTTCAACGTGATGCGCGGCGGCATTTTTTTTGACCAATACAAACTGCACACGGAAAACTTTATCGAGTTTGTTTCAACTCATAACAGGATTGTTCTGGATGAAAATGCTTCGGCATTTTCCAAACTGCCCGCTGAAATGAATATCCTTGAGCTGCATGCCTGGGCAAACTCAAGCGGCTGCGCGGACTTGATCCGTTTGAGTTATATCTACCTGCCGCTGTCATTCAGCCGACGGCATGGCGACCCGAGCCGCCCGTGGAATCGGTTTGCGATCGATATCAAAAAACCGGATGGCTCTCTGAAGCAGGGATACGAAGGCAATTGGCGGGATATTTTCCAGAACTGGGAGGCTCTTGCCTATTCCTATCCTGAATACATTGAAGGGATGATCTGCACTTTCCTGAATGCAACCACTGCGGATGGATATAACCCCTACCGAATCACCCAGCATGGGATCGATTGGGAAATTCCAGAACCCGAAAATCCCTGGGCGAATATTGGCTATTGGAGCGACCATCAAATTATCTATCTGCAAAAGTTGATGGAAATTAGCGCGAAGGTACATCCCGGCAAGTTGGAGGAATTTCTTTCACGGCCCATATTTAGTTACGCCAATGTTCCGTATCGCATAAAACCTTATACTGATCTGCAGAAGAATCCATTCAACTCCATCGAATTCAATTGGGATGTGGAACGGGAGATCGAGACGCGGGTTCATGAACGCGGCACAGACGGCAAACTGGTCTATGCTCAAGGTGGACGCATATTCCACACCACGCTTGTAGAAAAACTGTTCATACTCCTGCTAGCTAAATTGTCCAATTTTGTCCCCGAAGGCGGGATCTGGATGAACACCCAGCGTCCCGAATGGAATGATGCCAACAACGCACTGGTAGGCAAAGGACTGTCGGTTGTGACCTTATCCTATTTGCTGCGATACATTGTCTTTTGCAAGGAATTGTTGAAAAAGGAAGCCAACGCTGCAATTCAATTGAGTGTGAAAGTGCAGGGCTTCTATTCACAGATTTTCGAGATATTAAATCAGTTCATGGGCGTGCTTGCAACATCCTTCAATGATGAGCAAAGACGCGCCATGATGAATGCACTGGGTCAGGCTGGCAGTGACTATCGCTGGAGTTACTATACTCAGGGTATTTCTGGTGAAACTGCCCAATTACCAATAGCAGATTTGATTGCATTTCTTGATCTGACACAGCAGTATGTTGAACATTCATTACGTGCCAATAAGCGCAGTGATAATCTGTATCATGCATACAATGTCTTGAGTCTTGGTGAAAAAACGGCGACCGTCCATCACCTGTATGAAATGTTGGAGGGTCAGGCGGCCATCCTTTCATCAGGAATGCTCTCTGGGGAAGAATCGTTGGCACTTTTGGAAAGCCTGAAACATAGTCAACTGTACCGCGCCGACCAGCACAGTTACATCCTGTATCCAGACCGGACACTGGATGGGTTTTTGGATAAGAACAGCATGACACCCGAACAGGTCAGTGGGTTGGGGCTTGTTGCGGAGTTGATGGCGGCTAACGATAAGACGCTTTTTATCAGGGATGAAAAAGGTAATTATCATTTCAGCGGTCATATCCGAAATGCTAAAGATATGTCCCGCTCTCTTGAGGCGCTTAAATCTCAACCCCGCTATGCAGAACTGGTACAAGCTGAAGCGAAAAAGATCGAGGCGTTATTTGAAGATGTATTTCGTCACGCTGAGTTCACGGGGCGTTCTGGAACCTTTTTTGCCTATGAAGGACTGGGGAGTATTTACTGGCATATGGTTTCCAAACTGTTATTGTCTGTGCAGGAAACAATCCTACGCACAAGAAATGAATCCTCTCTTGCGGATTTGATTGATAAGTATGCTGACATTCGCAAAGGATTAAGCTTCAACAAGACTCCCGATGTGTACGGCGCTTTCCCGACTGATCCATACTCGCACACACCCAAGGGACAGGGAGCCAGACAACCGGGCATGACAGGATTGGTCAAGGAAGAGATATTGACTCGCCAAGCCGAACTTGGCCTTTTCATCGATCAAGGTGCGCTGGCATTTGATTTCATTCTCTTGAATAAAAATGAATTTCTCGCCGACCCCACGGTATTTACTTATTTTGGCATTGACGGAAATCAGGAACAAATCAATCTGAAAGCAGGTTCGCTCGCTTACTTGATCTGTCAGGTTCCCGTGATCTTGCAGTCTTCAAATGAGAATTGCATCACTTTGTACTTTTCAAATGGAGACACTCAGACAATCACTGGTCATGTTTTGGAAGCTGTCAATAGCAGGCATATCTTCCAACGCGATGGGGCGGTGCATCACTTGGTTGTATCCATTGGATAAAGAAAGCTTCATGCCTTAGTAGCTCATATAAAAACTGGATAGGTAACTTATGGCCCGTCCAGTTTTTTATATCTGGCGAAAAGGTTTCATTTCCCCGCTTTGGGTTGGCGATTACAACCGAATATGCTAAACTGAAAGTGCTTTCACAATCAAACTATGCCATCGAAAAAAAAGTCCCCTACCATTTATGATGTCGCTGACCTTTCCGGCGTGAGTATTTCAACCATCTCACGCGTGTTGAATTCGCCAGACAAGGTGAATTCGGAAACACAAAAACGCGTGATGGAAGCCATCGACCAATTGGGCTTCGTCCCCAAGGCCGAAGCGCGCGCGCGAGCCATGCAAAGCACAAACCGCATCGGTGTGATCACTCCATTTTTCACGGCTCCTTCATTCGTTCAACGCCTGCGTGGAGTGGCATCCCGGCTTTCTCGTGAGAATTATGAGTTGGTCATTTATCCGGTTGACTCGGTGGGACAATTGCAAGGGTATCTCTCTTCCATTCCTGTCATGCGCAATCTAGATGGCCTGATCATCATGTCGTTGGCTGTGGAAAATCTAGAGGTGGAACGTCTGCTCAGCAACAAAATGGAAACTGTCTTGATCGAGTTTTCACATGACCAGTTGAATAGCATCGTGATAGATGACTTTCAGGGCGGGCGACTGGTGGCCGAACACCTCATCCAAAAAGGCTATCGTTCCTTTGGCTTTTTGGGCGATATCGAACCGCCTGAAAGAAACATCATTCACCCGGTACGCTCCCGTTTGGAGGGGTTTCAATCCGTCTTGAAAGATGCGGGGCTGCAATTGCCATCTAAAAATATCAAGCAGGCATTTTACGCGCATGAAAGTTCGCGTGAGGCCGCCCACGAACTGCTTACCATGCCCGAACGTCCATCCGCCATCTTTGCGGCATCGGATAATCAGGCTTTGAGTATCATGAAGGTGGCGCGTCAATTGAACATGCGCATTCCTGATGATGTTGCCGTGGTCGGCTTCGATGATATTGACATGGCAGACTATGTCGATCTCACCACCGTTCGCCAGCATTTGGATGAGTCAGGCAGGCTTTCGGCCGAGATGGTTCTTGGCCGCATTGCCGACCCCTCCCGCGCCACACAACACATTTACCTCCCCCTCAATTTGATCGAACGACAAACCACATAAAAGGAAAATCCCATGCCCATTCATTCATCTCCCACTGGC
>Ga0209277_10000890_pt1 | contig 14899 bp, 14 predicted proteins | sample JI81AbrownDNA_FD_187503 | JGI IMG/M metagenome (GOLD analysis project Ga0209277, IMG submission 187503) | Wastewater effluent complex algal communities from Wisconsin, to seasonally profile nutrient transformation and Carbon sequestration -... | ecosystem: Engineered > WWTP > Effluent > Algae... | reverse complement strand
CTCTCTCACCCAGAACGGTAGGGCAATAACAACCGATACGCAAGTGGAAGCGCTCGATGAATTCACGCTGCAATGGCCCAACAACTCCTTTGAATTCGAGTTTGCCGCCCTTTCGTACAGCCAGCCGAACAAAAACCAATACGCCTACAAGCTTGAAAATTTTGACGACAGCTGGAACAACCTCGGCACAAAACACAACAGCCTGTACACCAACCTACCCGGCGGAACCTACACCCTCAAACTACGCGGCTCCAACAGCGACGCCATCTGGAATGAAGTCGGACGCTCCATCACCATCACAGTGATCCCGCCAATTTGGGAGACTTGGTGGTTCCGGGGGTTGTCTGTGCTGGCACTTGGCAGCATGGTCGCTGCCGGGTATCGCTGGCGGGTCAAGAGCGTCGAAAGCAGAAACCGCCAGCTGGAGAATATTGTACAAAAGCGCACGTCTGACCTCGAAAAACGCACACGTGATATCGAAGCCCTGTACGAAGCCGATGAACGCATCATTCGCAACGTCACACTCAATCAGGTTTTCCAGACCCTGGTGGATGTATCCGTCTCCGTGCTCAAAGCGGACCGCAGCGTGGTTTTCGTTTGGAATGAGGAACAGAAAAAAATACTCCCGCGAGTTAGCCGCGGGTTCCAGCCTGAAACCTTGTACGCGCTCAATTTTCACGAAGGCGAAGGCAGGGTTGGGTTGGCCATGACAACCGGTGAACCCATCATCATTTCGGACTTGAAACTCAGCACCCTGCGCGGCGATATTCAAACCGTCATTCGAGATGAGGGAATTCAATCCTACGCCCACTTCCCCATCGTAGTGGACGGCCGTGTGGTGGCGATCTTCAATGTGGCGTATACACGCCCCAACGCCCTCAACGATGATTCCATCCGCCTGTTCACCGCATTGGCGAACCGTGCATCCCTTGCCATTGCAAATATGGAATTGTTCGAGCAGACCAAAGATCTGGCGGTGATGGAGGAACGAAACCGCCTCGCCCGAGACCTGCATGACAGCGCCAAACAAAAGGCATTCGCTGCGCTGGCACAGTTGGGCACAGCCAACGGCATCATCCGCACCAGGCCGGAGGAAGTCATTCCGCACTTGAGCGAGGCGGAAACGCTCGTCTATGAAGTGATCCAGGAATTGACCTTCCTCATTCAGGAAATTTACCCGATCGCCCTTCAGGAAAAAGGCTTGCCAACGATGTTGCGGGAATATGTCTTCGAGTGGGAAAATCGCAACGATGCAGTGATCAGCCTCACGATCCAGAATGAGCGCTCCCTTCCGCTGGATGTTGAACAGGCTGTGTATCGCTTCATTCAGGAGGCGCTTGCCAATGTCTCACGTCATAGCAAGGCAAAGCGGGTGGACATTTCGCTGGTTTATAATCCTGAGTCTCTGCAGGTCATCATTGCGGATGACGGGCACGGGTTTGATATGAACCAGAAAGCAAAAGGGATGGGCTTCCGATCCATGCGTGATCGCATTAGCAGCATCCGTGGAACTGTTCAAATTCAGAGTGCGCCCGGGCAGGGGACCCGTCTGATCGCACAGTTACCCATTAAAAGTTAATGCAGGAGATTCGATTATGAAACATCATCGTACAAGCATATTGATCGCAGACGATCACGAAGTGGTACGGAATGGTATCCGCTCGTATCTGGAAACGATCCCCGATTTTCAAGTGGTGGGCGAGTCGGCATCAGGCGAAGAGACCCTGGCCATGGTTTCAGAACTGATCCCCGATATTGTCCTGTTGGATTTGATCATGCCGGGTATGGATGGCATTGAAACCACGCGGCGGGTCAAGCAGGTCAGCCCGCGTTCGCAAGTGGTCGTGCTGACTTCCTATCATGAAGATGTGCATATCTTTCCCGCTCTCAAGGCGGGTGCAATTTCCTACATCCTCAAGGATATGAAAATGGAAAAGCTGGTGGAAGTTCTGCACCGCGCAGTGCAGGGAGAAGTGACACTGCATCCACGGGTGGCCTCGCGCGTTTTGCAAAACATCCGCGGCGAAAACAGCGGTGAACAGCCCCTGTTCACAGAACTGACCGACCGCGAAACGGATGTATTAAAACTCATTGCCGCCGGATTGACGAATAGCCAGATCGCCGAAAAACTTGTCATCAGTGAGAACACGGTAAAAGGGCATGTCAGCAATATCCTGAGCAAACTGCATCTGGCAGACCGCACTCAAGTGGCAGTGTATGCCTGGCAGCAGGGCATCGTCAACAGGAACAGCAATTCAAAAGATTAACCGGGCTTGAACTAAAAAAGCAAAAAGGACACTGCCGCAATGGCAGTGTCCTTTTTGCTTTTGACGTAAATTCTTTTACTTGCCCATCTCTGCAAGGGCCGCATCAATATTCTGCTGGAAGACGTCAATCGTTTGCGCGCCTTCGATCAGAACACTCTTTTCCTCTCCATTAACGGTGTAGGTCATAATGAACGAGGGGGTAGCCTGAATACCGGCGGTAATGCCGTTTTTCATGTCTTCCGTCACCAGATCGTTATATTTGCTGGAGTCAAAACAATCGTTGAATTCACTCATATTCAATTCAAGCTTTTCGGCAAATGCAACCAGACGGCGGTCTGTGTATGCGCCTACGTTTTCACCTGTTTGATTTGCAAAAATAATATCGTGCATTTCCCAGAACTTTCCCTGGTCACCTGCGCAATAAGCGGCTTCAGCAGCCTGACCGGATTCCGCACCGATAAACGCGCCAAAGGAGTGATAGACAAAATACACAGTGCCATCTGCAACATAATTTTCCAATAAAGCCGCTTCGGTGTTTTCAAAGAAGACCCGGCAGAATGGGCACTGGAAATCTGAGTATTCCTCGATCTTGATCGGAGCGTTTGGGTCTCCAACGGTATTGAAATCGACATTGGCACGGGTGTTCGCAGGCGCGTCGGCGATCGCACCCACTGGTTTGAAGTTCGGGTAGATGATCAGGAATGCCACAAAAAGCGCACCAATGGTAATCAGCCCAATGCCTATCAGGCGTGACCTTTGCTCCTTGCGCCTTAATTGTTCCTTGCGTACCTGACGCTTGCTCATCTCTTTCTCTTTGTTGATCATTCTAGCTCCTGTATATAAGGTGATTGACTGCAAATTTTCCCATGTGAAAATGGTTTTGTCCAGTACAGGGTTAATATGTTCTTAAGTAACCCAAGTTGCTTCCTACTGGCTACTTATTGACAACCCATACTCAAAAATTCTCACCCTGCCCTCTCACACCAGGAGAGGAGCAGGGTGAAGAAGATTCTGCTTCCCAAATGCAGTGGTTTGGGCTTTTATTCGCGTAAACGAGCGTCCATCCAGAGGGTCATGGCTTTGAAAACCTCAGCCTGCTCCGGTTCGTTGTGCAGTTCGTGGTAGGCACCATCCCATAACATGAGGGTGCATTTGTTCTTTAGCGGTGCGGCAAATTCCGTGCTGCTGGAAGGGAAGGCAATCGCATCCGCCTTGCCATGCAAGAGCAGCAGGGGCAGGGAGAATTCTCCCGCATGCTCCAAAGTCCATTTGGTTACGCCAAGCATCACCTTGCCAAACCCGAGGGATATTTTGTCATGCACGAGCGGGTCGGCATTATAAGCATCCACGATCGCTTTGTTGCGTGAAATGGCGCTGGCATCCAACCCACTGGCAAGGGAGACGGTGGGCATCAACGCGCCAAGCACCTTGGCGGCCATGATCTTTGCAGGCTGATTCTCAAGGGCGGTACGCAAGCCCGAACTGGTGGCAATGACGCCTTTCACATTCGGTTTGCGGAGCAATCCATAATGCAGCACCTGAATGCCGCCGAGGCTGTGACCGTATAAAAAGAGCGGTAGGTTCGGGTAACGCAGGCGCGCCTGTTCGAACATCACATCGATATCCTGCATAAAATCTTCAATGGAGGAGATGTGTCCACGAGGACCACCGGAACGTCCGTGACCGCGCAAATCATAAGTGAAGAGGATAAAGCCTTCCCTGCCAAATGCTTCAGCCACATGGGCATAGCGGGAGCTGTGCTCCCCCAGTCCATGCACAAGGCAAACCACAGCCTTTGGAACGACTACAGACGGCTCCCAAACCTGGGCGAACATATCCAAACCGTCACGGGATTTCCAACTTAATTCCTGATGCGTCATATCAACCTCCAATGGTGATCTTGAATTCACATTGATGAGCGCCCATTGCACGACAGGCGCGTTCTTCGATATCATGTTCCTGGCCATCCGCCCAATACAGGCATTCACGAATAAGGCCAAAGGTTACAAAACAGACCGGGGCGTCGTCAGATTGATTCAAGGCGGCAGGAGATGCCTGGTCCACCAGCAGCAGGTCCAGGTCCAGGGTATGAACCGTGATGCTTCCATTTGCCGCACTGAGAATTCGCGCAAGCAATTCCAATGCGGGTTTGCGCCGCGCCGATCTTGGAAGTCCACGAATCAATGCCGCCTGAGCTTTGACCCCGAAGGAAGCATCATCCAAAAGGCCTTGCCAGAGCTTGGCCCCGATACGCATTAAAATCCCGCGAGCGCCGCGTCCATAATAAGTGCGGATGGCCGCCTGCAGGGTGGAATAGGCTTGTGCAATCCGCTCATCATCCAATGCGATGAAATGTGAAGGATGCGCCCATTCCTTCGGAAGCCCCGCTTTGGAAAGTACAGCGGTGATAGTTTCATGACCGATCTCTGTTGAGATCATATCTACAAATTTCGTCATAATATGCGAGGGAAAAGTGGTTCCACTCATACGTTCTCTGCTCGATGGATAAGAACAGGGAAATATTCGCCCGTGCGAACAAACCCGACTTTTTGATAAAGCGAAAGGGAGGCATCATTATCCGATTGAGTGTTGACAGACAATCTGAATATTTGATTTTTGTTCAAGTATTGTGTGAGGTCATCCACCATCGCCCTGCCTATTCCCCTGCCCTGCGCATCCGGCCGGACCCCGAGCCTGGCAAGGTGTGCCCCAAACGGATTCCCCGTACTGATCTGATATCCAACCAATCCCAAATCATCCTCGGCAACACACGCATACAGGGCTTGCGAATACGCCCGCTGGAGTGACTCAAACGTATTGTGCCAAAATCTGCCGAAGGCAGCCATGTCCAACTTTGTCACTTCAGCCATATCCGTACCCAGCATGGGACGGAGCTGCACTGTGCGCTGCGATTCAAGACGAACTGTATCTTTGACATTCAATTGCAGTATTACGATGTTTTGCTTTAGTTCGAACCCGCTGGAAAGCAGGATATTCTGGAACCATTGTTTCGTCACAATTGCCGTGATCTGCGCCTGCGGATTCTCCCCCAGGATCTCTTCACGAGCCGCTTCCCAAAGAGAAGACCAGGCCTCTCTGCCGGAGAGATCCTGATGAAAAGAAAAAAGCCTGATCCAGGCTACATCCTGCGGGTCTTCCGGACAGGCCAGTGCTGCGATAATGCGGCCGTATTCCTCAAGCACCCAGTAATTTCGCGAACCAAGCCATTCCAATGCAGACCGCCAATCCAAATGACGGTGCGTGTTGGCTTCAAAAAATACAAGATTCGCGATCTGGTTATAGTCTTCTGCAACCGCACGGCGAACCTTCAGATTGATATTGATCATTTGATAAAGCGAAGGAAGAATCTCAAAATACGTTCGAATATCCCCGGGTTTTCTTTGGCTTCCAGCGAGCCCATCATCTTAAATGCTGATTCTGTAACCCTGCCTGATCTCAATTTAAGCGCCGCAGCTGATTTCATCACCATGGCACGCAGATCGCCTTCTCCCGCCTGACCAAATAATTCAGCGGAGCGCTCGTATAATTCAATGGCTTCCTCAGTACGGTTGAGGGCTTCCAAGGCGGCGGCAGTATTTCCCAAAGCCATTGCCTGACGCTTGATATCGTTTGCCTCTTCAAAAATTATCTCGGTACCCAAAACCGCTTCCAAAGATTCTGTTGCCTTCCCGGCTTGCAGCAAGGCAACGCTCACATTGTTCATCATCTCTGCAGCAGATGCCCCCGAGCCTGCAAGGGTATAGCCTTCAGCTGCCTGACGGAACAATTCAGCAGCTTCACCAAATTTCTTTTCCGTAAAAGCGCGTTTGCCTTGTGTTTCCAACTGGTTTGGTTCAATAGTCATAAGAATACCGTAATTTCAACGATGAAAATCTACAGGGTAATATCCAGCAGGCCCTCGGCAACGGAGCGTAATTTCTCCCTTGAAAGGTCGCTTAGTTTCATTGCCAGTTCGAGGTATGGGCGGTTCACAGGCTGGCAGACAAAACTTTGCATCTCGGCGGATAGTTCAAGAAACTTTTGAAGAGCCCGCTGACTGTTCAACCATTGCCCCACCGGCCCGCTTTGGTCGAAGAAAGTTTCAACGCGGCTGCCCATTACAGCAAGGATACTTTCCAATTCCGGGACGGTGATCGGGCGCTCCCCCAGCTCATAAGCCTTTAGTTTGGATTGCGAAATCCCAGTTTCAGTGGAGATATGGCGGATGGACATATTTGCGTTCGTTCGTTCCTGACGCAGCAATGCGCCGATCATACGCTGACGCAACGCGATCAAACGCGTCATATCCACCGATTCCATTGCAGAAGATGCATCCGATTTCGTCTCGTTCCCCCAGAAATGCGAGATCGGCAGTTTTAGAAAATAAACAAGGGTCTCCAACTCGGGAAGGGATGGCGCGCGGCGTCCCTCCTCGTAGGCCCGGAACAAGCCAGGCTTGATCCCGATCGCATCCGCACATTCCTTAATGCTGCGGCGTTCCGCCATGCGGGCATCCCGAATCAACAGGCCAAGTTTTTTCTCACGTATGGTGATCTGAGCGTTATTCATAATTCCTCGTCAAATAAGATGCCTAGATTATAGCAGAGTGTATCAACGGCGCGAATTCTGATTGGAAGAAGACTTCGGCGGAGCAAAGACATCCGCGCTAAGTTTGAACCCGGCCGCTTCAAGCCGCGGCGTGAAGTTGGGGCGAATACCCGTGGCATGTACCTCACCTAAAACTTTTCCCTCCGCAGTCACACCCGTTTGATAAAACTTAAAAATGTCGGTTAGAACGATGATCTCGCCTTCCATACCTGCAACTTCTGTTACAGCGGTCACCTTACGCTGACCATCCTTCAAACGAGTCTGCTGAACGATCAGATCCACCGCGGAGGAGATTTGCTGACGAACCACCTTAAGAGGCAGATCCATCCCTGCCATCAACACCAGCGTCTCAATGCGGGAAATGGCATCCCGCGGTTGATTGGCGTGGACGGTTGTTAATGAGCCGTCGTGACCAGTATTCATGGCTTGCAGCATATCCAGCGCTTCCCCACCGCGCACCTCTCCCACCACAATGCGGTCGGGACGCATACGAAGTGAATTCTTCACAAGCTCACGGATCGTAACTGCATGATGGCCTTCCGCATTGGCGGGCTTGGTTTCCATCCGCATCACGTGATCCTGTTGAAGCTGCAATTCAGCCGCGTCCTCAATGGTAATAATGCGTTCATTCTCCGGAATATAACCGGACATGACGTTCAACAAGGTTGTCTTGCCTGAACCTGTTCCACCAGAAATGACGATATTAAAGCGAGCTCGCACGCAAGCCTCTAAAAAGTCTGCCATTTGGCGGGTCAATGAGCCGAATTTGATCAAATCCTCCGCTTGCAGCTTATCTTTGCGAAACTTGCGGATCGTAATGGAAGGGCCATCAATGGCTACAGGGCGAACCACGGCATTGACGCGCGATCCGTCCGGCAGGCGCGCGTCCACAGTCGGAGAATCAAAATCCACACGGCGGCCGAGCGGCAGGATAATGCGTTCGATCACACGGACAACATGATCGTCATCATCAAAAGTAACTATGGACTTGGTAAGTTTCCCGTTTTTTTCAACGAATATTTTCTTGGGTCCGTTCACCATGATCTCAGAAATATCAGGGTCATCCAGCAGGCTTTGGATGGGGCCATACCCAAGCAGGTCGTTTAGAACCTGGTCAAAGATCTGTTGTCGCAGGTCTTCCGGCAGTTTCAGCTTTGTTTGTTCAAAAATAGCACCAATATTTTTTTGGATAAAAGCATTACGATCCCCTGCGGGTACTCCTTCCATTTCAAGGGCACGCAGCAAATTATCCGCAAGATATTTCTTGAGGCGTGTGAGATCCTGTTGCGTAAAACTTCTCGGTGCAGAAGGATTGAGGGATGTCATTCGTGCGGTGCCTCGTGTCCTTCGTCTTCAGAGGGCATGACCCAAACGATCTGTGAGCGTTTTATCGCCATAAATGGGGCGGTGAAAAGAACTACATCCCCTGCACCAAGAATGGAAACATTCGTTACTGCAAGAAATGATTCGTCACGTTCCAACTCGTTCTTAAATCGCTCTCCCTGCCGCACATGGATGAAACCCCGCATTAAGTGAGTTGTAGTTTGGAGCAGGCAGGAAACAGGCAGTTTGGTAATAACATCGGTGTAGAACTTACCCTTCTCGTCATATTCAATTGTCATAGCAATTCTCCATTATAGGTCTGGGAGATAATATTCTTCGTAGATATATTTATCCCGACCTGATTTTTTGAGCCAATACAGCCATCTCCCGTGCAGTATCCTGGAAAATAATGGAAGCCGTGTCACGAGGAAACTTTAAAGAGAACGGCTGGTGATGACCGTTTGCGAATGAAAAATTCGTACCAAGATAAGGCATTGCAATATTGATCTTCATCCCCAGCATATTTTCTGCATCCGTTTTACTCAACCCCTCCAGGCCGATCGCACGATTCAGGATCGTGAACAGCGTATTTGGACGCACCCCCTTGCCTTTCAAATAATCCCATAACGTTTTTGTCAACGGAACCGTGCTGATATCCGTGCTGATGACCAGGCTGACAAGGTCTGCATGCTGAATGAGAGGCAGGGTGATCTTTGAAAGTGAACGGCCAATATCCACAAAAACATAATCGTAGGAAGCTTTAATGGCTGTGATCACATCCCAAATACGCCCGACCTTCATTTGATTGCTGCTTTCCGGGTCGGGGGAACCGGCCAGCAAGTCAAATCGCCAGATATTCATCGGATGAAGTTCTCGTTTGAAAAACTCTGAAGTGGTTTCCGCAGGCGGCATATCTGTTACGGTTACGATATTCTGACTGCCCTCATAGCCAACGATTGAAGCAATGGAACCAATGGGAAGCACAAGATCCAGAACCGCTACACGCGCCTCCGGCTGATACTGTGCGATATTCATGGCAAGGTTCGCACACAATGAAGAAGTGCCTGTCCCGCCTTTTGCACTCAGAAAAATGATCAACAAACCACCCTGTTCCACCACATCTGCCCCAAAACCGAACAACCGGTTGACCGTATCATTAAGGGTGGCAACAGCCTGACCAGATTTGGCAATATATTCGCTAAAACCAGAATCCAGACAGGATTTTATCCTTCCGTGGCTTTGATCTCCACTCAAGGCAATGAGAGGAACATCCGCAGTACGCGCGTCCTGTTTCAGCTTGGCAGCAATCTCCTCCCCTTTTATATCCGCCAAAACCGGATCCACAACGATCAAGTCAGGGTGATCGCGCCAGGCAGAGATCAAACCCTCTTTGCCGGAACCAGCCTGAAGAACTTCATAATTTTGCTCAAGCAATTTACGCGCAATGAAGTTTCGGCTTGCGACATCTGCATCAACAATGAGGATCTTTTTTCTAGGCATCAAGCGAATTCCTGCGCATGCTCACAAATACGGTCAAGTCATGATTCGATCGGAGGCATTAAATATCCCAAACCTGATCGTGTAACAATATGACGGGGGTTATGAGCATCCTCTTCCAGTTTCTGACGAAGGCGTGCAATACTCACCCACAATATTTCCTTATCTGTTTTGTATTCCGCACCCCACACACTCGTCAGCAGTTCCTCCGAAGTGAGTATCTTGCCGATATTATGCGCAAACTGGAGCAGGAGGCGGTACTCCGTTGCGGAAAGTGAGATGGCTTCCTCCCGCCGCCATACTTCTGCGCGGGCAAAATCGATCTTAAGATCATCATGGGTGAAAAAGCGGGCCTGTCCCGTCTCGGCAGGCGGCTGGGCGCGACGCAATACCGCTCTCACCCTTGCGAGCAATTCGGTTGCGGAGAACGGCTTAACCAAATAATCATCCGCCCCCAGGTCAAGGCCGCGTACACGATCCTGCTCTTCACCCCGAGCGGTAAGGATCACAATGGGAACGCTCGAAAATTCGCGGATGCGCTGGCAGGTACCAAAACCGTCCAAGCGGGGCATCATCACATCCAGCAGAACCAGATCAATGGGCTGCGCCGAAAATACATCCAGCGCCTGCACGCCATCCTGTGCGGTTGCAACCTCATAGCCCTCGGTCCGCAGGTTTGCTTCCAAAAGCCGAAGGTAGCGAGGTTCATCGTCTACGATCAAAATTCGCTTTGCCATAATGATCTCCTTGATGAAAAATAATGAAAACGGTCAAAGCGTTGGGTCTGCAGGCAGTTCAATAAAAAAGGTCGTGCCTTGATCCAACACTGACTCTACCCAAATCTTACCATGATGTGCCATAACAATTTGCTTGCAAATATACAATCCCAGCCCTGTGCCTGTAACCGTGCGCTCGCCCGGGACGCGATAGAAGCGTTCGAAAAGGAAAGGTAAAAAATCCTCGGGAATACCCTCGCCCTCATCCTCAAAGGAAATAAGCACCCGCTTACCAAGGGATTTTGTTGCGATTATTAATTTTGAACCGGGGGCATACTTGATGGCATTGCTAAAAAGATTTTCAAACACCTGCGAAAGGCGCACGCCGTCTCCAAGTACTGGGGGCAATGTCTCCAAATTAAACTCGATCTTCAAGTTTGGATGATGCGTATTGACCCGTGTGGCAACATCCCGTACCAGCGCATCAATGCGGACAGGGGAGAATTTGAACTGCAAGGTCTTGCTCTGCAAACGCGCAGACTCGAGCATATCCTCGATCAATCTCGTCAGGCGATCCGCTTCCTCATCAATGATATTGAGAAACTCGCGCTGGGTGGCATCATCCCATTTCGTATCCTGCCGCAATAAACTGGTACTGTATCCCTTGATAAAGCCAAGCGGCGTGCGAAGCTCATGCGAGATGGTGGATACAAAATCATCCTGCAAACGCATTTGACGCTGTACCGAATCGAGTTCGGTGCGGGCTTCCTGAAGGTCCCTGCGTTCGATCAACGCCGCAGACCAGAATGCCTGCAAAGACGCGATCTTGATATGAAGGTCGGAATATTCCGGCCCACCGAAACGGATAAAGACCAGCGCTCCACAGATCTTTGAAGCGATATTCAATGGCATTCCCAACAAATGTGGCTGAGCCATACGGTCCTTATCCCGTCCCTGATGTTTCGGCTCTTTCAATATCATCTTTTTGGATGCCAAAACCTCGGTTGCCACACGTTCTCCCCAAACAGCATCCGCCTCGGCCGTCTTTCCGCGCCCCATTGCGCGCGCATACGTAATTTCCATGCCCTTTGACTGCGGGTCTTCAAGATAGATCACCACATTGTCGAAAACAAAAGACCCGCGCAAAGACGTAAACAACGTATCCAGCGAGGCCTTCCAGTCGTGCTTGCTCTGAACTTCTTTTAAGACCGTATGTAAGAAAGAAAGGGTCAGGTTATCCATGATTAATCCTGTACCACCAGCAATGGGAATTTGAAAGTAGAGCCTTTCCCTTCCACCGACTGCACGTCCAAAAGCGAACCGTGCGCTTCAACGATCTGGCGTACCAGTGAAAGCCCAAGGCCCGTACCGCCATAATGCCGCGTGGAAGAGCCATCCAATTGATGGAACGGCTCAAAAATTTCCGTCAAACGATGTGGAGGAATACCAATGCCGGTATCGGTGATGGACACCTGCACCAGATTATGTCCCTCCTCTTTGAGGTTGATCACCACGCTTCCACCCGACGGGGTGAATTTGATCCCGTTATCGAGCAGTTGATTCATCACCCAGCCGATCTTTTCAGGATCTGCCTGTACTCCCGGAATGGAATCAGAAGCTGCCACGAGAACCTGCACACCGCGCTCTTCAGCTTTGTTCAACGCGGAAGTTGCAGCCAGCGAGACGATGCGGCGCAAATCGATCTTTTCCATTTTCATGCTCATTTCGCCGCGTGATGCAAGCGAGAACATGATCAGGTCTTCGATCATGCCTTCCAATCTTGTGGCGGCACGCTGACTGACTTGCAAGGCATGGCGTTGATCCTTTGAAACTTCGCCCAATGAATCGGTGACGAGTAATTCCAAATAACCTTTGATGTGTGTAAGCGGAGTCCGAAGCTCATGTGAAATATTCGCCACAAAATTCGCCTTCATCTGGCTCAACTCGGAAAGCCGGTTGAGGGCGGTATTCAAGTCTGCGGTGCGGTCTTTTACTCGCTGCTCCAGGTTGCGGTTCGAGGCCTGCAAGGCGGAGCGCAGTTGAATGATCTGTTCGGTGACTACCTGATCGAGCGAGTCGCGGTCCAATAAATCCAAATCCATCAAAGCCTGACCGATCAGGCAGGGGACCCCTTTTGCTATCTGCTCCTGTTGGTAGGCAAGCGCTTTCTGCAAATCGTTATCAGTGATCAAGCCCTTAAGGACGATATATTCACCCATACGGGGGATCAGCATTTCAGGAGTGAGCTTCGGAAGGTTTTGTGAATTCATTATTTACTCAATCGATCAGTAGTCAGCGATCCAGAATCTAACGACTAAAGTCGTTACTACTTGTTATTGCAAAACCCATTCACCGTTGATCATTGTTGCCGCAGCACTTAATGACAGCAGGTCATTGGGGTCGAGCTTGAAGGGATCTTCGTCCAACACAATGAGGTCGGCAAGATAATTTTCAGCGAGTTTGCCAAGGCGGTCTTCGGCGTTGGCGGCGTAGGCGGCGCCAAGGGTGTAGGCGGATAATGCTTCAGCCAAAGTCAATTTTTGTTCGGGGTACCAGCCGTCGGCGGAGGGAGAGCCATCTGGTCTGCGTCGCGTGACCGCTGCGTGCAATCCCAAAAATGGATTCGGTGATTCGACGGGTGCATCCGATCCAAAAGCGATGGACGCACCGTGGTTGAGTTGAGTCCGCCATGCGTAGGAGAATTTGGAGCGATCTCCCCAGAATCGGTCGGCTGCGAACATATCAGAGGTGGCGTGGATGGGCTGCATGGAGGCGATGACGTTGAGTTTTGCAAGGCGCGGCGCGTCATCAGGGTGAATGATCTGCACATGCTCGATGCGGTGACGCAGGTGCGGCAGTCCGTGTTCGGTTTCGTATTTGCGCAGCTGTTCGTAGGCGTTGAGGACTTCGTGATTGGCGCGGTCGCCTATGGCGTGGACGGTCATACTCAGTCCCACATCGGCGGCTTTGCGGCAGTATTCAAAAAGCTCCTCGCCGTCCATGTTGAGAATGCCTTTATTCTCGGCTTCGTTTTCGTAAGGCAGGAACATGGCGGCGGTGTGCGGACCAAGTGCCCCATCCATGAAGGCTTTGACGGAGCCGATCCACAACCATTCATCACCGAATCCCGTACGGAGGCCGAGTGCGTTGGCCTGCTCCACACTTTCAACGGGGATATTCTTATTCACACGTAATTTTAGTGTACTGCTGGCGTGCAATGATTGCAATGCCATAAAGGAATCGCGGCGGTCAAAATCATGGACGCCTGTGATACCCATCTTCCAAAGAATAGGCTGGGCTTTTTGAATGGCTTGTTCAATGTCAGTGATGCTCGGTTCAGGGACTGTGTTGCCCACCAATGCCATTGCGGTTTCAAGCAAAATGCCTGTGGCTTTTCCTGTGGCATCGCGTTGAATGGCGCCGTCTTTTGGGTTGGGACTGTCGTTGGTGATGTTCGCCAAATTCAACGCGGCGGTGTTTGCCCATGCGGCATGTAATGATTTTGCTGTGAGATAAACAGGATTGTTCGGGGCAATGGCATCGAGTTCGCTTGCAATAGGCCACTCGCCGCCCACTGACCACTCATTTTGATTCCAGCCATGTCCCAGCACCCATTCACCAGGTTTGGAATTTCTCGCCCGTTCCGCCACGCGGCTCAGGCATTCTTCTTTGGTTTTTGTTTCGCAATCCACTTTGGCAAGGCCCAGCGAATAGTATTGCAAGTGGATGTGCGCATCGGTAAGCCCGGGCAAAATGGTCTTGCCTTTCATATCCTGCTTTTCCAGTTTGCCGTGCGCGAAGCTTTCGAGTTTATCCTTCTCCCCTACTGCGATAATTCTCCCGCCTGCAATGAGAATCGCAGAAGCAGAGGGATGGTTTGAATCAAGTGTGTGAATGTTTGCGTTGTAGAGGAGTTTCATGGCTCTCATGTTGCAGGAGTGTGGTGACCACCCCCTGCGCAATTATGTCAATTTATTCAGCAAGGAGTCCAGTTCTTCATTCGAATAATAGTAGATGGTGATCGTACCGCCATTCTTGCCATGCTTCAAAGCGACTTTTGTCTCGAGGCTGCGCTGCAAGCGTTTCTCCACATCCGCAGCATCTGCGCTATGACTTGGCTTCTTGGCCTTGATCGGTTTCTGTCCCGCCAATTTTCGAACCAGTTCTTCTGCCTGACGGACACTCAACGAAAGGTTCAACACAGTCTGCAATGCAGAGGCTTGTGCTTTTTGGGTGGAAAGCATCAGCAAGGCGCGAGCATGGCCTTCGGTGATCCTGCCATCCACAAGAGCTTGTTTGACGACATCCGCAAGGCCTAGCAGACGCAGGGTATTGGTCACTGCCACACGGCTTTTACCGACACGCTTGGCAACCGCTTCATGCGAAAGACTGAAATCCTCCACCAATTGACGGTAGGCTTCGGCCTCTTCCATCGCGTTCAAGTCTGCACGTTGGACGTTTTCGATCAACGCGAGTTCCAACAATTCC
>Ga0209277_10000888_pt1 | contig 14915 bp, 6 predicted proteins | sample JI81AbrownDNA_FD_187503 | JGI IMG/M metagenome (GOLD analysis project Ga0209277, IMG submission 187503) | Wastewater effluent complex algal communities from Wisconsin, to seasonally profile nutrient transformation and Carbon sequestration -... | ecosystem: Engineered > WWTP > Effluent > Algae... | reverse complement strand
TCATGCTCGCGGATGAGATAGGGCTCGGAGAGTGATTCGAGGATCTTGCGGGCGACCGGCAGGGTCTGGGCGGGCTGGTCGAGGCCGGTCAGCAGCACCGCGAACTCGTCACCGCCGAGGCGGCTTACCGTGTCGCTGTGGCGCACCAGGCGGCGCAGGCGGATGGAGACTTCCTGCAGGATCTCGTCGCCGATGGCATGGCCGAGGGAGTCATTCACCGTTTTGAAGCGGTCGAGGTCGATCACGAACACCGCCACCCGCTTGTTCTCCCGCTCCGCCAGAGCCATCGCCTGGGCGAGCCGGTCGCTGAACAGGCTGCGGTTGGGCAAACGGGTGAGGATGTCGAATTCGGCCAGCTGGCGGATCCGGTCTTCGGCGGCCTTGCGTTCGGTAAGGTCGAGGAAGGTGCCCACGTAATGCAGCACCTCGCCGTTTTCGCCACGCACGGCACAGATGTCGAGGTGCTCGGGATACACGCTGCCGTCTATCCGGCGGTTCCAGATCTCGCCGCTCCAGGAGCCTGTTTCCTGGATTTTTTTCCACATGTTGCGGTAGAAATCCGGGTCGTGCCGGCCGGAGGCGAGCAGTTTGGGTCGCTTGCCGATGACATCGGCCGCGCTGAAACCGGTGATTTTGATGAAGGACGGGTTCACCGCCAGGATGCGTGTTTCCGGGTCGGTGATGATGATGCCTTCCCGGCTGCTCTCGAAGACCCGCGAGGCGAGCCGCAGCTCGCCGGCCTGCCGTTCGAGGGCGCGGGCGTGTTCGTCGATGTTGTGGGTGTAGGTTCTGAGCTGGCCGCTGATCCACCGCGAGAAAAAGTACGAAGCAAGCATGGCGAGGCCGATGGCCAGGCCGGCGGCAAGGGCGACATACGGCAGACGGCTGGACAGCGAACTCAGCGCGGCTTCCCGCTCGGCCGCGATGGCCGGTTGCATCTCCTGCTCGTACACCGTGGCGATGACGACGATGTTCCACGGCAGATAGGGCTGCACGTAGGCGGTGCGCTTGCTCAGGCCCGGGCTGGCCGCTGTCTGCCAGGGGTAGTCGATGAAGCCACCGCCCTGTTTGCCGAGATCCAGGAGTTGCTGGCGGACTTTCTTCTGGGCTTCGGTGCCAACCGAAAGGTAATGCTTGCCTTCGTTTTCCGGCCACTGGGGCTGCAGCAGCAGGTGTCCGTCGAGGCCAATGGCGATGAAGCGGCCTGTGTCGCCGAATTTCCAGGCACGCAGCCGCTCGACGCCTTCCCGGAGCCGCTCGTCGTGCCAGCTCTGGAGGTAGTCGCCGGTGCCGATCAGCCAACCGTAGGGCTTGAATACTTTGACGAAGGTGAGCTTCTCGGACATCAGCTTCGGGTTGCCGGGCGAGTACCAGCGATAGGTCGAGAAACCTTCGCCGCCGCCCGCCGTGGCCGCGGCGACGAGGCCGCGCATGATGTAGTGGCCGGTGTCGTCCTGGTTGTCCCAGAGGGACGAGCCTTCCCGCTCCGGCGCCGTCGGCAGGAGAACACAGTGGCCCTTCAGGTCGTCGATGAAAAAGTAGCCGCTTCCGTTGAAGAATCGCTGGGGCCGAAGGGCCTCCCGGATCAGCTGCTTGACCTCCGCTTCGGGGAGCCGGCCGTGCTCCCGGTCGTAGATCACCTGCGCGGTCTGGAACGCCATTTCGACCTTCTCCCGCGTTGCATTGCGCAAGGCCGATTCGGTGCGGGATTGCAGGAAATCCAGGTAGCCGATGGCGGCCGCCATCTCGTTGCTGAGGCGTTCCTGCTTTTTCTTCGTGAAGCCGCTTTCGAGCCGTTCGGTGATGCGCTGATGCTCCGACAGGCCGATCAGCAGAAAACTGATGCCGAGTGCGATCGCCAGCACGATGACGACGAGCAGCGTTCCCGCGAGGTGAAGGCGGGGAAGGTTGCGGTCGGTAACGTGAAGCTTCATGGGTGGCTGGACTCGTCCTGGACGGGGTGGATTGTTCTGGTGACAGCGTCAGCCTTACAGTTCGCCGCTCAGCCGTTAACTACGGCAGCTTGCCCCGAAAATGAAGTAGTGATTTACGCTGAGCGGTGGCTCCGGGCCTCAAGGCCGGGCGGTGTCCGGACGTTAATCCCCCATAGCTCACGAGATTTCACTATACTAGTTCGGCATCCTTTTACGTGCACCTTTCCATGTTTTCGTCCGCCAGTTCCAGCTCGCCCGGTGCGCGCCAGCGTCTTTTCCTGCCGTTGGTGCTTCTCATGCTGCTGCCGATCGTTCTTGTCTGGGGGGCGGTGCTGTACAAGGCCAAGGCTGAAGAGGAGCTGGTGATCCGCTCCATCAACACCGAAAACCTCAACCTTGCCCGAGCCTTCGAGGAGCACACGATCCGGACGATCAAGAGCGTCGACCAGGCTCTGCTGTTCCTGAAGTTCCAGTACGAGCGGTATGGCGACAAGGTTAACATCGCCGAATACGTGCGCGAAGGCATGATCATCGCCAGCATCTTCAACCAGCTCGGGGTGATCGACGAGCACGGTATCTACGTGCTGAGCAATCTGCCCAACCACAAGCGGGTCGACCTGTCGGACCGGGAACATTTCCGGGTTCACATCGAGAAGGACACCAACACGCTCTTCATCAGCAAGCCGATCCTGGGCCGCGCGTCGGGCAAGTGGTCCATCCAGATGAGCCGCCGCATCAACAAACCCGACGGCAGCTTTGGCGGCGTTGTCGTGATCTCCGTCGATCCGTTTTATTTTTCGGATTTCTACAGCGGCGTGGACCTTGGCGTCGGCGGTGTGGTGTCGCTGATCGGGCTCGATGGCTTCGTGCGGGCCCGCCGGGCCGGCGACGATAAGACCGTGGGCCAGAATGTTTCGAAGAGCCCGCTGCTGAAATACGCCGCCGCCCAAAACAGGCCTGACGGCAGCCTTCGATTCACCGCCGTTGCCGACGGGAAGCCGCGTTTCTACAGCTATCGCGTGCTTGCCGAGTATCCCTTGCTGGTGACCGTTGGCGTGCAGGACGATGCCGCCCTGGCGGACTACCGCGAGCGGCGCCTGGGCTACATGATCTTTGCCGGGGCGACGAGCCTGATGGTGTTGCTGTTCGGTGCCATCGCCATCCGGCTGCTGAACGGACAGTTCCACATCATGCAGGCCCTGCGTGAAAGCCAGGTCAGGGCGGATTCGGCGAACCGCATGAAATCCGAATTCCTGGCCTCCATGTCCCACGAACTGCGTACGCCGCTCAACGGCATCATGGGCTACGCCGAGTTGCTGCAGGAGTCGTCCAGCGAAGAGAACCGGGAGTTTGCCGGGATTGTGCTGGAGAGCAGCCAGCATTTGCTGGAACTGGTCGATTCGATCCTCGATCTGGCCAAGATCGAGTCCGGCAAGCTGGAACTCCAGCGCACGCCGGAGCCGCTTGTGCCGCTGCTCGAAAAAATCGTTCGCGACCATGACCCGTCGGCGGCCCAAAAGGGGCTGACGCTCACGCTGGAGTTGGCGCCGGATCTGCCCGATACGCTGCTTTGCGACAGCACCCGGGTTGCCCAGCTGCTGAACAACCTGCTCAGCAATGCGATCAAGTTCACCGATAGCGGCGAGGTCGCGCTGCGTGCCAGGCGTGCCGGCCGCATGCTGGAGATTGCGGTTTCCGATAGCGGTTGCGGCATTCCGGACGACATGCTGCCCCACATTTTCGAGCGCTTTCGGCAGGTGGAGAGTTTCCTGACCCGCCGCCACCAGGGAACCGGTCTGGGCCTGGCGCTTGTGAAGGATCTGGTCGGGCTGATGGGCGGCGACGTGCGGGCGAGTTCAGCGGTGGGCAAGGGCAGCGAGTTCGTGGTGAGCCTGCCTATCGACTGAAGCGGGCGGGGTTTAATGCAAAAACGGCAACAATGACTCGTTCATTGTTGCCGTTTTTTGCGGGCGAACCCCTTGGACGATGCCGATCAGCGGCCTCGCAGGCCGCTGGCCTGGGAGCGGCCTGGCGCCTGCTTGCCCTTCCTGGCGCGCTTGCCGATGAAGTCCTGCCAGTCGCGTGGCGACAGGGTGGTTTCGACCGCCTTGCCGCCGCGGGTATTGGCGAGCAGGGTGATGGCCTCGCGGGCCACGCAGGCGGCGGCGAGCTGTTCGCCGTCGTCCAGGCCGATGAGGGTGACACCGCGGCCGCCGCCGGAAAGCTCCTTCACCTGGTCGAGCGGGAAGACGAGGAGGCGGTCGGAGGACGACAGGGCGGCCAGGTGCAGGCCTTCGGCGTCGTCGAAGAGCACCGGCGCGAGCAGCGTGCCGCCGCCGTCCAGCGTGATGAACTGCTTGCCGGCGCGCTTGGTGGCGGTGAGGTCGCCAAGGCGGCACACAAAACCGTAGCCGTTGCTGCTGGCCAGCAGCACGCGCTTGTCGGCGGGGCCGGCGAGGACGTGGGCGATCTTGCTGCCGCTGGGCAGCTCGACAAACGAGGCCAGCGGCGCGCCGTTGCCGCGGCCGTCGGGCAGCGTGGACACCGCCACGGTCAGGGCGCGGCCGCCATCGGTGATGGCAATGAGCGCATCGATGGTGCGGCACTCGAAGGCCAGGCCGAGGTGGTCGCCATCCTTGAAGGCAATGTTAACCAGGTCGAGGCCGTGGCCGTTCCGGCAGCGCACCCAGCCCTTTTCGGAGACGATCACGGTGACGGCTTCGTCCACCACTGTTTGGGTGACACCGGCGCGGGCGGCTTCTTCCACCAGGGTGCGGCGCGCGTCGCCGTATTTGGCGGCGTCGGCGCGGATTTCCTTGATGACCAGCTTCTTCAGCTTGCCTTCATCGCCGAGCAGGGCTTCGAGTTCGGTTTTTTCACCGCGCAGCTCGGCCAGCTCGCGTTCGATCTTGATGCCTTCGAGGCGGGCGAGCTGGCGCAGGCGGATCTCAAGGATGTCCTCGGCCTGCCGGTCCGAGAGTTCGAAGCGCGCGATCAGTGCGGGCTTGGGCTCGTCCGACTCGCGGATGGTGCGGATCACCTCGTCGATGTTCAGGAAGACGATGTGGCGGCCTTCAAGAATATGGATGCGATCGTTCACCTGGCCGAGGCGGTGGGCCGTGCGCCGGCGCACCGTGGCGAGCCGGAAGCGGCCCCATTCGTGGAGCACCTCGGCGAGGTTCTTCTGCCCCGGCCGGCCGTCGAGGCCGATCATCACCATGTTGATCGACGAGGAGCTTTCGAGGCTGGTGTGGCTGAGCAGCAGGTTGGCAAACTCGGCCACGTCCTGGTTGCGGCTCTTGGGCTCGAAAACGAGGCGCACCGGGGCATCCTTGCCGGATTCGTCGCGCACCCGGTCGAGGGCCCCGAGCATCAGGGCCTTGATCTGGGCCTGGTCCGGGTCGATGGATTTCTTGCCGGTTTTGGGCTGCGGATTGGTGAGGGTTTCGATCTCGAACAACACCTTTTGCGCCGAGACGCCCTGGGGCAGTTCGTTGACTACCAGCTGCCACTGGCCGCGGGCGAGATCCTCGATCACCCAGCGGGCGCGCAGCTTGAGGCTGCCGCGGCCGGTTTCGTAGGCCTGGCGGATGTCGGCCTTGGGCGAAATGATCTGGCCGCCGCCGGGGAAGTCCGGCCCGGCGATGTGGGCCATCAGATCGGGCACGCTGGCGGCGGGGTTTTCGATGGCGTGGATGGCGGCGGCGGCCACTTCGCGCAGGTTGTGGGACGGGATTTCGGTGGCCATGCCGACTGCGATGCCCGACGCGCCGTTAAGGAGCACGAAGGGCAGGCGGGCCGGCAGCAGTTGCGGCTCTTCAAAGGCGCCGTCGTAGTTGGGCCGGAAATCCACGGTGCCGCGGTCGATCTCGGCGAGCAGCAGCTCGGCGATCGGCGTAAGGCGGCATTCGGTGTAACGCATCGCCGCGGCCGAGTCACCGTCGCGGGAGCCGAAGTTGCCCTGGCCGTCCACCAGCGGGTAGCGCAGCGAGAAATCCTGGGCCACGCGCACCATCGCGTCATAAACGCTGGAGTCGCCGTGGGGGTGGTATTTACCGATCACGTCACCCACCACGCGGGCTGACTTGACATGCTTGGAGCCCGGCGAGAGGCGCATCTCGCTCATCGCGAAGAGGATGCGGCGCTGCACCGGTTTCATGCCGTCTTCGACCTGGGGCAGGGCGCGGGCCTTGACCACGCTCATGGCGTAGGCGAGGTAGGCCCGTTCGGCGTAGAGGTCGAGGGGCAGGGCGTCGTCGCTGCCCATGAGCAGGGTGGGCGGCGGGGGCGGAGGCGGTTCGGCCGCGTCGGGAACTTCAGGCGGTAGGGAATCGAAGAGATCGGGGGTGTCGTTCATCGTGCAGCAGGCAGCTCGGGGCTGCCGAGGTTACAGGCGCCCGGGCGGGCGCGGGGAGGATCGCAAAACAGGGCGCAAAAATACCACAGGCGACGCGCTTTCCCGTCGGGCGAGGCGATAGTTCGCCGCGCTTTCGGCGGTGCTCAGCGGCAGGCGAGCCGGAAGGCGGCGGAAATGGCGTCCTGGTCGAGGCGGCGGCCGATGATCACGATGGTGGTGTCGCGGGTTTCGCCCGGCGCCCAGGGCCGGCCGTAATCGAAGCCGGTGATGCGGTGCACGCCCTGGAAAACCAGCCGCCGCTCTTCCTCGCGCACCGCCAGCACGCCCTTGTAGCGCAGCATGTCGTTGCCGTTCTTCAGCAGCAGTTCTTCGACGAAACTGCCCAGCAGGCCGGCGTCCACGTCGCCCGCGTGGTGCAGCACCAGCGAGGCGATGTCGTCGTCGTGACGCACGAAGGCGGCTTGGCGGCCGCCGCCGCGGCTGAGGCCGCTGGGGGCCGCGGCGCTCAGAAAGCCCGGGCTGTGTTCGATCACGTCGCTAAGCACGAAGGCATCCAGCGCAAACAGCGCGGCGAGCTCCGTGGCATCCAGGGGCACCGGCATCAGCGGCACGCGCAGGTTGATGCGCCGCAGACGGGCTTCCAGCGCGCTGAGCGTGTCGGCATCGACGAGCTCTGCCTTGGTGATCAGCACGCGGTCGGCAAAGCCGATCTGGGCGGCGGCGACGCGGTTTTCGTCGAGCTGGCGGGCGGCGTGCACGGCGTCGACAACGGTGAGGATGCCGTCCAGCTCGTAGCGGCTGCTCACGCCCTCTTCGGTAAAGAAGGCCTGGGCGACCGGCGCCGGGTCGGCGAGGCCGGTGGTTTCGAGCACCAACTGGTCAAAATCCAGCTCGCCGCGGTCGCGCCGGTCGGCCAGGTCGACCAGCGCCTGACCCAGCTCACCGCGCACGCTGCAGCAGATGCAGCCATTGGTCAGCTCGACCACCTCGACCGCCGGCGAGCCGGCGATCAGGCCACCGTCGATGCCTACCGCGCCGAACTCGTTCTCGAGCACCGCGACCCGTCTGGCCGGCGCGCTGGCGAGGTAGCGGTTGAGCAGGGTTGTCTTGCCGGCCCCGAGAAAGCCGGTGAGGATGGTTGCGCGGATTGGCGGGCGGGGAATGGAGAGCGGGCTGGTCATGGTGCGGGTCTGGAATCGAAAGACGGCGCAAAGTTTGGCACAGAAAAACCCTGAACCCGGCTTCAGACGCCGGCCCGCTGGCTGAGGCGCACCGGTTGGGGTTCCGGCGGATGGACTGCCCAGGCGCGCCGCGGCTGGCTGGGCAGCCGGAAGATACCAGGCTGTGGAACGGGAATGCGAGAGGGAATGCGAGAGGTTTTTGACAGCCTGCTAAAATGCGCGGCTGAAGCTGTTCTACCTCTAAAGTTATATTCATCACGCCGTACCCAGTCCAGCCACGCATGACCAGACCTCCGACGTCGCCAAGCCCGTCTTCCGAGCCGCTATTTACACCTGCGGGCATCATTCCTACCGACGAGCAGCGCAACATCCAGACATGCCGGGCCCGCCACGTGATTGCAATGGCCAACGCGGGGGCGGCCAAAACCACCACGCTGGCGCTGCGGATCGCCGAATCGGTAACCCGTGGCGTGTGGCCCGAGAGCATCGTCGCGCTGACGTTTTCGGGGGAGGCGGCGCGTGTGCTCAAGGCGCGGCTCGTCGAGATCGGGCTGGATGAAAAGCTCGCCCGCCGCATCCGGTGCACCACCTTCGAAGAGTTCGCGCAGCAGGTTCTGGGCGACTTCGAGGGCGGGCAGGCGCCATTCCTTGCCTCGCACGATGCGGTTGCGCCTCATGTGCGCGCCGCGGTGAGAAAGCTCCAGCTGGAAAACTCGATGCGCCGCGCGCCGCGCGAGCTCTGGCTGCCCGAACACAACGACCAGATCTTCGAGTTCCTGACCCTTGCCGGGCAACTCAAGGCGCGGCTGGTCAAGCCGGGCGTCGAGGACGGCGAAAGCATCGGGGAGCGCGCCGGGTTTCTCGACCTGCCGGAGAGCGTTTTCCTGCTCTACTGCCTGATGGAAGCCGAGCGCGCCGGCCATGGCGATGCGCCGCGCTGGCGGGCCGGGTTTGATGCGACCTACGATCTTGCCTGCATGCTGACCAGCGAGGATTGCGCGATCGAGCTGCCGGCCTTCCGCATCGTGGTGGTCGACGAACTCCAGGACATGAACCCGGCAAGCTACGCGGTGCTCGAGCACCTGCTGGCCCGGGGCAATGCGTTTTTTACCGGCGCGGGCGACTTCGACCAGGTGATTCATCGCTGGGCCGGCGCCGATGTGAACTTCATCCGCACCCGCTTTGGCCAGGGTTGGCGCAGCGTGGAATCCCTGCCGCTGACCCGCACTTACCGTCATGGCCCGGTCTTGGCGCTGGTCACCGCCGCACTGAAGGACAAGGAAGTGGTTTCCGGCCGCCGTCACGAGACCCGCCTCCAGCTTGAAACCTACGCCACCCAGCGCGACGGGGCCGGGCGCCTGGCCGCCTGCATCCTCGACTGGACCAAGCGGGGCGGGCGGCCCGATGCCTGCGCGGTCATCCTGCGCGCGCCCTACCAGTCGATCCATATCGAGAACGCCCTGCTGGAAGCCGGCATCGGCTGGCGGGTGGAGGGGCTGGAAAGCTACCTGCTCCGCTCCGAGATTCTCATGCTGCGCGGCGTGATCGCCTTTGCGCTGGAAGACTACGAGTCGATTCCCGGCGTTGAAAAACGCCTCCAGGTTTTGCAGGCCTTGTTGTTCTGGCAGCAGTTTGAATGGGGCGCCGACCGGCGCGACGATGACGCGCTGAAGACGGCGGCGGCCCAGCCCGAACTGTTCGATGCGTTTTTGAAGGGCAAGCTGCTCAAGCCGCAGACCCGCGCCGATAAAAAAGCGGCCGGGATGTCGGGCGACGCGGAGATTACGAGCGAATTCCACTTTCTCGAAAAGCTCGCCCAGCTTCGAAAAAGCGGCCGCCACCACGAAGCCAACGCGCTGGCGAACATTCGCCGCGCCGAATCCGAAACTGTCGACGAAAGCCCCGCCCAGCGCAACGCCCGGGCACGCCTCGAGCGCACCCTGGTGATGCTCCGCGCGGCCCCGCCGGATGAACCCGCCCATGCCTTGCTGGAGCGGGCGGTGGACATGCTGGCGCTGAAAAGCGTGGCCCGGCAGCTTTTCATCGCGCCAAGCACGGCAGCCATGGTTGCAAGGTCGATCGACGGTTTCATCGACGCAGTGCGCCGCAACGCCATGTCGCTGCGGGATTTTGCCGGCTGGCTGCGAAAGGCCGAGGTAAAGGCATCCCGGCTGCGGGCGTCCGCCACCGTGCTGCTGTGCACCGTCGAGGCCGCCAAGGGCCAGGAGTTCGAGGCCGTGATGCTGCCTTTTCTTGAAGACGGTGCCTTTCCGATGACCGGCTGCGACGCCGCCGAAGAACGCAACCGTTTTTACGTCGCACTCACCCGCGTGCGCGACGAGCTGACGCTGTTCGTGCCCGAATCGGCGCCCCGGGTCAGCCCCTATGTGGCAGCCATGAAAATCGACAGGGCGCGCGCGCGTGGCAGCCTGCAACTCGATGCGCAAACCGGATTTCAGGATTGAGGCTGCAAGGCCGCGATCACGCTCAAGCACCCTGCAACATCGGCAACCATGACAACCGCCATCGCCCCCCAAGCTCCCGCGAGGCCCGCCGGCAGCACCCGTCGCCAGTGGCTGCGCTTCGTGCTGCCGCTGCTTGCCATTTCCCTCGTGATCGGTGCGCTGGGTGTCGTGGGCTATCGCTACCTGAGCGACGAGATCCGCCGCGAAACCCACCGCACCCTGGCGGTGATCACCGAGCAGAAGCGGCAACAGGTCGAGGCCTGGCTCGGCGAGGCCCGGATCGATGCCGACCTGGCCTTTTTCGGGCACTCCCAGCTCGAAGTGCTTTTTGACCAGTGGTCGAAGGGCGGACGCCGGGACGATGGGAACCTGGCGCGGATGAAGAGCCTGATGGAGGCCATGGCCAAGGCGCGGGGCTGGGCCGGGCTGGCGGTGGTCGATGCCGGGGCAAAACCGGCCTTCGTCGTCGGCGACGCCGACGTTCGGGAGCACGCCGCGCTGATCCGCGACATCCTGCAGCGGCCCCGTGTCGAACTCGTCGATCTGCACCGCGACGCCAGCGGCAAGGTGCAATACGGCGTGCTGGCACCTATCGGTTCGCCAGACATGGTGCCGCTGGGGGTGGCCTACGTAACCTGGCGGGCAGACCTGGCACTGAACAACCTGGTCGAATCCTGGCCGGTGCCCACCCGCACGGCCGAGACCTACCTGGTCCGGCGTGACGGGGAGGGGGTCCGTTTCCTGACACCGCTGCGCTTCAAGCGCGACGCGGCGCTCACCCTCAGCCTTCCCTTGAGCACGCCCGACATGCCTGCGGCCAGGGCGGCCCGCGGAGAGCGCGGCATCATCGAGGGCGGGCGCGATTATCGACGCGTTCCGGTGCTCGCCTATGCAGCTGCGGTGGCCGGCACGCCCTGGCTGATGATTGCCGAAATCGACGAACTGGAGGCCTATGTGGGCCTGCGCACCATGTCGTGGGCCACGGCGGTGGTCATGGGGCTGGGGCTGTTGCTGTCCTATTCGGGCGGCTACCTGCTGTGGCGGCGCGGCCGCCAGCGCCAGGAGCTTGCCGCGCTGCAGGCCCAGCGGGCCGCCGAGGCGCGCTTTAGGGTTGTCTTTGAACAGGCGCCGCTGGGCGTGGCCCTGATGGATTCGCGCAGCGGCCGGATCATGGAGGCCAACCTGCGCTTTGCGGAAATCGTCGGCCGCACGCCGGCCGAGCTGGCCGGGTTCGACGCACTGGAAGCCACTCACCCTGACGACATTGGCGAGAGCACCGACAACATTGCCCGGCTCAAGTCCGGCCAGATCTCAGGCTACCGCCTGAACAAGCGCTACCTGCACCCCGACGGCTCGGTGGTGTGGGCCAGCGTAACCTGCGCGCCGGTGCGGGTCGATACCGAAGAGGCGCCGCGTTACCTGTTCATCGTCGAGGACATCACCGCGCGCAGGCAGATCGAGGAGCGCCTGCAGATCAGCGAGATGCGCCACCGCCTGCTGGCGGACAACGCCATCGACGTGATCATGACGATGGACCTCTTCGGCCGCTATTCCTACGTCAGCCCCTCCGTTGAAAAGCTCCGCGGCGTCACCCCGGATGAAGCCCTGCAGCAAAGCATGGCCGACGTGCTCATGCCGGATTCCCTCGCCATTGCCGAAGCCTATTTTGAAGGCCTGCGCGCCGATCTGGATGCCGGGCGTCCGCTGGCGGCCTTCCGCGGCGAAATCGAGCAGCGCTGCAAGGATGGCTCCACCGTCTGGACCGACGTCACGGCGAGCCCGCTGCTCAGCACCGACGGCAATTTTGTCGAAATCCTCGGCGTTGCCCGCGACATCAGCGAACGCAAGCGTTACGAGCACGACCTGCGCCAGGTCTACGATGCCGCCGAGGCCGCCAACGCCGCCAAGAGCGAGTTTCTGGCCCACATGAGCCACGAGATACGCACGCCGATGAACGCCGTGCTCGGCCTGGCCCAGGTGCTGGAGCGCGAGCCGCTGGCCCCGAACCAGCGCGACATGGTCGAGCGCATCCGCACCGCGGGCCAGTCGCTGCTCGCCATCCTCAACGACGTGCTCGATCTGTCCAAGATCGAGGCGGGCCAGCTGCGCATCGAGCCCCGGCCCTTTGATCTGGCCCCGCTGCTGGCCAACCTCGACAGCCTGATGGGGCAGGCCGCAAGGTCCAAGGGGCTGGCGCTTGGCATCGAGGTGCCCGCCGTGTCGCCCGGCTTGCTGATCGGCGACCGGCTGCGCCTCGAACAGGTGTTGTTCAACCTCACCGGCAACGCCATCAAATTCACCGAAGCGGGCGAGGTGGTGCTGCGTGTATTGGCGCGCGAAACCGGCGAGGGCGCCCTGAGGCTGCGCTTCGAGGTGCACGACAGCGGCATCGGCATCACGCCCGAGGCGCTGTCACGCCTGTTTGCGCCATTCACCCAGGCGGACGCGGGCATCGGCCGCCGCTTTGGCGGCACGGGCCTGGGCCTGTCCATCTGCAAACGCCTGGTGGAGTTGATGGGCGGCGAGATCGGCGCCGAAAGCCGGGTGGGTGAGGGCAGTGTTTTCTGGTTCGAGCTGCCCTTCCAGCGCGGCGCCCTGGGCGAGACGGAAGCGCCGGCCGCCAGGCCGCCAAAGCCCTCGTCGGGGCCGCGCCTGGTGGGGGCGCACCTGCTGGTGGTGGACGACAGCGCCATGAACCGCGATCTGGTCGAGCGCGCACTGGCGCTCGAAGGCGCCACCGCCACCCTGGCCGCCGACGGCCAGCAGGCGGTGCAACTTCTCAAGACCCGGCCCGAGGGCTTCGACGCGGTACTGATGGACGTGCAGATGCCGGTGATGGACGGCCTTACCGCCGCCCGGCTGATCCGCGGCGAACTGGGCCTGCTCGACCTGCCGGTGATCGCCTTTACCGCGGGGGTGCGCGACGAACAGCAAGCGCTGGCCCGCGCATCCGGCGCCAACGACGTGCTGGCCAAGCCCATGGACCTGGAGCAGATGGCCGAGCTGCTGGTGAAGTGGATCAAGCCCCGGGCTGCGGCTGAGTGTCTGCCCGAGTTCGAGCCCCAGAGCGCCGCCACCGCGGACGCTGCAGAGGGCTTCCCCGACATCGCCGGCATCGACCGCGAGCGGGCCGCGAAGCGGCTGGGGCAGGACAGGGCCATGTTCCTCGGCCTGCTGGAACTCTTCATCGCCGACAACGCCGACGCCGCCCGGCGTGCCCGCAGCGAACTGGCCCGCGGCGACCACGAATCCGCCGCGCGGCGGATGCACACCCTGCGCAGCAACGCGGGCTTTTTGTGCGCCCTGGACATCATGGCCCTGGCCAGCGAGCTGGAAGAAGCGATCGAGCGGGGCGACACGCAGGCCGCGCTGGAAGCCGGGCTTGTCGAGCTCGACCGCCAGATCGGCGAACTCGTCGAGGCCGGCGCGCCCTGGTGCTGACCGGCAGGAATCCTGGCTGCCAGCCGGGCTATTTTCGACTTGAATGAAAGATGGGCCGGGGCTGGGGAAGGCCGCTACGGTCGCAGCACCGTCTTGCGCACAACCCACATTTGAAAGGGCGCTTCAATGCAATCCAAAGACCACTGGGAAAAAATCTACACCGCCAAGGCCGCAGACGAGCTCAGCTGGTTTCAGGCCCACGCCGAACTGTCCCTCCGCTTGATCCGGAATGCCGGCACGCCGCTCACGGCGTCGATCATCGACGTGGGCGGCGGCGCGTCCACCCTCGTCGATGACCTCCTGGCCAGCGGCCATGAGAACGTGACGGTTCTCGATCTTTCGGGCGCCGCGCTGGCCGTGGCGCAGGCGCGGCTGGGTAGCCGTGCCGCGGCGGTGAAGTGGCTCGAGGCCAATGTCCTCGATGCCGAACTGCCGGCGCATGCCTACGATGTGTGGCACGACCGGGCCGTGTTCCACTTTTTGCTCACCCTTGATGAGCGACACGCCTACGTGCGCACCGTCCTCCGCGCGGTCAAGCCCGGCGGGCTTGTCATCGTGGCCAGCTTTGCCGAAGACGGCCCCACCCAGTGCAGCGGCCTGCCCGTCATGCGCTACGGCGCCAACGAACTCCACGCCGAATTCGGCGAACCCTTTCTTCTGCTCGGCCATGAAGAAGAGTCGCACCACACCCCCGGCAATAAAGAGCAGAAATTCGTTTACTGCTTTTGCCGCAAGCAGGGTTCTTGATGGGGAGTGGGGGCAGCAGCAGGGTGGGGTTTGAGCAGGGCAATCGCAGCTGAACGTCATGATGCGCTGACCTCAATAAACGCTCGAAATTTAGGCAAAATTGCCGGTTTCAGTTCGCTACAGGTGCGCTTGTCGGTTGTTGAAAGGGGCCAGTACATCCCCAGGGGCTCTTTGTTGCCTAAAAATTAAGCAGTTTTGTGGTCGCACCGTGAGTAAGTATCCCCCGGCAAAGCCGGGGGCTTTAGTTTGTTAGCCCCTCAAAGGGGCAGCCAAGTGCGCCGCCTGAAGGCGGCCGTCACATGCCCAACTTCAGTTGGTCGTAATGCTCGTCTTCCTTCTCTTGGTGCCGGATGTAGGCCCGAACCATCTCCTCGTCCAGCTCAACCGTTGAAACAAAGTACCCTCTGGCCCAGAAGTTCTCACCCCCGAAGATCTGTTTCTTCCTCTTCTTTGTCTTGCATCGGAAACTCCTATCTCTTGGTCGAGACCGAAGCTTCTAGGTCACCGTGTCACACGGTCAAACCCATGCCTTTATACACAACCCACTTAGCATTGTTCCGTCACAAAACCCGTTAACTTTCATTGACCTACACACCCACTTGTAAACGCACCAAAAAAAGGCGTCCACTCTCGTCTTTTGGATGCTCGTGAATGACGATTTCTAAGGGGTGGGTGATGGAGGAGTTTGCAGGCATGGACCTGGGTGATGAGCGCCTCAACAAGCGCGCCAAGAAGGTGGTGGAGACCCTGGCAGCGAAGCCGACGGCGAGCATTCCGATGGCGTGCAACG
>Ga0209277_10000887_pt1 | contig 14916 bp, 10 predicted proteins | sample JI81AbrownDNA_FD_187503 | JGI IMG/M metagenome (GOLD analysis project Ga0209277, IMG submission 187503) | Wastewater effluent complex algal communities from Wisconsin, to seasonally profile nutrient transformation and Carbon sequestration -... | ecosystem: Engineered > WWTP > Effluent > Algae... | reverse complement strand
GGAGAGAGCGCTTTGAAAGTTAGTTCAAACCGTACTTGATCATTGCCTTTTCCTGTCGCGCCATGAGAGAATGCATCGGCGCCTTCCTTAAGGGCTACTTCGACCATAGCTTTCGCAATCAATGGTCGGGCCAAGGAAGTACCCAAAAGATACCTCATCTCATAAATGGCAGAACCGCGAATAGCGGGGAAAATAAAATCTCTCGCAAACTCTAATCGCAGATCCTCAATGTATACCTTTGAGGCGCCTGTATTTTTTCCTTTTTCTTCCAAACCGGTCAATTCTTCTTTTTGACCAACATCAGCACAAAATGCGATTACTTCACAACCGTACTTGTCTTTGAGCCATGCAAGGATGACGGAAGTATCTAGCCCGCCTGAGTATGCGAGTACGATTTTTTTTGGAGCTTTTTTCTCTTTCATAGATATGGGTCAATGTAAAAGAAAAATGAAGGAAGACAATAAAATATTGTAACTTTTAATCTATCTGAAAAATGATTTCAATGAAGCTGAGGATCTTGATTTGCCCACTTTTGTTACTTGTTTCTTGCTCTAAACAAACCTCAATGATTGACATTTCCCAAGTGGAACCTAGAATTCCGCAAATCGAATTCCAATTAGAAGGCAAAGCCAAAAAAGGTTTCTTTATTGGAATGGAACCCTTTTTATTACAAAAAGATTATCGCTCTGAAGAGTCCTTTTATCGAATTCTTAAAGCTTATTTCGATTATGCGAAGAAAGAAGAAGTCATAGCAACCGAAAGAACTGTCGTAATTTTACCGGAATACCTTGGTACTTGGTTAGTCGCAAGTGGCGAAGATTCGACACTGTTTGACAAGAAAACAATCGCTGAGGCTATGCAAGAGGTGGCTTTGAGTCATCTCGGCAGATTTCTCTGGATTTACTTTTTTGAAAAAAGTTATGCGAGCGATAAAATGAAGGAAACTTTATTTCGTATGAAAGCTTTGCAGATGGCTGACTCATACCAAAACGTCTTTAGTCGTTTGGCAACTGAATATCGCGTAGACATAGTGGCAGGATCAATCGTATTACCTGAGCCTAAAGTTATTGAAGGAAAGATAACTATAACAGATGGACCTTTACAAAACGTAAGCTTCTATTTCCATTCTGACGGCACGGTTGATGCGAAAATAACAAGAAAACAATTCTTAATAGATGAAGAAAAAAACTTTTTATCAAACCAATTAAAAATTTCAAATCCAGTTTTTAAAACACCTTTAGGGTTGCTTTATATTATGATATGTGCTGATTCTTGGTATCCTGAAGCATATAAGGATGCCAAAGAAAACTCTGCCGAAATTATAGCAATTCCTTCTTTGGTTGCCCCAGCAGAATCATGGAATCTGAAATGGAATGGTTACAACGGTGAACAAGCGCCCATTGATGTGAATCATCAGGATGTTTTGAAAATTTCGGAATGGCAAGCTTGGAAAAAATATTCACTACTTGGCAGATCAAAAAAAATAAACATCAATACAGGGATGAATGTTTTTTTTAATGGGAATATTTGGGATTTAAATCCGAGCGGAAGCGCCTTTCTTTTAAGGAATGGAAAACAGGTATCTGTTAAGCGAAATAAAGAAAAATCTTTAGGAGTCATCTATGCGCTTGGTATCTAGAAAATCATTTTTTAGTATAATCACTCTCTCAGTCTTGGGAATTTATTTTAGCCGCTGTAAAAATAAACTTAAGAATAATTATCTCTATTTTTCCGAGAGCGAGACGATCGTAATGGAAAAATGGGCAGAGGTTATTTTGCCAGAGAGAACTGACAAAATGCCAAGCGTTGAGGAAGCAGAAGTGATTCGGAGACTTGACGAAGAATTTTCATTTGTATCACCTGATATACAAGAAGAGTTTCATTCAGCGATTCTAGTTTTAAATGTTCTTCCCTTTTTTTATAATCATTGGACATACTTTGAAAATTTATCTTTTCAAACGCGAAAAAAATTTTTAGAACAAGTCAGTCAAACAGAATCGGATATCGTTCGGGCAGTAATTGGAAATTTGAAGTTAGTTACTTTTTTAGCTTATTACGGTCATAAAAGTACGTGGAATCAAATAGGATATGACGGCCCATTTGGAAATCCACCGGAAAAGTGGAGTGAAACTCGCATTTATTATAAATCCATGATCGGAGAAAAAAAGTGAGACCGGGCCAATATCGAGATTGGAAGTCCTATGAAAATGGCGAGGAAATTAAGTTAGACGTTGTAGTCGTTGGATCAGGTTGTGGCGGAGCAACTATGGCTTTTGAACTCTCGAAAGCAGGCTTAAAAGTCGGATTGATGGAACAGGGCGGCAACTTCCATACAGGCACATTTGATAACAATGAATTGAACATGGCTGGAAAAGTTTCCGCGGAAAGAAATTTTCACACGACAGCTGACGGGAGTGTCTCTTTAGTTTATGGAAATAATTTAGGTGGTGCATCTGTGCACTACTGGGCAGACAGTTATAGAACACCAAACGATCGTTTATTGCTATGGAATCGGGTTTATGGAATAACGGATCACTTACCAGAAGATTTAGCTCCTTTTTGGTCTGAACTTGAATCTGATCTAAATGTCCATCCAGCCCAGGAACCATATTTTAATAAAATGAATCAGATTTTTCGTACCTCTAGTAAATCCTTAGGCTGGGAGGGACATTCTGTACCACAAGCAAGGAAAAATTGTCAAAAATCAGGGCATTGTATGCAAGGATGTATGTTTGGTGCGAAACAGTCTCAGCTTGTAACACACATACCTCGGGCGGTCAGTTTAGGATGTGATATTTTTACAGATTTACGCGCAACGAAACTAATTCCGGAAGGAAAAAAGATTAAAATTATTGAAGCTCAAGTTGTCAACCGATCAACTCAAAAGTTAGAAACAAAAACGATTCGTTTCGCGGCGAAAGCTTTTGTGATCGCAGCGGGTGGCTTTGGTAGTTCTACATTTTTACTGAAGAATGGTTTTAAGGACCATCTTCCCATGTTAGGTGAATTTTTGGCTATAAATCCTTCACCAATGGTTCACGCAGTCTATGAGGAAAATATCTATCAATGGAAAAATATACCAGCAGCCTATGGAGTAGAGGCGTTTCGTCTGGCGGAATTTCAGAATGGGAATTACAAACAAGGCGGATACATGCTTATGCCAAATCAACTGCAGCCGGCAACTTTTGCTGCCTTGATTCCAGGATTTGGCAAAGATCATTTTTCCTATATGGAACAGTTACCGAAATTAGGTGGCACGATTGGGTGGATAGATGATGTTCCGAACGAACTTGGTCGAATCGAAGTAGATAGAGCGGGAAATAGAAAAATACATTACCCGTTCGGTAAAATCACAAAACAGATTTTTAGCGATCTTACATATAAACAAATTTTATTAAATTTTAAAGCCGGAGCAAAAGAAGTCTTTTTGCCAGGTAGTAGAGTTAGGAAATTTAACGAGATTCCTCAAAAACAAGAGATTGATTCTCTTGCATGGAGACCAGGGGAATTTCCTATGGCTGCTCCCCATCCGGCGGGTGGTTGTCGAATGGGTAACTCGAGAAAGGATTCAGTCGTTGATTCATCTCATCGAGTTCACGGTTTTAATAATCTATTCATTTCCGATTCTTCCGTATTTCCTACAGGAGTAAGCGTTGATCCTAGTTTTACTATCATGGCATTTAGTAAGATTGCCAGTAAATATGTATTAGGTGAAATTTAGACTTTTCGTGTAAATATTGCGACTGTCTCAAGATGATCCGTACGCGGGAACATATCAACTGGTTGTAATGAATTTAAAAAGAAATTACGTGAGAGAAAACGGGTATCTTCGCGAAGAGTTTTTGGATCACAGGAAACATAGATAATTTTCTGAAGATTTGAATCGGAGATGATATTTGCTACTTCTTCCCCAATCCCAGTTCTAGGTGGATCGATGATAATCGTATTAAAATCTTTATTAACGACACTTGGTAAGGTTTCATTTACTCGACCTCGCCTGTACCGAACATTCCGGATATGATTTACTTTTAGAGCTTCGATGGCAGTCTTATGTGAATTCGGATTATCTTCCAGTCCGAGTACTTCTTTAGCAACACCGGACACCCAAAGTGCAATAGTTCCGATGCCAGAATACGCATCGATCACCCTATCTCCGGGAGAGATCTCCTCTAAAATTAAATTGTATAAGCTAGGAGTTTGCGCTGGATTTACTTGGAGAAACGTCGAAAGTCCGACTCGAAATTTAAATTTTCCAATGAATTCATTCATATAAGGTCTCCCCCACAATAAATTTTCATCTTTTCCAAGTGCCATACTCGTATGACGCATATTAATATTTTGAACTATTCCGATTAATTTTCCGAATTTTCCAGATTTTCCGATACGATCAGTAATATGGTTATGAAGCCGTTTTGATAGGTCTTTCGGATGAGGTAAGTCTTCTTGGTTAGTTACGATACCAACTAAAATTTCATTCGTAGAAAAAGATTTTCTGGCGACTAAGTATTTTAAAATTCCTTTCCGAGATTTTTCGTTATATGGTGGTAATGCTTCCTTTCTCGCCCAAAGCTTGACTGCTTGGGTAATTTCCGAAAGTGCAGGTTCCTGAATCAAACACTCAGTTTGGTCTACAATAAAAGTGGATTCTTGATTGAATAAACCTAACGTAGTCAAAGTTTTGCGTCCAATGACACGCCGTCCAAAAGGAAGCTGTAATTTGTATCGATAGAGTTCAGACTTCGGACTCGCAACAATGGGTCGAAACTGTAGGTGACGTAAGTCTGAAAATAATTCCTTAAGAATTGTTTCTTTCTTTTTTAATTCTTTTCCATATTCTAAATTTAAAGAAGAGCAGCCTCCACAGAGACCAAAATGCGTGCAGTGAGTTTTATTCATTTATTTGTGATTTAGTCCTATAATTTCGGAGATATGTTTAATTTTATTTGATCTAAGATATTTATCTAAATAAGAACAAATTTCGTAAGGCATAAAAGGGCCTTGATATATATAACTAGTGTAGATTTGAATTAAACTAGCTCCAGCTAACATCATTCGTAGTGCTTTTTCTCCTGAATCAATACCACCTACTCCTATGATGGGGATTTTCCCACCTACAACTTTGTAAGCCTCGGAAACAAAACTTAAAGCTTTTTCAAACAAGGGATTGCCTGATAGCCCCCCTTCAGGATGTGGGCCTTCGCCGAGAGAATTTTTATCCAAAGTTGTATTTGTGAGTATAACACCATCAAGGTGCAAATTTAAACAGATTTCTAAGTTTTCCTTTAATTCCTCCAGTGAAAGATCGGGAGCAAATTTTAAAAATAGTGGAATTGGAAATTTTGGACCGAATTCTTTTTGAATCCCTAATAAAAGTTCAGTTAAAGATTGTTTATTTTGTAATGTGCGCAGACCAGGAGTATTCGGTGAACTTATATTAATCACTGCATAATCGGCGTATGGTGAAAGTTTTTTTAATGTATAAATATAATCTTCCGTCGACTCCTCGATTGGGGTCACTTTTGATTTACCCGCATTGATTCCTCGAATTACTAACTTGCGCTGATTTCTCAGAACGGATTCTAGTTTATCGGCTCCTGGATTATTAAAACCCATGCGGTTGATGAGCGCTTTTTCTTTCGGGTAACGAAACAATCTAGGTGTTTCATTCCCAGGCTGTTCTTTTGCGGTGATGGTGCCTATTTCTATAAATCCGAATCCCATATGGATTAGGGATGGATACAATTCACCTGTCTTATCGAAGCCTGCTGCGATTCCAACGGGATTGCGAAATTCCATTCCTAAAATAGACTGCCGCAGTCTTGGGGAACGATATTCTAAAAGAACCTGAAGCGATTGAAAGAAGAAGGGAATTTTTCGAGACAGATTCAACAGAGATGCTGCAAAATGATGCGCTGATTCCGGGTCCAGTTGGAATAGAATGGGTTTAATCAGGTTTTGGTAGATCACACGAGATGCCTGAGATCAGCCTTTTTTCTTTGAGTTTTCTTACAATTTCTTTCCGAAATACGGGAAAGATTGTATCTTGATTTCAAATCGTTTATTTGAAAATGAATCCTGATAATCCCACAAATAGAATATGGCAAACTCCAGAGACCTTTCCGCCAGGCGAAGTATTAAAAGAGTTGGAGAATTTACTTCGATCAAATCCTGATCTTTGGCTAAAATTCACCTTTGACGGGTTGATTGTGGACTATAAACCATCTAGATATTTGAATATTGGAAGAAATCCAAATGATTTCATCGGGAAACACCTTCGTGATGGTCTCCCGGATTATTTAACGAAGATTGCAGAAGAAGCGATTTCTTATCTCAGCATTAAGAAAAATCAAGTCTTCTGGAAAGAATACCAGTATGATTTAAATAAAGAAGTTCGTTTTGCTGAAGTTAGATTCGTTTTATTATACGAAGGTTATATCGTATCGACACATAGAGACATTACCGAGCGCAAGCGCTTGGAATCTGCATTTTTAGAGAGTGAATCTAGATTTTTATCTATGGCCCAGAATGCCGCTGATTCAATAGTAATTTTAAATAGTGAAGGCTTGATCCAATTTTTCAATAAGGCCGCTGAACGAGCATTTGGTTATAAGCAATCAGAAGTTATCAATCAGTCGATCGAAATCATTTTGCCGATAGAAGAGAATTCTGGATATGTAAACTCTAGTGATTTTTATTCGACAAATTCTTTTTTTTCGAATGAAACTCCTAAGGAACTCGTCGCTAGGAAGAAGGATAAGTCTGTTTTTTCGTGCGAATTGTCCATAGGAGAATTCAAAGCAGACTCTGGAATGATGTATACCGGAATTATCCGCGATATCACAATTCGGAGATTACAGGAGCAGGAGATTTTTCATTACCGAAATCATCTGGAAGAACTTGTAGAAAAGCAGACACATGATTTAAAAATCGCAAAGGAAGTAGCAGAAGAAGCTTCTTATATGAAGTCACTTTTTTTAGCAAACATTTCTCATGAATTGAAAACACCTATCCATGCTATTTTAAGTTACGCGGAACTTGGTAACATCAAAGCTTCAACCGTTAATCCAGAAAAAATACAAGAATACTTTCAAATTATTGACTCTTCTGGCAAAAGGTTACTTGATCTTTTGGAAAATTTGCTCGATTTAGCAAAGCTTGAATCAGGTAAAATGAAATATGTTTTTGAAAAAAACTGTTTAAAGGAAACTCTCAAACATGTGATCGGCGAGATGAATTTGATCATGAAAAAGAAGCAAATCAGTGTTAAATTAGATGATACAGCTGAAAGATGGGAAGCTGATTTTGATCTTGAGCGAATCCAGCAAGTTATTCGAAATATAGTTTCGAATGCATTAAAATTCATTCCAGATAACACTGCCATTGAGATTAGAAAAATAAATAGCGAGTTTATTCCTCTTAAAAAAACTCAGTACGTCAATGGAATTGGCCTACAATTCCGAGACTACGGGCCGGGAATACCGAATGAAGACTTAGATAAAATATTTGAGAAGTTTATTCAATCAAAGCAAGTGAAAGCAGGAACTAAGGGCACTGGCTTAGGTTTATCCATATCACGGGAAATCGTGAACGATCATCACGGCTTACTCTACGCAGACAACCATGAGGATGGCGGAGCAATTTTTACACTATTGCTTCCTTTAAAACAAGGGGATTTTTTATGACTATGAATTTGTTAGCTGTGGATGACGAATCTATTAATTTAATGATCATTGAAGAATCATTGAGTGAGAAAGGCTTTAATATAGTTAAAGCGAGAGATGGAGAAGAGGCACTTGCAATCTTGAATCGAAATGAATTTATTTTTTTTGCAATTATATTGGATCGTTTAATGCCAAAGATGGATGGGATCGAGTTACTAAGAAAAATTAAACACTCTGAAAAGTGGAGAGATATTCCCGTCATATTTCAAACTGCCATGAGTGGTATTTCTGATATGACGGATGGTTTGGATGCTGGAGCTTTTTACTATTTAACAAAACCATATGCCCGAGCTTTACTTGTGACGATCGTTCAGACCGCTGTTGAGCATTATATAAAGCTTCTAAAAGCGAAAGAAGACTTACATAAAGGAATGGGAGCATTAAGACATTTAGTGAAGGGTGAGTTCTGGATAAAATCGATCAAAGAGTCACATGAATTAGCTCCGATACTTGCGAATGCCTGTCCAGATCCAGAACGGGTCTTAACTGGAATCATGGAAATACTTAATAATGCTATTGAACATGGAAATCTAGGAATCTCTTATCAGGAAAAAACAGATCTTCATGATAATGATAAGCTTATGGAAGAGATTTTCTATCGATTGAATTTGAAAGAATATCGATCGAAATATGTCCAAGTTATTTTTGAGAAAACAAATGATAAAATTACGATCATTATCAAGGATCAAGGAAATGGATTTGATTGGCAGAAGTATTTATCTTTGCAAGCAATGACAAAAAATGCTTTTAAAACTCATGGCCGTGGAATTTTTATGGCAAGAAAATTATCATTCGATGATTTAACATATGAGGATGGCGGAACAAAAGCCATTATAACGATCATGTTAAATGGTAATAGTGGAAATCTGCTCACCGATTTTCAAGAGTCCTAATTGTAAAATTCAAAGGTAAAGTATTATGTTTACTAAAATTTCAAAAAAAATCTCTATCTATCTATTCCTTACGCTTATTTACGTTTCATTAGCAGAGGTAACCTTGTCTCTTTTTGATCCGGAGAAAGTATTCGTAAAGTCTTTTGATGAATCATTATTGTTTTCCATGTATCCAAATAGCCGAGGTGTTGTAATCTCAGAAGAATATAAAGTAAGCGTTGAGACCAACAATTTTGGTGGAAGACAAAAATTGAATTCGGCCACATATCCTATTTTACTTATGGGTGATTCATTCTCTGAAGGATGGGGTGTAGAGGAAGAGGAAGATTTTACTTCGGTAGCAAACAACATTTTACCTTCTGATATGAAAATAAGGAATATGGGAGTGCATGGCTCCTGTCCATCACTGATGTACATTCATTTAATGAAATATGTTGAATCCTTCAAACCACAAAAAGTCTATCTACAATTGTTTGATAATGACCTGGATGATTTAGACAAATTAGATCAATTTATAAATTCGGAAAATGGCGAGACGAAACCTAAAAAACCTTTATTTGTTAAATTCGTAGGAACTTACTTATATAATACAATTAAAGAGAGTAGCATATTTCGATTGGCAAAACGCGCGTTAAAATTCACGAGAGGAGGGAAAGAGCCGATATTATATTTTAAAGAAGGAAGCGAACCAAAAATTAAAATTTTAACTCACGTTGAATCGTTAAAAAAATTTGGAAAACTTGCTCCCCTCGGAAATGAAATTGACACCAAATACAACGGTCAATTTGAGTTTTACGCGAAGCCAGAGGAGAGTCGTTGGAAGGAACGTTTAGCAAAAGAGACCTTTTATTTGAATCTTATATTTAAATTACTGAAGGAACGGAATGTAGAATTAGGATTAATCTATATTCCTGCAAAAGAATTTTTCGCTGCTGGTGGAATCTTGGGCACGGAGAAAAAAAGAGATTTAACTCTTTTTGAATCTAAGAACATCCATTATAGGAATATTCAAGCATTCTGCGAATCGAAGTCTATTTCTTGTTTAATGGGAACAAAACTTCTCTGGAATGAGAATCCAGAAGATTTATACTTTCCCTACGACGCGCACTGGAATCGGAAGGGGCATAATAACTTTGGAAAGATTTTCGCAGCTGAGATACAAAAATCTTTCCAATAGTCTAACTCGTTTAGAAGAGTGTGTATATGAATGGAGCGATTGCTGACCCTTGAGTTAATACTAATAAGGCGCCTAACAATAGCAAAATGAGTATTATTGGTGCGAGCCAAAACTTTTTTCTACTTTTTAAAAAATCCCATAAGTCTTTTAATAATTCTATCATTTGTTTTTCCTTAAAATGGTCTTTCCATATGTTCACTAGATCGTTCGCTGCAACGAATGCGATACGTTTCTACCGAAGAATCCAATTTCCTTTTCATTGAATCAGTACCAAATAGTTTTTTGATTAGGCCAATCGGTGTAAACAAAAAGAAAAAGATTACGGAAAGGATGATTCGAGTATTGATCCAGCCTAATATTTCGCCTATGAGCATCCATACTTTGTATGGGTATAGCAAAGCTTTGGGAAGAACAATACCTATTAGAATCGTGGCAGAGCCAATATAGATTAAGATAAGATTCAATGATCCACGGTTTAAGTAAGGTATCAAACTGCCAAAGATGACTACTAAAACTCCACCTACGATATAGGCAAATTTTCTTAATTCATCAGATGTTGGAATGTGTTTTTCTTTTTTCATGATTTGCCTTAATCTAGTTCAAATTCTTGCTTCCAAGAATCATCTTTTTCTATAACCGGTTGGTCTTTTTTATCCATGAGGAAATTTTCGATTACTAAGAAGTCCATTTCAGTTCTCATGAAACATCTGTAAGCATCCTCAGGTGTGGATACAATTGGCTCTCCTCTAACATTGAAAGACGTATTTACAAGAACTGGACAGCCTGTAATTTGATCGAATTTTTTTAACAATGAGTGGAAACGAGGATTTGTTTCGGAATGAACTGTTTGGATTCGAGCAGAGTAATCGACATGTGTAATCGCCGGGAGAGAAGATCTCGGTACGTTTAATTTTTCAATGCCGAATAAATTTTGCTGTTCCGTTGTCATTTCAATTCGGTGTTTTTTTAAGACATCGGCAACGATTAACATATACGGACTTTTTGAATCGATGTCAAAATATTCAGACACTTTTTCCGCAAGGACTGCAGGAGCAAAAGGACGAAAACTTTCGCGATACTTGATTTTCAAGTTCATGACCGATTGCATTTTTTGATTCCTCGGATCACCAATGATAGATCTACCACCGAGTGCTCGAGGTCCGAATTCCATTCTACCTTGGAAATAACCGACAACATTTCCTTCCGCCAAAACCTTGGCTAATTTCTCATCGAGTGTCTCATTGGAAAGTTCAGTATATTTTGCACCTTGCTTGTCCAATTGTTCTCTGATAATCTCATTGGAGAAAGAGGGTCCCAAATAAGAACCTTTCATGGAATCCAATGGATTAATTTTTCTGGGATGATTCTGATATTCGAAATGAGCAGATAAGGCAGCACCTAACGCACCACCTGCATCTCCCGCAGCTGGTTGTATGAATATCTCATCAAAAATTTTTGCTTTTAAGATTTTACCATTGGCAACACAATTAAGAGCAACTCCACCAGAAAGACATAAATTTTTAATACCTGTTTCTTTTCGAGCGGCTCTCGCTAGTCGGAGCATAACTTCCTCGGTGACTTCTTGGACTGACCGAGCTAGATCCATCTCTTTTTGTGTTAAAGTTGATTCACTTTTACGTGGGGGGCCACCAAATAACTTATGAAATTTGTCATTGGTCATTGTTAGGCCAGCAGCATAATTAAAATAATCCATATCGAGTCTGAAAGTTCCGTCTTCTTTTAGATCAATTAGATGTTTATAAATTAGATCGACATATTTCGGTTCTCCATAAGGAGCAAGACCCATTACCTTGTATTCCCCGGAATTAACTTTAAAACCTGTATAATACGTAAAGGCCGAATAGAGTAAACCAATAGAATGTGGAAAATCAATTTCCCATAATGGAGTTAATTTATTTCCGTCCCCAATCCAAGCAGAAGTTGTCGCCCATTCTCCGACACCATCAAGACATAAAACAATCGATTTCTCAAACGGACTTACAAAAAATGTAGAAGCAGCATGAGCTTGGTGGTGTTCCGTGAATAAGAGTTTTGGAAATTTTTTCGTTGGAGAAATTGTTTTGAATTCTTTTTGAAGCGTACTTTTTAAAAATAATTTTTCTTTCAGCCAGATCGGCATCGCTGAGAAAAAAGAAATTAATCCTTTCGGGGCATAAGCAAGGTACGTTTCGAGGAGTCTTTCAAATTTTACGAGAGGTTTATCATAGAAGATAACATGGCTTATGTCATCTACAGTAATTTTTGCTTCTGAGAGGCAATAATCAATGGCAGATTTCGGAAAACGTGAATCGTGTTTTTTTCTAGTAAAACGTTCCTCTTGAGCAGCTGCAAAAACTTCTCCATTTTTAAGAAGGCAAGCGGCACTGTCATGGTAATAGGCAGAGATGCCAAGTAAGTATTCATCAGGCATGATTATGAGAGTTTCCAATAATATATGTCTCTGTCAATTTTATTAATGCAAGGCGCATTGCTTTTGGAACTTTTGTGACATTTTTTGGCGCGGAACTAAAAGAAGACAAATGAATCATTTTCAATTCTTTCCTTACTGTTCGTAAGGAAATACTAAGGTGACGGTAGTGCCATTTTTTCGCTCGATCTTTAGAATTCCATGAAGTTGCATCGATAACATGTTAATGAGACTGATTCCAAATCCTGAAGACTTATCAAAATTGATCGAATCAGGAATTCCAATCCCGTTATCAGAAACGCTGGCAATAACATTCGCATTCTCTAATTTAATATCAATTTTAATCATGCCATCTTCAAGAGATTTAAAAGCATACTTCATGATGTTTGTCAGCAATTCGTTGATGATGATTCCAAGAGGTTGTAAAATTTCAGAAGGTAAAATAAATTCTTCTATATTCTTTTCTATTTTAATTTGTTTTGACTGATGAAAATTAGCCAAGATTTCATCAATAAGTTCAGGAAGGTATTCTGAGGTGGACATAGATTTAAAATTCGGGGATAAGTAAAGTTTGTCATATAACAAAGACATGCTTTGGATTCGACTACTCGCGTCAGTAAGGGCTTCGATTGCCGTCGGTTCTTTTAAGCTGCCGGCTTGAAGATCAAGTAGGCTATGAACGACGCTCATATTATTTTTGATTCGATGGTGAATCTCTCTGAGCAAAATTTCTTTTTCTTTTAGCAAAGAATTAATTTTGTTCTCGTGATGTTTTCTTTCTGTTATTTCCTGAACAATCGCTATATGAAAATCTGGTTTGTTGCCTGGTTCCCAAAGTGGAGAAACCGTTAAATGAACCCACCTAACGTTTTTATCTTTGCATATATATTGTTTTTCTACAGAATACTCTCTTACTTCCCCATCGATTAAACGTTTCATTCCATCTACATCTTCTTCTAACGAATCTGGATGAGTGATTGTCATAAAATCCAAATCTAACATTTCCTCAGTGGTATAGCCAAGGATTTCGCAGTATTTTTTATTGATTCTAATGAACTTTCCTGTGCGTGTATCGAGTTCGGCAACCCCGACCGCTGCTTGGTCAAATAGAGTTTTAAATCGATTCTGACTTTCGTTTAAAATACTGGAAGAAATGTTTCTTTCAATCGCAATACTCGCTAAATGTGCTCCTCGTTCAATCGAGGCTAATTCAATATCATTCGCCGAGCGAATGTTGTGCGAATAAAAAGCGAATGTGCCAAGCACTTTTCCGGTAATTCCTAAGATAGGCATCGACCAGCAGGATTTTAAACCATACGGGGCTACAAAGCTTTTATAATTTTGCCACAATGGATCTTGTTCGATATCCGAAACCATGATGACCTTTTTCGTATAAGCGGCAGTACCGCAAGATCCTGCCTGCGGTCCGATTTCTAAGCCATTAATTAAGTCACAGTAAGCTTTAGGTAAATTCGGAGCAGCACCATGGGTAAGGTATTTTCCTGTTTCATCTAATAAGAGAATCGAGCCAACAGTATCGGGAAATAATTCCTCATATCCGAGAACAAGTTTTGACAGAATTGATGTTAGTTCACCACCTCTGGCAACTATTTCTAAAATTTGTGTTTCGATCTCTTTCTCATGTTCTTGTGATTTTCTTAAACTTATATCGATTGCTCCTGATAAAAGACAAGAAACACCGTTGATTTCTAAAATTTCTGCCGAGTAGGATATCCAATAGATAGTCCCAGATTTACTACGTAACCGTGTTTCAAAATCCCTAATTTTTTTCTCGAATTTAAATCGATCCATGACTAGATCTCTTTGTGCAAGGTTTACCCATAAGTTAATTTCTGCTGAAGTTTTTCCTATGATTTCATTCTCTTGGTATCCAAATAATTCTTCGAAGGCTTTGTTTACAGAAATGAAATTCCCATATTTAATTGTTGTGATCCCGAGTGCAAAGGGCACAAACTGAAAGACATTATTAAATAAAACACTTTCATCCCTCAATCGAAAGTTCTCTAACATTTGTCTTCTATCTGTAACATCACGCGTTACACCGATAAAATTGATAAGCTCGCCCAAGTCATTTAGCACAGGCGAGATGGTCAGTTCATTCCAAAAAGCTTCGCCATTTTTTTTATAATTTAAGATCTCACCTGCAAACTCAATTTGATTGTTCAGGGCATTTCTGATTTCATGAATCGTATTTTGACTGGTAAAAGCGCCTTGTAAAAAGCTACACGTTTTTCCGATTACTTCTTCTTTTGTGTAACCAGTCATGGTAACAAATGCATCATTTGCCTCTATGATTTTTCGATTTATATCTGAGATCAAAACTCCTTGAGAGATAGATTTTAACGCCTGTTCACTTCGGAGGGACTCCTCATGTTTATCGAATAATTCAAAAGCCATTTGAATGGATTCGCGCAGAACAAAATTATTGGATCCTTTTATCACATATCCATAACGAGTGATTTTTTTGACTTTGTTTACGTATTCTTCCTCCGAATGCGAGGTGAGGAAAATAATTGGCATATGTCTTTTTGTTAAGATTCTGCGAGCAGCCTCAGAACCATCGATGCCTGGGCCCAAATCAATATCCATGAGAACAAGATCTATATTGGCATTGTTAAGTGCAATTTCGATGGCGAGTTCGCCATTATTTGCAGTAATTACTTCGAAACCGAATGA
>Ga0209277_10000885_pt1 | contig 14950 bp, 11 predicted proteins | sample JI81AbrownDNA_FD_187503 | JGI IMG/M metagenome (GOLD analysis project Ga0209277, IMG submission 187503) | Wastewater effluent complex algal communities from Wisconsin, to seasonally profile nutrient transformation and Carbon sequestration -... | ecosystem: Engineered > WWTP > Effluent > Algae... | reverse complement strand
CCCGTGACATCAATGTCACCGGAACCGGCACCCTGCAGGCGAATAACGGCACCACCCTCAGCAGCAGCGGAGTTGTTTCGGGCAGCGGCACCCTCGTCAAGAATGGTGCCGGCGCGGTCATCCTCAGTGGCGACCTGGCCCACACCGGCGGAACGGTGGTCAATCAGGGCAGCTTGCAGCTTGCTGGCACCAACAGCTACACCGGTGGCACCACGCTCAACGGCGGCACGCTCAAAGTTGCATCCGATGCCAGCCTGGGGGCGGGTAGCAGCGCCATCACGTTCAATGGCGGAACCCTGCAGGCCACCACCAGCTTCAGTTCTGCCCGTGACGTCAATGCCACCGGCGGCGGTACCGTGGCCACCGATTCCGGTGCCACCCTCAGCCTGACCGGCTCGCTGGTGGGTGCGGGGCAGCTGACCAAGACAGGTGCCGGTACCCTTGTTCTGTCGGGCGACAGCTCCGGTGACCACTCCGTCGGCTCTGGCTGGACGGGCGGCATGACCGTCAATGGCGGCCTCGTGCAGGTCACCAACCCCTGGGGCCTCGGCTGGGGCAACGTCACCGTGAATGGAGGCACCGTCAACACCACGGTGGATATCCTGACCGGGCAGTCCATCGTCCTGGCCGGCAACACCACGGTTAACGTTGATACCGGCACCACCACCACGCTTTCCGGCACCATCACCGATACGGGTGGCGACTCGGGCGGTGGCTCGGGCTGCTTCGTCAAGTCCGGCCTGGGCACGCTCAACCTCACCGGTGTCATGACCCAGAGCAACGGCACCTGCGTTCAGCAGGGTGAGCTGCGCGCCAACGGCACCCTCGACAGCGTCGTCGCCGTGGATTTGCCTGCCATCCTGCGTGGTACCGGCCTGATCAACGGCCCGATCTCGGTGCATGGCATTCTCGCTCCCGGCAATTCGCCGGGTACGCTGACCACCACCAGCACGGTCACCATGTTTGCCGGCAGCACCTTCCAGGCCGACATCAACGGCCTCGGCACGGCTTCCGGCCCGGGCAATTATTCGCGCCTGCTGGTCACCGGGGCCGGCAACCAGTTTGTCGCTGGCGGCGCCACGCTGGCACCCAACCTCACGGCGATAACCGGTGCGGTTACCTACACGCCCTATGTTCCGCAACTGGGCGACAACTTCCGCATCATCACTGCCGATGGCGGCATCTCCGGCCGCTTTGCGCCACTGGCCCAGCCTGACGGCATGGCCACCGGCACCCGCATGGCGGTGTTCTACGATGTCTTCGGCAGCAATAGTGTCGACCTGCGCGTGATTCCGACCTCCTACGCCAGTGGCTTCCTGGCCGTCAATGGCAATGCCCGTGCTCTCGGCGCCGCGGTGGATCGCATTGTGACCGCCGACCAGCTGGGCACCGCGACCACGACCCAGGGTCAGCTCGTCTACGCGCTGGCCGGTCTAAACGCAGCCCGGTTGCCGGGCGCAATGACGGCCTTGTCCGGCGAAGTGCATGCCGCGCTTGCCGCTGCTGCGCCGCGTGCAGGCCAATGGACCCAGGGCGCCATCGGACGGCAACTGGGCAGTAGCTCCGGCCGCAATGCCGGCGATTCCACCGATCTTCGTGACCAGCGTGCCTTGTGGATCGAAATGGGTGCCAACCGCGGCCAGTGGAGCAGCGACGGCACGTCGTCCGGCTTCCGTACCGATCGCACCCAGTTTGCCATCGGTGGTGATGTCGCCAGCACCGCCAATGGGCGGCTCGGCGTCGGCTTCTCCCATGCCAGTTCCAACCTGGCAATGAGCGGCGTGAGCGCCTCGGGCTCGATGGACGAAAACCTGTTCTTCGGCTATGGGCAGTACCGCATGGGGGGCTACGCCATCGACGGCATGCTGGGCTACGGCAGCAGCACCTGGGAAAGTACCCGTGTCGATCCGATCGCCGGAGCCGGCAGCCTCAAGACGCATCAGCGTGGCGAGAACTGGCTGGCCGGTGTGGCCGTGCGCAAGCCGGTCGAGCTCCTGACTACCGTTGTCGAGCCCTTTGTGCGGACTTTGTTCCAGCAAACCACCCGCGGTGATGTCAGCGAAGGCTCGGCATCGACCGCCGCCCTCAGCCTCGACAAGTACTCCGCCAACGGCTTCCGTGCCATGGTCGGCGTAGCGGCCGGTTCGATCCGCAAGGATCCGCTCTCGGCGCCCTATACCTACCAGGCCGAGATTGGCGTGGGCCAGGATAGCGGCAACGCCGTGCGCCCGACATTGCGCGCGTCACTCGCTGGCGAGAGCTTTACCGTGGCAGGGCCCCAGGTTGGACGCAGCTTTGGCCAGATTGGTGTCTCCGGCACGCTGCGGCTCGCGCCGCAGGTCTTCGCCTACATTGGCCTGACTGGCGAAGCGCGTTCGGGTCAGTCCGATATCGGTGGCAACCTCGGCGTGCGCGTCGCGTTCTGATGCGGTAATCGCATTCCCCGGAAGGGCGGGTTTATCCCCCAACTGCCCGCCCAAAAGGCGGGCAGTTTTTTTGTGCCCGACGAGGTGTGCGTCGCTATCGATAGGGTCGCGCGGCGTGCGATGGAGTTGGCTCCGGGGTAAACGCGGCCGCTGTCGCCCACCTTCACGCGGCCGACTTCTTGCAGTGTTCTTGATGCAGGGTTTGTCGTCACCCGGAGCTTCCGGCAGGTTGGTGCGCCGCGCCGGTTTTACGCACGCTGCGGGCTGGCCCCGAGATGAAACAAAAAAATTTTTGCGTGAACAAATAGTGTTAGCTCGGGTCACAATTCAGCCATGCAGAATAATTCGACCCAGACTCCGCCCCTCTCCCCGGATGCAATCCTTGCGTGCATTCATGCCGCACTGCCTCCCCAGCGCCAAAGCCAGCGCGACCTCCCGAAACTCGCCGAGCGCCTTCATGCGCTGATCGACGCCGCCGACCTGCCCGACCGCCTCGACGCCTGGCGTGGCCTGACCGTCTGGCTGGCGGACGGCTCGCTCTGGAACGACGTCTATATCGATACGGTCGATGTTCACGGCTCGGCCACCCAGCGCTTCGCCGTGCTGATGGATGTGCTCGCGGCCAACCCTGATCTGGCCGCCGATATGCGCCGGGCCATCCGGGCGATCCTCGATGAAACCGACGGTGCCAATCTGTTCGGCGAGGTGGGCATTCCCAGTGACCGGGGCTTCCTGTCCGAATTCGGCGACCGCCTGACCGCGAAGCTGATCCCCTCGCCGCGGGATGATCACGATCTGTCCCACCTGGTGAGCCGCAGCTTCCGGCGCGATCGTGATCTGACCCTGATCCGCGGTCTGCAGCCGTCCACCTTTCAACGCGCGGTGGACATCCTCTTTCCGAGCACCGAGCCGGAAATGGCCCAGGCTCCGCGCCGCGCCATGGCCGACGGTTTCCGGCTGCTCATGGCGCGGGTGCAGGGGCAGGGCTTGTCGCTCAAGCTGCGAGCCCGCAGCGAGCGCCGTCCGGTGGCCGCCTCGCCGTTCAAGCGGCTTGCCGACAGCGGCGAAAACCTGTTGTGCGCGTGGGAGCAGCAGCGGATTTCCGGGCCCTTGCTGGAGGCCTGGCAGGCCGATCTGGAGGCATGCCGGGACGAGATGCAGCTCATTTCAAAACGCCTGGAGTGGGAAGGCATCAGCGTCGATATCGTCTACGGCCTCGATGTGCTGGAGCGCTGCCTCGCCCGCATGGAAAGCATCGTCGGCGTGATGAGCGCCGAGCCGGGGGCGCCCGGCCCGCAACTGCTGCTTTGGCAGCAACTCGCCTACGCGGCCCACGAAAGCACCACCCTGCACCACCTGGTGCGCAGCAACCTGCAGCTGCTTCAGCGCCGCATCGTCGACCGGGCGAGCGAAACGGGCGAGCACTACATCGCCGAAACGTCCGACGACTACCGTCACATCTGGATCGCGGCGGCCGGCGGCGGCTTGCTGACCGTGGGCACCGCGGCCATGAAGATGACCATTGCCGGTGCGGGTCTGGCCCTGTTTGTCGAAGGCTTCGCCTCGGGCCTCAATTACGCGGTGAGTTTTCTGCTGCTGCAAGCCTTCGGCCTCATGCTCGCCACCAAGCAGCCGGCGATGACCGCCGCGGCCTTGGCGACGATCATCCGCGACCGGAAAGGCGGCGAACGTCTCGACGTGATCGTCGATTACGCCGCGTGCATCTGCCGCTCCCAGCTCGCCGCCACCATCGCCAACGTGGTGCTGGTGGCCACCGGGGCCTATGCCTTCGACGCCATGTGGCAATTCGTGACCGGCCACTCCTACCTGTCCGCCGCCGAGGCCGCCTACGTGTTCCACTCGCTGAGCCCGGTGGATAGCGGCACGGTGTTCTACGCCGCGCTTACCGGTGTCGTGCTCTATCTCGCCGCCCTCGTCGGCGGCTTGGTGGATAACTGGGTCGTGTATCACCGGCTGCCCCAGGCGATTGCGGAACACCGGCTGGGCCGGCGCTTCGGGCCGATGCGCATGATCCGCCTGGCAGGTGTCGTGTCGCGCAACATGTCGGGCTGGGCCACCAACATCTCGCTGGGCTTCATGCTTGGCATGACGCCGGTGCTGGGCAAGTTTTTTGGCCTGCCCCTCGACGTGCGCCACGTGACGCTCAACTCCGGCATCCTGAGTCTTGCCACCTCGGCGCTGGAGTTGCCGTTGGTGAGCACCGGACTGCTCGCCCTGGCCCTTGCCGGGGTTGCCGTGATGTTCGTCCTCAACCTGGGGGTGAGCTTTTCGCTGTCGCTGCTCACCGCCGTGCGCGCCTACGATCTGCCCAGGGCCGACCTGCGCGAATTGCGCCGTCGCCTGTGGCTGCGCCTGCGCACCCGACCACGCGATTTCTTCCTGCCGCCGCTGCGTTCGGCCGGCACTTCGTAACGACCCCGTCGGGCTCAAGCTTGCCGGCCGCCCGCCGTTAATCCTCCAGCGGCGACCGGCCTGTTCATTCCTTCCAGATCAGGGTGGCCGCTGCACCAGCCCCGATCAATGCGCCCCAATGCGGCTGCCCGCCGCCCGAGAGCCCGGTATGAACGCGCCTGAACGACATCTGAAACGAACCCATCGCCGCAGCGGCGAACTGGCCGGCATCGTCCTGGTCAATGAAGAGATCAAGGCCATCGTTGCGACGGCCTTTCGCATCAACCTGATGGCCCTCAACGCCATCTTCCTGGCCAAGCGGGCCGGCAACGCGGCCCTGGGTTTCGGGGTGCTGTCCAACGAGCTGCGCCGCTTCGCCCAGGATCTGACACGCCGCATGTCGTCCCTGCGCGACATGACGTCCGGCTCGGTCGGCAGCGTGACCGGCGTCGTCCAGCAACAGCGCAGCACCGCGATCCTCGCCGAAGCGATCCGCCTGAGCGGCGAAGGCGTGCCCGGTGTGCGCGAGGCGAGAAAGCGCGGCGCCTTGCGCCTGGCCGAACAGCAGGCAAGCCTGCGTGCCCTCGACATGCGCCTGCGTGCGGCCGTGGAAGAAACCCAACAACTGGTCGAACTGGGCGGCGTGCTGGCCCGCTCGGCCAAGATCGAGGCGGCCTACGGCGGTGGCTTCAGCCCGGCGTTGATGCAGGTCTCGACGGATTTTGCGGAGGTGATCGCCCAGATCAAGCGATCCCTCGAAGTGCTTGGCAAGGAACGGCTAGTAAAGGACTGAAAACCCATGAAGCAGGCTCACTGTATCTACCAGGACGACGAACATCGCTGGCTGGCCATTGCCCGCGACCCGACCAAACCCGGCTACATCATCGACACCAACGAATACGTGATCATCGACGGTGACGAGGCGCTGCTGTGCGATCCGGGCGGCATCGAGATCTTTCCGTCGGTGTTCTCGGCGCTGTCGGCCGAGTGCGACCCGACCAAGCTCGCGGGCATCTTCGCCTCCCACCAGGACCCGGACATCATCTCGTCGCTGGCCCTGTGGCTCGAATTCAAGCCCGAGCTCAAGTGCTACATCAGCTGGCTGTGGCAATCCTTCCTGCCTCACTTCGGCGGAACCGACACCACCTTCGTGCCGATCCCCGATCCGGGCATGGCGATCAAGCTTGGCGGGCTGGAGTTGCAGGCGATTCCTGCCCATTACCTGCACTCCTCCGGCAACCATCACCTGTACGACCCGAAAGCCAAGATCCTGTTTTCCGGCGATGTGGGCGCCGCGTTGCTGCCGCCCGACCAGAACAGCCTTTACGTGGAGGATTTCTCCCGCCACATCCGTCATGCCGAAGGCTTTCACAAGCGCTGGATGGGTTCGGACAAGGCCAAGCGTGACTGGTGTGAGCGGGTTTCGCGCCTCGACATCGACATGCTGGTGCCGCAGCACGGCGCCATCTACCAGGGCGCCGACGTGCAGCGCTTCATCAGCTGGTTCGCGGCGCTGGAAGTCGGCGTGCTGCGCGGATAAAGTTCAGGGCTCCGCGCCGGCGGGGCCCGGTGACGTTTTTCAGCTTGCCGCCGCCGCGGGCTGTTTTTCGACGCGTCATTTCGAGGCGACATGTACCTGGCTCTCAAGCATTTCCACATCACCTGCGTCGTGCTGAGCGGCGCAGGTTTTGCATTGCGCGGATGGTGGGCGATCACCGGCTCGGGCCTGCTCCGGGCGAAACTGACCCGCCGCCTGCCGCACATCATCGATACCTGCCTCCTGGGCAGCGCCATCACGCTGGCCTGGATGTCCGGCCAGTATCCCTTTGTGCAAGGCTGGCTGACCGCCAAGGTGCTGGGCCTGCTGGCCTACATCGGGCTGGGCATGCTGGCGCTCAAGCCTGGACGGCCGCCGGGCGCGAGGCTGGTCGCATTCCTGGCTGCGCTGACCACCTTCGCTTACATCGTGTCGGTGGCGCTCAGCAAGAATCCGTTTGGTTTTGTGGCCGGCATCTAGTCACCGGCGAACTGCCGGTTGCCGCCTGATCAGGCGGTTTTGGCGTCGATTCGCCGCAGTTTGCGCTTGCGCGGGGTTTTACGCCGCGTGGTGGTTGAGCAGGCGCTTGAGGCCGGGGGTGTCGAGGATGCGGATGTGCTTCTGCTGGACGGCCACCAGGCCTTCTTCCTGGAATCGCGAGAAGGCGCGTGAGACGGTTTCGAGCTTGAGCCCGAGGTAGGAGCCGATCTCGTCGCGGGTCATGCGCAGGTGAAACTCGGACGGCGAGAAGCCCCGCGCCGTGAAGCGCTGCGACATGTTGAGCAGGAAGGCCGCCAGCCGCTCTTCGGCGCGCATCGAGCCGAGCAGCATCATCACGCCATGGTCGCGGACGATTTCGCGGCTCATGATTTTGTGGAACTGGTGCTGCAGGCTTTCGACCTGGCGGGACAGTTCTTCAAGGCGGCTGAACGGAATCACGCAGACCTCGCTGTCTTCGAGGGCAATGGCATTGCAGGAGTGGCGCTCCGTGCTGATGCCGTCGAGACCAAGGACCTCGCCGGTCATCTGGAAGCCGGTCACCTGGTCGCGGCCGTCCTCCAGGATGACGTCGGTTTTGAAGGAGCCGGCGCGGATCGCGTAGATCGCCTCGAAGCCGTCGCCCGAGCGGTAGAGATGCTGCTGGCGCTTGATCTTGCGCCGGGCGCCGACGACTTCGTCGAGCTGGTCGACCTCCCGGGGGTCAAGGCCGAAAGGCAGGCACAGCTCGCGCAGGTTGCACTGGGAGCAGGCCGTCTTGGTCTCTGTTGTCATTACCGGAACTACCGATTTCATCTGCACGGGCAATCACCTGAGCTAAGGGGTTTTATCAACCTTTGGAGCCCTTTGATCCACATCAATACCATTCAGGGGTGATTCTGCGATTGTTTCACGCAACCAACAGAAGTCTCCCCATGAACACGATTCAAAAAGACCTGATTTTCGACCCCGAGCTCATTCGCAAATTCGATGTGAATGGCCCGAGGTATACCTCGTACCCCACCGCTGACCGCTTTGTCGAAGCGTTCAACTCCGATGCACTTTGCCACTGGCTCGGAAAGCGGTCGATTGGCGGTATTGGCAAACCTCTTTCATTATACTTCCACATCCCCTTCTGCAATACGATCTGCTACTACTGCGCCTGCAACAAGATCATCACGAAGGACCACGGCCGCTCGGCCAAGTATCTCGAATACCTCGAAAAGGAAGTCGATCTCCAGGCCGCCTGCCTGCAGGGCCCGCGGGAAGTGCTTCAACTGCACCTGGGCGGCGGTACGCCCACCTTCCTCTCCCATGATGAACTGCGCCAGTTGATGGGCATTGTGAAGAAGCATTTCACGTTGGTGCCCGATGGCGAGTATTCCATCGAGGTCGACCCGCGCAAGGTCGATGAAGCCACTGTTGCGCTGCTGGCCGAACTCGGCTTCAACCGCATGAGTGTCGGCATCCAGGATTTCAACCCCGACGTGCAAAAGGCGGTGAACCGTATCCAGAGCGAGGACGAGACCCGCCTGGTGATTGATGCTGCCCGTGCTCACGGCTTCAAGTCGATCAGCGTGGATCTGATCTACGGCCTGCCCAAGCAGAACGTCATCAGTTTCAACCGCACGCTGGAACAAATCCTGTCGCTGTCGCCCGACCGCCTGTCGATCTACAACTACGCGCATCTGCCCAGCCTCTTCAAGCCGCAGCGCCGCATCGTCGATGCGCAGTTGCCGTCCGGCGAAGCCAAGCTGCAGATCATGCAGCTGGCGATCCGCCGCCTGACCGAGGCCGGCTACGTGTTCATCGGCATGGATCACTTTGCCAAGCCGACCGACGAGCTGACCACCGCCCAGCGTCAGGGCCGCCTGCACCGCAACTTCCAGGGTTATTCCACCTACGCCGAGTGCGACCTGCTGGCCTTCGGTGTGTCGGCCATCGGCAAGGTGGGCCCGACCTACGCGCAAAACGTGAAAACCCTGGACGAGTATTACGACATCCTCGACACCGGCCGCCTGCCGGTGCTGCGCGGCATCGAGCTCACCCCGGACGACCTTCTGCGCCGCTCGATCATCCAGGCCTTGATGTGCCATTTCGAGCTGTCGATCGAATCCATCGAGATCGCCCACCTGATCGACTTCAAAACGTATTTCGCCTCCGAGATCGCCGACCTGCGCGAGATGGAGAAGGGCGGACTGCTGCAGATCGACGAGCAGTGGATCTCCGTGCTGCCGGCCGGACGCATGCTGGTGCGGGCAATTGCCATGGTTTTCGACCGCTACCTGCGTTCCGACCGCGAGCGCACCCGTTATTCGAAAGTGATCTGAAGCCTTTTGGCTGGCTGCCCTCCGGTGGCCGGGCTAGAATGCCTTGTGATGCGGTATCCGATGCGCCCCGTGACTCCGCGGGGCGTTTCTTTTTTTGTGGGTCCAGACCATGCCTGAAACCGGCTATTTCGCAGTTTTCCTGATCGGCCTGCTGGGTGGCACGCACTGCATCGGCATGTGTGGCGGGATCGTCAGCGCGCTCACGGTGCAGCTTCCCGGCCAACGTCGCCGGGAGTGGCCGCTGCACCTGGCCTATAACATCGGGCGCATCACCAGCTATACCGCGGCGGGTGCGGTGATGGGCGCCATCGGTACGGTGGGGATGCTGTTCAACGACATCCTGCCGATCCAGCTCGGGCTTTACGTGGCGGCCAACCTGATGCTGGTGGCGCTGGGGCTTTATCTCACCGGCTTCACCCGCGCGCTGTCGGGCGTCGAAAAGCTCGGCCATCGCCTGTGGGCACGCATTCAGCCGCTGACCCGGCGCTTCCTGCCGGCGCGCAGCGTGGCGCAGGCTTTTCCTCTCGGGTTGCTGTGGGGGTTTTTGCCCTGCGGTCTTGTGTACAGCGTGCTCGCCACTGCGCTGGTCACCGGTGCGGCGGAGCGTGGTGCGGGGCTGATGCTGGCTTTCGGCCTCGGTACGCTGCCCAACCTGATGCTTGCCGGCATGCTTCTCAAGCGCCTGCGCGACGTGGTGCGGAACCAGGTCGTCCGGACGGGGTCTGGACTGGTGGTGCTGGCGTTTGGCGTCTATGGTTTGGCGAACACCCCCAGCCTCGGTAGCGCGTTGTGGAATGGTGTGGTCTGCCATTTCTGACTTTTCCGTTCTTCGTTTTCGGGCTGCAGCCATGAGAAAGCTTTTTGCCATCGATGATTCCGCTGTTTCATGGCGGGCCGGCTAGGGGCGCGATCATGGGCGGCGAGCGGGGCGTGGGCTACGATTTGCCGGTTTCCGGCATGAGCTGTGCGGCCTGCGCCGTGCGCCTCGAGAAAGTGTTGAACCGCCTGCCGGGCGTGGAGGCGAGGGTCAACTTCGCCACTGAAAAGGCCCGCGTGTCGGCCGCTCCGGATGGTGCTGCCGCGGCCGACATCCTTGCCGCCATCCGCAAGGCGGGTTTCGACGTGGCGCCGCAGGTGCTCGAACTGGGCATTTCCGGCATGAGTTGCGCTGCCTGCGCGGCGCGCATCGAGAAGGTCGTCAATCGCCTGCCGGGCGTCGAGGGCAGTGTCAATTTTGCCGCCGAAACGGCGCAGGTGCGCTACACGCCAGGCCTCGCCGATTCAGCGGCCATCGTCGCGGCGATCAATAAGGCCGGCTTCACTGCGACGCCCGTCGCCGGTCGCGACCGGGAGGCCGAGCACGCCCGCAAGGCGGCCGAGTTCCGTGCCGAGCTGCGCCTTTTCTGGATTTCTGCGCTGCTGAGTCTGCCTTTTCTGGTGCAGATGTTCGGCATGTTCGGCGCCGGCTTCCAGGGCTCGGCCCACCACGACGAATGGCTGCCGCGCTGGCTGCAGTGCTTGCTGGCGACACCGGTGCAGTTCTGGATCGGACAGCGTTTCTATCGGGGCGCCTGGTCGTCGCTACGGGGTGGTGGCGCCAACATGGACGTGCTGGTGGCCCTTGGCACCAGCGTGGCCTACTTTTTCAGCCTTGCCGTGGTGTTGTTCGATCGGCATGAACTTCACGTTTATTTTGAAGCTTCGGCCAGCATCATCACGCTGGTGCTTCTCGGCAAGCTGCTCGAAGCGCGCGCCCGGGCACGTACGTCGGCGGCCGTCGAGGCGCTGTTGCGCCTGCAGCCGCCCATGGCATGGATCGAGCGTGACGGTCAGTTGGTCGAGTTGCCGGTGGCCCAGGTGGTGGCAGGCATGGTTTTCGTGTTGCGGCCGGGGGATTCGGTTCCCGTCGATGGCGAGGTGCTGTCCGGCCAATCGTCGGCCGATGAGGCCATGCTGACCGGCGAGAGCGTTCCGGTGGCCAAACTTGCGGGCGATTCTGTTTTTGCGGCGACGGTGAACGGCAACGGCGTGCTGCGCTGCCGCGCCACCGGCGTGGGGGCCGAGACCTTGCTGGCCGGCATTGTGCGGCTGGTGGAGCAGGCCCAGGGCGGCAAGCCGGCGGTGCAGCGCCTGGCCGACCGCATCGCGGCGATTTTCGTGCCGGTGGTGGTGGGCATTGCGCTGGCCACTTTTGCCGGCTGGTGGTGGTTTGGCGGCGAGTTGGCGCCGGCGCTCGTAAATAGTGTCGCGGTGCTGGTGATCGCCTGCCCCTGTGCGCTGGGGCTGGCAACGCCGACGGCGGTGATGGTGGGCACGGGGCAGGGCGCCGGGGCCGGCATTCTGGTGCGCAACGCCGAGGCGCTCGAGCTGGCAGAAAAAATCAGGACGCTGGTGGTGGACAAGACGGGCACCCTCACCGAGGGCCGGCCGGCGGTACTGGAGGTACGCACCGCGCCGGGAGTCGATCGTGACCACATGCTGGTGCTGGCGGCGAGTCTCGAGCAGGCGAGTCATCACCCGCTGGCCCGGGCGGTGGTCGAGCTTGCCAGGGTTGCCGGCCTGGCGCCGGCGCAGGCCGAAGCCGTCAAGGCCGTTGGCGGCAAGGGCGTAAGCGGCCGCGTGAGTGATCAGGATGTGCTGGTCGGTTCGCCGGATTTTCTGGCCGAACGTGGCGTGCCGCTGCCGGCCGACGTGCTCGACCCGCTGCTTGCGGCAGCGCTGACGCCGGTGGGCGTGGCGGCCGATGGCAAGGCGCTTGGCGCCCTCGGCATCGCCGATCCGCTGCGCGCCACCTCGAAGGCTGCCGTTGCACGCCTGCAGGCCATGGGGGTGCGGGTCGTGATGCTGACCGGCGACCATCCGGCCGCTGCCGCGCGTATTGCCGCGGAGGCCGGCATTACCGAGTTTCGTGCCCAGGTGCTGCCCGGCGACAAGGCGGCTGCGGTGGAGGCGTTGCGCGGGAAGGGCCTCGTCGGCATGGTCGGCGACGGCATCAATGACGCCCCGGCGCTGGCCGCGGCCGACGTGTCCTTCGCCATCGGCGCAGGCTCCGACGTGGCCATCGAGGCGGCCGACCTCACGCTGGTGCGGAACGATCTGGGCAGTGTTGCCGACGCGATTTCACTGTCGCGGGCCACCCTCGGCAAGATCCGCCAGAATCTGTTCTTTGCCTTTATCTACAATATTCTCGGCATTCCGGCCGCAGCCCTCGGGCTGCTCAACCCGGTGATCGCCGGGGCGGCGATGGCGATGAGTTCGGTGTCGGTCGTGAGCAACTCGCTGCTGCTCAAGCGCTGGCGGTCCGGTAAAAACTGAAAGGAAGCACGATGGAAAATGTAGTGATCAAGGTGGGCGGCATGAGCTGCCAGGGCTGCGTGAAGAACCTCACCGGCGCGCTGTCCGGCGTGGCCGGTGTGGCCAGCGTGGATGTGTCACTGGAGGCGGGTGAGGCACGGGTCGGCTACGATCCGACAAAGGTGTCGACCAATGCGCTGCGCACCGTGATCGAGGATTGCGGCTTCGACGCGGCCTGATTCGGCGTAAGGGTTTATCCCGGATTCACATAGCTCCCTTATAATTGCGTGCTGAATTCATTCATATAACAACGGGAGGTAAAAAATGGGTTTCGATCAGGTCAAGGCCGGCAAGGACGTTCCGAACGACATCAACGTGATCATCGAGATTTCCGCCCAGGGCGATCCGATCAAGTTCGAGGTGGACAAGGATAGCGGCGCGATTTTCGTCGACCGTTTCATGGGCACCTCCATGCGTTACCCGATCAACTACGGCTATGTGCCGCACACCGTTGCCGGCGATGGCGATCCGGTGGACGTGCTGGTCGTTACCCCCTTCCCGCTGGCGCCGGGTGTCGTCATCCGCTGCCGCCCGGTGGGCGTGCTGAAGATGGAAGATGACGGCGGCGTGGATGCCAAGGTTGTGGCCGTGCCCATCTCCAAGCTGACCCCGCTGTACGACAAGGTCCAGACCACCGACGATCTGCCCGAGCTGCTGATGAAGCAGACCGTGCATTTCTTCGAGCACTACAAGGATCTCGAGCCCGGCAAGTGGGTCAAGATCCTGGGCTGGGGCACCGTTGAAGAAGCCAAGCAGGAAATCGTCAACGGCCTGGCCGCCGCTGCCAAGTAAGCGGTTTGCGCGCTGTTGAACAAGGCCCGCTCCGTGCGGGCCTTGTTGTTTCTGGCGGCAGCCTGGACGTGGACCTAGACGGCCTGCCCGGCCGCGTGGCCGCTGGCCCAGGCCCACTGGAAGTTGTAGCCACCCAGGTGGCCGGTCACGTCCATCACTTCGCCGACAAAATAAAGCCCCGGCACCTTGCGGGCTTCCATGGTTTTTGACGACAGCGCCCGTGTATCGACGCCGCCGAGGGTGACTTCGGCCTTGGCGTAGCCGAGTGTGCCGTTGGGCGTGATGGCCCAGCGGGCGAGCAGGGCGGCAATGGCGTCGAGTTCTTTGGTGTTGAACTGGTTGACCGGCTTGTTCCAGCCGCGCTGGTCGCACCAGGCGTGGGCGAAGCGCTTGGGCAGCCGCTCGGAAAGCAGGTTGCCGAGCAGTTGCTTGCTGCGGGCATTGTCGAGCAGCCACTGGCGTACATCGCCGGCCGGAAAGAGATCGACCATGACCTGGCTGCCACCGTCGGCGTCGCCGTAATCCCGCGCCTGCCAGTAGGACGAAGCCTGCAGGATCACCGGGCCGGACAGCCCGCGGTGGGTGAACAGCAGGTTTTCGCGAAAACGCCCGGCGCCGCATTCGGCCACCGCGTCGAAGGCCATGCCGGCCAGCTCCTTGTAGATCGCCAGTTCTTCCGGCGGCAGCGTGAGCGGCACGAGGGCCGGCTTGGGCGGCACGATGGCAAGGCCGAACTGTTCGGCAATCTTGTAGCCCAGCGGCGAGGCACCGATCTTGGGAATCGACAGTCCGCCGGTGGCGACCACCAGGCTTTCGCAGCTGAAGCGGCCGTGGCTGGTGTCGAGGATGAAGCGGGCGTCGGCTCCGGTGCCGGCACCAACGGTTTCCAGCATGCAGGGCATGGCCCAGCTCACCTGGCCGTTGTCGCAGCCGGTGCGCAGCATGTCGATGATGTCCTGCGCGGAATCGTCGCAAAACAGCTGGCCGTGCTCGCGCTCGTGCCAGCGGATGCCGTGGCGGTTCACCCTTTCGATGAAGTGGGCTGGCGTGAAGCGGCTGAGCGCCGAGCGGCAGAACTGCGGATTGCGCGACAGGTAGTTGGCGATGCCGACTTCGAGGTTGGTGAAATTGCAGCGGCCGCCGCCCGAGATGCGGATCTTCTCGGCGAGCTTTTCGGCGTGGTCGATGATCAGCACGCGGCGCCCGCGCTGGCCGGCCTCGGCGGCGCACATCATGCCGGCTGCGCCGGCGCCTATCACGATGACGTCGAAGTGGTGGGGCTGGGCAGGATGGTTCATGACGGGCCGGGGTGCTGGAGAGGTCGGGGAGGATAGTCCGCGACTTGTCTTGCCGCAAACTCCGCGCATAACTTGATTCTCACTGTGGCCTTCCCCTGCTAGGCTTGGACGATACGAAGAGCTCGCACTGAAGCGGTGCGCAGAAAAAGGAACACGAGCGATGGTGCAGAAATTGCGGGCTGGCGGAAAGCCGTTGAAGTGGGCGCTGTGGAGTGCCGGCGTGATGGCGGTGGTTGGCGTGGCGGGTTTTCTGGCGGCGCCGCCGCTGGTCAAATCCATCGCCGAAACGAAGATCGGCGAACTGCTCCACCGCCCGGTGGCGAT
>Ga0209277_10000884_pt1 | contig 14958 bp, 8 predicted proteins | sample JI81AbrownDNA_FD_187503 | JGI IMG/M metagenome (GOLD analysis project Ga0209277, IMG submission 187503) | Wastewater effluent complex algal communities from Wisconsin, to seasonally profile nutrient transformation and Carbon sequestration -... | ecosystem: Engineered > WWTP > Effluent > Algae... | reverse complement strand
GGCTGTGTTTGGCGCGATCTGTCTTTCGATGGTGAAACAGGCACAGGCTTTTCCCGCCGCAGAACTGACCGTGAATATTTAACTTGAATAATAGACCTTTTGCAAAAGTCAAAACCTTTCACCGCACAGGCGCAGAGCACACAGAGTTTTTAAAAGGTTTTCTCGGCGTCTCTGCGGTCAAAAAAAGCTGATTTGACAACCTTAGTTTCAATATTTAATTACCAATTACCAACCACAGGAGTCCACATGTCTCAACCATTTACCCTCGGAGTTAATTACTGGCCGCGCCGCAAAGCCATGTACTGGTGGAGCGACTTTGACGCGGGCGAAGTCCGTGAAGAATTTGCGGTGATCAAAGAGATCGGCATGAATGTTGTCCGTTTATTTTTGCTGTGGGATGATTTTCAGCCTGAACCTGATTCTGTGAACAATGACGCGCTCGCCAGCCTGATCAAAGTCGCGGATATCGCCGCCGAGTATGGACTTGGCCTCGACGTCACTTTTTTCACCGGTCACATGAGCGGCCCGAACTGGAGTCCGCGCTGGCTGTTGGGCGGTGACCAGCCTCCCGCCGCGCACCCGTGGATTCGTGACATCGTCAGTGCAGGCCAAAAGACCGACAAAGGTTATCGCAACATGTTCCATGATGAGATGGCTTTGAATGCGACTCGCTTGCTGTTGAAGACAGTCGTCAGTGCGCTCAAAGATCATCCCGCTGTTTGGATGTGGAATCTCGGCAACGAACCCGATCTTTTTGCATGGCCGAATTCATCCGATGAAGGCGCGGCGTGGGTAAAGGAAATGGTCGATTTGATCAAATCCATTGACCCGAAACATCCCGTCACCATCGGCTTGCATGGAGATGGTCTGCACCGCGATAACGGTTTGCGCATTGACAAGGTCTATCGGCAGACGGATGTTGCCGTCATGCATTCCTACCCGATGTACACGCCCTGGGCGCGTCACAACCTCGACCCGGATTTTGTCCCTTTCACCTGTGCATTGACCGCCGCTCTCGGCGGCAAGCCTGTGCTCATGGAAGAATTCGGCGGCTGCACGGCTCTCCCTGGTGAACAGACATACACCATGAAATGGACAGAGACCAATGGCCGTGAGCGTGAGCAATTCATGGCAAGCGAAGAAGACTTCGCTGAATTCCTGCGCCTGACCATTCCCAAGTTACAAGACAGCGGCGCAACAGGTGCCATGCTCTGGTGCTATGCCGATTACATCCCCGAATTGTGGAACAAGCCGCCCTGCCAGAATGCAATCCACGAACGCTTCTTCGGACTCGTCCGCCCGGATGGTTCGCTCAAGCCTCACGCAAAAGTCATTCAGGATTTTTCAAAGACAAATCCGCAGGTAAAGCCGATCCCTGATTATGCAAAGATCGTTGCCAACCCCGATGAGTTTTATAAAGAACCGCTCGGTCATCTTGTAGATCTTTATCAAAAGTATTTATCAGCACTTGGTGAAACTAAGTAATTAGACGGTAGACCGTAGACCACAGACCGTGAAGAGACGGTGAACCGTCCACGGTCTACTGTCCATCACCCCAATTCATCCCTCATCCTTTATCCTTCATCCTTTCGGAGTTCCCATGTCTCGTATCGACGACCTTCTCTCTCAAATGACCCTCGATGAAAAAATATCCATGCTCGCAGGTGCAGACTTGTGGCACAGCGTCCCTGTTCCGCGCCTCGGCATTCCACAATTCAAAACGACAGACGGGCCGAACGGCGCACGCGGCGCATGGGGCAGCATGGCGTCACCATCCGTTGCTACGCCGGTGGGCATTGCTCTCGGCGCAACATGGAATCCCGAGATCGTTGAAAAAGTTGGCAACGTATTAGCAGATGAACTCAAAGCCAAAGGCGCGCACATTCTGCTTGCTCCAACCGTCAACATTCATCGCACGCCCATTGCGGGACGCAACTTTGAGTGTTATTCCGAAGACCCATTCCTAAGCGGCATGATGGCATCTGCTTACATCAAAGGCATTCAAGATAAAGGCTTGGGCGCGTGCATCAAACATTTCATTGCCAACGATCAGGAATACGAACGCTTCTCGATCAGCTCTGAAGTTGATGAACGCACTCTGCGCGAAATTTATCTTGAGCCGTTCCGCATTGCCATTCGTAATTCCAATCCGTGGGCGGTGATGTCATCTTATAACCGCGTCAATGGAACATACGCCTGTGAGTACGATCATTCGCTGCTTGAGATTCTCAAAGACGAGTGGAAGTATGACGGCATCGTCATGTCTGATTGGTTCGGTACGTATGACGAAGGCGTTCCCTCCGGCGGACTCGATATTGAAATGCCCGGTCCCGCCCGTTGGATGGCTGCCGAGGTGGTGAAAAAAGCTCTCGAAAGCGGAACCCTGACCGAGCGCGGTTTGAACGACAAAGTTCGTCGTCTGCTTGGGGTGTTGGAAAAAGCCGGTCTGTTTGAAAATCCAACTCTCCAACCTGAAAAAGGCGAAGACAAACCCGAGCACCGCGCCATCATCCGTGCCGCCGCGCAGGAAGCAATTGTGCTGCTCAAGAACGACGGCATTCTGCCCCTCACCAATGTGAAGACCATCGCCATGATCGGCCCGTACGCCCGCACCGCGCAAATTTTGGGCGGCGGCAGTTCCAGCGTCACACCGCATTACACCGTCTCGCCGTTTGACGGCGTGAACGACCCCGAAGGCAAAGATGTGTTGGTCGAAGCCGCCGCCGGTTCATTTATTTACAAGAGTCTGCCCGCGCCTGCGCCTGAAACATTATCCACGCCCGATGGCAAAAGCGGCTTGCGCCTGAGCCTGTTCGCGGGCACTGAATTTGCAGGCGAGCCTTTGTACGTTGAAACCACCACTCGCGTTCAGCACGGCTGGTTTGATAAAAGCGTTCCGCAAGTTCCACAGGATAATTTTTCAATGCGGATGGAAGGACTCTTCACACCAAAAGAAAGCGGACTGCATACCCTGTCCCTTTCCGCGATGGGATGGTGCCGCCTCTTTCTTAACGGAGAGTTGGTCATTGACCATTGGGCAGATTCTGATCTGGGAAAAGAAAAAACCGCCTCGCTTGCATTGGAAGGCGGCAAAGCCTACGACATCAAAGTGGAATATTACTGGAAGGGCAGCCCGCGCTGGCGTTCCGTTGGCTTGGGCCACCAACCTCCACACGCTGTGGATATGATCGCCGAAGCCGTGGAACTCGCCCGTCGTTCGGATGTGGCTGTGGTCGTTGTGGGCTTGAACGGCGATTGGGAATCCGAAGGCTTTGACCGCGTGGATATGAAACTGCCCGGCAATCAGGATGAACTCATCCGTCAGGTTGTGGCCGCCAACCCCAACACAGTTGTGGTGTTGAATGTTGGCTCGCCTGTTGAAATGCCGTGGGTGAACGATGTCCCTGCCATTCTTCAACTTTGGTACAACGGCCAGGAACAGGGCAATGCTCTTTCGGATGTACTCTTTGGCGATGTGAACCCAAGCGGAAAGCTCCCCACCACCTTCCCGGTGCGTTTGGAAGATAACCCCGCTTATATCAATTATCCGGGTGAAAATGGGAAAGTCTATTATGGCGAAGGCATATTCGTTGGCTATCGTTATTACGACAAGAAGAAAGTAAAGCCGCTCTTCCCGTTTGGCCACGGACTTTCTTATACAACCTTTAAGTATAGCAATCTGCAATTGAGCAAAACATCCTTCACGCCGGATGAAACCCTCGAAGTGAAAGTGGATGTGACCAACACAGGCAAAGTAACCGGCAAGGAAGTTGTCCAGCTTTATGTGCGCGATGAACATTCCACGTTTGCGCGGCCTAATAAAGAGCTCAAGGCATTCGAGAAGATCGAACTTCAACCAAAAGAAACCAAGACCGTCACTTTTAAGTTGAATCGTGAAGCCTTCTGGTATTTTGACACCATCAAAAACGCATGGTCAACCGAAGCAGGTGACTTTGAAATTCTCGTTGGCGCATCCAGCCGGGATATACGCCTGAAGGAAATCGTGACCATCGAGCCTGAAAAACGCGCTTCACGCCTGCACGCGGGCCTCACGATCAAGTCCCTCTTTGCTGACGCGGACGGACATGTCGTCATGTCCAAACATCTTGGCGGATTTCTGCTCATGGCAGATATGAGCATGGCTCACGATATGACGCTGGAGCAGGTTGCGTATCGCCATCCTAATTTTGTTTCGCAGGAAACGCTTGAGAAGATCGAAAAAGAATTGGCACAAATAAAATAATTACTGTAGGGGCGGGGTCACCCCGCCCCTGCAAGGCATACATAATTTTGATATGGAGACAAAAATGACATTCACACGCAAACTTGGCCGTTCTGGCATTGAAGTAAGCGCCCTCGGCATGGGATGTTGGGCAATTGGCGGTCCGTTCTTTGAAAAAGGAACTCCGCTGGGTTGGGGCGAAGTGGACGATAACGTATCCATTCGCGCCGTCCAACGTGCAATGGAATTGGGCGTGAACTTTTTTGACACCGCAAACGTGTATGGCGCAGGCCACAGCGAGCGAGTGTTGGCGAAAGCCCTTGTAGGCAAACGCAAGGATGTGGTCATTGCCACCAAGTTCAACGCAGTATTCGATGAGCAGACCCGCGAAGTGACAGGTTCTGATTCAACCCCTGCGGGCATTCGCAAGGCCTGCGAAGATTCTTTGAAAAGACTCGATACAGATTACATCGACCTGTATCAATTCCACGATAACGGTTTCCCTGCTGATAAAGCCGAACCCGTGCGCGAGACGTTGGAAGAGTTGGTGAAGGAAGGCAAACTCCGCGCCTATGGCTGGAGCACCGATTTTGCCGACCGCGCCGAGGTTTTCGCGCAAGGAAAAAATTGCACGAGCATTCAGCTTCAATTGAACGTGCTCGACAACAACACAGAAGTAATTGCCCTGTGTGAAAAATATAACCTCGCAGCCATCAACCGCGGACCGTTGGCAATGGGATTATTGTCTGGAAAATATACAGCCAACTCCAAGCCATCCATTGATGATGTGCGCGGCGAGAAAAGCCCCGAGTGGATGAAATATTTCAAAGATGGCAAACCCAGCCCCGAGTGGATGAAGAAGCGCGAAGCAGTCCAGGAGATATTAACCAGCCGTGGACGTACCATCTCACAGGGTGCGTTGGCGTGGCTGTGGGCGCGCAGCGAGCAGACCCTGCCCATCCCCGGATTCCGCACCGTGGCGCAGGTGGAAGAAAACTGCGGCGCAATGGAATTTGGCGCATTGACTGCGGATCAAATGAAAGAGATCGAGAATCTTTTGAAGAGATAAACCTGTCGTTGGAGTTTATTGGAATGGATGCTGTGAATTTTTTTGGACAAGAATGTGTCTCGTTGGAAAACAAAACAATACAAGTGCTGATCTCACGCTCTGTGGGTCCGCGCATTCTTTCCTTGAAATTTACAGACGGCGAAAACATTTTTGCAGAACTGCCAGATTTTGTAGTGGAATGCCCCGGCAGCGGGACATTCCACTCCTATGGCGGACATCGCTTGTGGCACGCACCGGAGGAACTATCCCGCACATTTTTGCCGGATGATTCCCCTGTTGATATTTGTTCAATCGAAAATGGATATCGCGCCACGCAGAATGTGGAAGCCAAAACAGGTTTACAGAAATCGCTGGAAATTCGTTTGCACGATGACTCGCCGCGAGTCGTCATTACTCATCGCTTGTCCAATCATGGCCTCTGGCCTGTCACAACGGCTCCGTGGGCCATCACTCAATTGAAAATCGGCGGGGTGGCGATCCTTCCACTTTCTTGTGCAGACACAAAACAATTGCCAAACCGCACGCTCACACTTTGGCCTTACACCGATCTGTCAAACCCCAATGTGAGTTTTGGGAAACAACATATTCGGGTGCGTGTGGATATGAAAGAAAATGAAGCCTTCAAAGTTGGCTTTCCAAACCCACGCGGCTGGCTGGCCTATTGGCTAAATGGAACGCTGTTCGTGAAACGCGCAACATACGAAGCGCAATCCAACTATTTTGATTTCGGCAGTTCCAGCGAATGTTATTGCAACGATGAATTCCTGGAGTTGGAAACGCTCGCTCCCATCAGCACGATTCAGCCCGAAGAATCTGTCACCCATGTGGAAACATGGCAGCTCTTCAAGAACATTGATTGCCCGCGTGATGAAAAAGATATACAAATGCTTGTCCAAAAATTAGTATTGGAATAATTATTTTTTTGTGAGGTGCTGTTATGCGTTACGGTCATTTTGATGATTTAAATCGTGAATATGTAATTGAGACTCCCGAAACCCCATTGCCGTGGATCAACTACCTCGGTAGCGAATCCTATTTTGGATTGATCTCCAACACGGCGGGCGGATACTCGTTTTATAAAGACGCCCGCTTGCGACGGTTGACCCGCTATCGCTACAACAACGCTCCATTGGATTCCGGCGGCCGGTACATTTACTTACGCGACAACAACGCCGCAGACTCCGCTCGAACATGGTCGCCAACCTATATGCCGACTCGTACGCCTTTGGATTTTTACGAATGCCGTCATGGAATAGGATACACCGTCATCCGCTCCAAATTAAATGGAATCGAATCGCAGACGCGCTACTTTGTGCCGATGGGCGAGAACCTCGAAATCTGGGAGTTGGCTCTCACCAATCAACGCAATGAAACTGCTAATCTATCCGTCTTCTCAGCCATCGAATTCAATCTCTGGGACGCAATGGATGACGCGACAAATTTCCAGCGCAATTATTCCATTGGGCAAGTCGAAGTCGTGGACGGCGTGATCTATCACAAGACCGAATACCGCGAACGCCGCGATCACTTCGCTTATTTTGCCTGCTCTGAAAAACTGGCTGGTTTTGACACCCAGCGTGATGACTTCCTCGGCGCGTATCGCGGCTGGGATTCTCCGAAAGTTGTCGAGGCGGGGCAGTCCAAAGATTCGATCACGCATGGCTGGCAGCCGATCGGCTCACACCATGTCAAAGTCCAGTTGAAGGCAGGCGAACAGAAAAGAATCATCTTTATCCTCGGCTATCACGAGAACCCGAAAGACGCGAAGTTTGACCCGCCAGATTCGCAGACTATCAACAAGCAGACAGTGCTGCCCGTTATCTCCAAATACTTGAAAGCTGAAGAAGTTGAAAAAGCCTTTCAGGGATTGCGAGTCCATTGGGATGGATTGCTGGAGAAATTTCTGGTCAACACTCCCGATGTTCACACGAACCGCATGGTCAATATTTGGAACGCGTACCAAACCATGATCACCTTTAACATGAGCCGTTCGGCTTCGTATTTTGAGAGCGGCATTGGGCGCGGCATGGGATTCCGTGACTCGGCGCAGGATTTGCTCGGCTTCGTTCATCTCATCCCTGAGCGGGCGCGCGAACGCATTTTGGATATCGCCGCCACACAGCTTGAGACAGGCGGCGCGTATCATCAATATCAACCGCTGACCAAGCGCGGAAATAATGATGTTGGCTCCGGCTTCAACGATGATCCGCTGTGGCTGGTATTGGCAGTGACGGCATACGTCAAAGAGACGGGTGACTTTGGCATTCTCAGTGAACCAGTCACCTACGATAACAAGCCCGGTTCCGAAGAACCGCTTTATGGACATTTGCAGCGTTCCATCCAATACACATTGGATCGTCTTGGCCCGCATGAACTTCCGCTCATTGGCCGCGCAGACTGGAATGACTGCCTGAATTTGAATTGCTTCTCCGATACGCCGGGTCAATCTTTCCAAACAACAACGAATAAAGACGGCAAGGTGGCAGAGAGCGTTTTCATTGCTGGGTTGTTCGTGCTGGCGGCAAAGGAGATGGCGGAGCTTACAAAAAAGGTCGAAAGTCAAAAGTCAAAAGTCGGTTTGACCTTCGACCTTCGACCTTCGACTGATTATCTTAATGCTGCCGCCAAAATGGAAGCCACCATCTGGACTGCGGGTTGGGACGGGGAATGGTTCCGCCGCGCGTATGATGATTTTAGCCATGTGCTGGGGTCGAAGGAAAATGATGAGGGGAAGATCTTCATCGAGCCGCAGGGAATTTGTGTGATGGCCGGTTTGGGTGTGGAAGATGGCCGCGCAGAGAAATCTATGAACTCGGTGAATGAACACCTTGCCACGCCGCATGGGATCATTTTGCAGCAGCCCGCTTTCAGTAAATATTATTTGCATTTAGGCGAGATATCGTCGTACCCGCCTGGCTACAAAGAGAACGCGGGGATTTTCTGTCACACCAATCCGTGGGTGATGATTAGTGAAGCGAAGATCGGGCGCGGGGATAAGGCGCATGATTATTACTCGCGGATCAATCCATCGGCGCGGGAAGAGATTGGCGAGTTACATCGTTGCGAACCGTATGTCTATGCTCAGATGATCGCGGGCAAGGATGCGCCCACTCATGGCGAAGCGAAAAATTCATGGCTCACTGGTACAGCGGCTTGGAATTACGTTGCCATCACACAATGGATATTGGGTGTTCGTCCCACATATGATGGCTTGCAAGTGGCGCCGGTTGTCCCGTCCGCTTGGGAAAACTTTGAGGTGGCTCGCAGCTTCCGGGGAGTCCGATACGTTGTTCGAGTGGAGAGAAAAGGCTCGGGAAACAATATCCAGCTTGAAGTGGATGGAAATCCCGTTAGCGGAAATATCATCCCGTTGCCTGCTGAAAATGTGAAAGAAGTTCAAGTACGCGTTACGATAAATTAGAAATTCACTGGAGAATGGCAATGGATAAAAAGATAATTCAATTCCCAAAGGATTTTGTTTGGGGTGCGGCGACGGCGTCTTATCAAATTGAAGGCGCGTGGAATGAGGATGAAAAAGGCGAAAGCATTTGGGATCGATTCAGTCACACGCCGGGCAAAGTTCAGGATGGCGACACGGGGGACATGGCCTGCGATCATTATCATCGCTGGGAAGATGACTTGAAATTGATAAAGAAGTTGGGCTTGAAGGCGTATCGCTTTTCAACAGCCTGGCCGCGTGTGCTGCCGAGTGGAACGGGGACGGTGAGCGAAGCAGGTTTGGATTTTTACAGCAAGCTGGTAGACGGCCTGTTGAAGTTGGATGTTGAACCGTATGTCACCTTGTATCACTGGGACTTGCCGCAAAAGTTACAGGACAAAGGCGGCTGGCCTGCGCGTGATATTGTGGATGCTTTTGTGGAATATGCAGATATCGTCAGCCGTGTGCTGGGTGACCGCGTAAAGAATTGGATCACGCTGAATGAGCCGTGGGTCAGTGCGTTCGTTGGCTATGAATACGGCGCTCACGCCCCCGGCCATAAATCACGGCATGAGGCGTTGGCGGCGGCGCATCATTTGCTGCTTGCACATGGGAATGCCGTGCCTGTCATTCGCAGAAATTCTCCCGACTCCAACGTGGGCATCACGTTAAATCTAACTCCGCAGGTGCCAGCTTCTCCCAGTGTTGCGGACAGGACTGCTGCCAACTGGGTGGATGGACATATCAATCGTTGGTTCCTCGATCCGTTGGTGGGGCGTGGGTATCCGCAGGATATGGTGAATGACTATGGCGACGAGATGTCTTTCGTTCAATCTGGCGATCTGGAGACGCTTTCTGTTCCTGTGGATTTTATCGGCATTAATTATTATCACCGCAGCGTTGTGCGCTCTGAAAAAGTAAGCGAAGCCGAGAATGCACCACAAACGGTGTTCAGCGGCGATGTGACAGAAATGGGCTGGGAAGTTCATCCCGAAAGTCTTTACAAGATGTTGGGACGTTTGTATTTTGATTATGACTTCCCCGTCATTCACATCACCGAAAACGGCGCGGCGTATGTGGATGAAGTCAGTGCGGATGGGGAAGTGCATGACCCGAAGCGCGTGTCTTATTACACACGCCATCTGGAACAAGTCCATCGCGCAATTGAGGCGGGTATTCCAGTGAAGGGATATTTTGCATGGTCGTTGATGGATAATTTCGAGTGGGCGTATGGATATTCCAAGCGCTTTGGCTTGGTGTATGTGGATTATCAAACTCAGCAGCGCATCATGAAAGACAGCGCAAAGTGGTATCAGGCCATTATTGAAAAGAACGGATTCTAAGAAATGATGAAACAGAAATCGTATCCAATATTCATCGGTGACACGCCACAGAAGCCATTGCAGCAGGACGTTAAGGGGGAGTATGTGTCCATGTTGGGTGAATCATTTTATAAGATCAAAAATTATGACGGCATGCCGTCATTTTTTATGAGTGTTGTCAGCGGCTCAGATCATTGGCTGTTCATCTCATCTACGGGCGGGCTTTCGGCGGGGCGCGGCAGTGCCGAGCAATCTCTTTTTCCGTATTACACCGAAGACAAGCTGACCGAGAACAGCGAGAGCACTGGCAACAAATCCATTCTGCTGGTCACGCGCGGCGAAAGGACGAGTTTGTGGGAGCCGTTCTCTGAGCGTTATCGCGGGCAGTATCAGATCGAACAGAATATTTATAAAAATGTTCTCGGCACTGTACTTGTCTTTGAAGAGATCAACCACAGCCTGAAATTAAATTATCGCTACGCGTGGCGAACCAGCGACCTATTCGGTTTCGTGAAAACAACGTGGCTATCGAACTTTGGCGAATCAATATGTCAGGTAGAACTGGTGGATGGGATTCAGAATATCCTGCCTGCCAATGTGACTTCGTTGATGCAGAACACGTTCAGTCCGCTTTTGGATGCGTACAAGCGCAGCGAACTTAATCTGGAAACTGGTCTTGCCATCTTTGCATTGAACTCCACTTTGACAGATCTGGCAGAACCCAGCGAGTCTCTTTTGGCAACGGTTGTGATGCAGCTTGGGCTGGAGCAAGTGGATTATCTGCTTTCATCGTCACAGTTGGATTCATTCCGCGCGGGCATGGGCGTGACGACAGAGACGGAAGTCCGTGGAAAGCGCGGCGCATATTTTGTGCATACCGTTCTTGAACTCGCCACAGCGGAGGAACGTGTTTGGAATCTGGTGGCAGATGTCAGCAAGGATGCGGCGGCGATCGTCAGCCTGTCCAATAAGTTGAGAGGGAATCGCTCGGAACTGTCAGAAGCCATTGAGCAAGATATCGCATTGAACAGCCTGAACCTTGAGAGAATTGTAGCCAGCGCGGATGGGTTGCAGGTCTCCAACGATGGGCTTGTCACCGCACACCATTTTGCCAATGTGATGTTCAACGTCATGCGCGGCGGTATTTTTTTTGATCAGTACAAACTGCACAAGGAAAATTTCATCGAATTTGTTTCGACTCGTAACAGGGCAGTTCTGGAAGAAAATGCAGTGGCATTTTCCAAACTGCCTGCGGAAATGAACATCCTTGAGCTGCAGGGCTGGGCAGATGTGAGCGGCTCTGCGGACCTGGTCCGCTTGAGTTACAACTATCTGCCGCTGTCATTCAGCCGCAGGCATGGTGACCCAAGCCGCCCGTGGAATCGTTTTGCGATAGACATCAAAAAACAGGATGGTTCTCTGAAGCAGGGATACGAAGGAAATTGGCGCGATATTTTCCAGAATTGGGAAGCGCTTGCGTATTCCTACCCTGAATATATTGAAGGCATGATTTGCACGTTCTTGAATGCAACCACTGTGGATGGATATAACCCGTACCGCGTTACCCAAAATGGGATCGATTGGGAAATTCCAGAACCTGAAAATCCGTGGGCGAATATTGGCTATTGGAGCGACCATCAAATTGTTTATCTGCAAAAGCTGATGGAAATTAGCGCGAAGGTACACCCCGGCAAGCTGGAGGAATTTCTTTCACGCCCGATATTCAGCTATGCCAATGTGCCGTATCAGATCAAGCCGTATGCTGATCTGCAAAAGAATCCGTTCAATTCCATCGCTTTCAATTGGGATGCAGAACAGGAGATCGAGGCGCGGGTTCATGAACGCGGCACAGACGGCAAACTAGTCTATGCTAACGATGGACGCATAATCCACACCACGCTTGTAGAAAAACTGCTTACCCTCCTGCTTGCCAAACTGTCTAACTTTGTCCCAGAAGGCGGGATCTGGATGAACACCCAGCGCCCCGAGTGGAATGATGCCAATAACGCGCTGGTAGGCAAGGGATTGTCCGTTGTGACCTTGTCCTACTTGCTGCGATACATAGTGTTTTTCAAGGAGTTGTTGAAAAAGGAAGCGAACACTACTGTTCGATTAGGCGTTGAGGTACAAGGCTTCTATGTGCAGATTTTCGAGATATTAAATCAGTTCACAGGTATGCTTGCTGTCTCGTTCAGTGATGAGCAAAGACGTGACATGATGAATGTATTGGGTCAGGCAGGCAGTGATTACCGCTGGAATTACTACGCTCAAGGTTTCTCTGGCGAAGTTGCACAGTTGCCAATCACAGAATTGATTTCATTCCTCGATCTGGCACAGCGGTATGTTGAACATTCATTGCGTGCCAATAAGCGTAGCGATAATTTGTATCATGCGTACAATGTCTTGAGTTTTGGCGATAAAACGGCAACGGTCAATTACTTGTATGAAATGCTAGAGGGGCAGGCTGCCATCCTTTCATCAGGATTGCTCTCAGGAGAGGAATCGCTGGCGCTTTTGGAAAGCTTGCGAAACAGCCAGCTTTATCGTGCCGACCAGCACAGTTACATTCTGTATCCAGATCGAAATCTGGACGGATTTTTAGAGAAGAACAGCATGACGCCCGAACAGGTCAGTGGGCTGACGCTTGTTGCGGAATTAGTGAAAGCCAATGATAAGACGCTCATCATTAGAGATGAAAATGGTAACTATCATTTCAGTGGACATATCCGAAACGCTAAAGATGTTATCCGCTCTCTTGATGCGCTTAAAAAGCAACCTTGCTATGCAGAGCGGGTAAATGCAGAAGCAGAAAAGATCGAGACTTTGTTTGAATCTGTATTTCGCCACGCGGAATTTACCGGTCGTTCTGGAACCTTCTTTGCCTATGAAGGGCTGGGAAGTATTTACTGGCACATGGTCTCCAAGCTTTTACTGTCTGTGCAGGAAACGATCTTGCGCACACGAAGTGAATCTTCTCTCACGGGTTTGATGGATAAATATACCGACATCCGCAAAGGGTTAAGTTTCAACAAGACTCCTGATGTGTATGGCGCTTTCCCCACAGATCCCTACTCACATACCCCGAAGGGACAGGGAGCCAGACAGCCCGGCATGACCGGCTTGGTCAAGGAAGAGATATTGACGCGTCAAGCAGAGCTTGGTCTTTTTATCGATCACGGTGTGTTGATATTTGATTTCCTGCTTTTGAATCAAAATGAATTCCTCGCCAACTCTGCGACATTTACCTATTTCGGTGTTGACGGAGATCAGCAGCAGATTGAGCTTTCAGCACGCTCGCTCGCTTATCTGGTCTGTCAAGTTCCTGTCGCCCTTAAATCATCACACGAGAATTGCATAACCTTGCACTTCACAAATGGAAGCACCCAGCGGATCGAGGGTCTTAGTTTGGATACCATCAATAGTCGGCACATCTTCCAGCGCGATGGGGTGGTGCATCATTTGGTTGTATCCGTCGCAAATGCCTAAAGAGAACAAACTAACAGATAAAAAACTGGACAGGCAATAAGTCACCTGTCCAGTTTTTATCTGCAGCGAAAAGGTTTCATTTCTCCGCTTTGGGTTGGCGATTACAACCGAATATGCTAAACTGAAAGTGCTTTCACAAATAAACTATGCCATCGAGAAAAAAATCCCCTACCATTTATGATGTCGCCGACCTTTCCGGCGTGAGTATTTCAACCATTTCACGCGTGTTGAATTCACCGGACAAAGTGAATTCAGAAACACAAAAACGTGTCATGGAAGCCATTGACCAGTTGGGCTTCGTCCCCAAAGCCGAAGCGCGTGCGCGTGCCATGCAAAGCACCAATCGGATTGGCGTGATCACGCCATTTTTCACGGCTCCTTCATTCGTTCAACGCCTGCGCGGCGTGGCTTCCCGTCTTTCTCGTGAGAACTATGAGCTGGTCATTTACCCAGTTGACTCGGAAGGACAGTTGCAGGGATATCTCTCCTCCATTCCTGTCATGCGCAATCTGGATGGGTTGATCATCATGTCATTGGCTGTGGACACCCTGGAAGTGGAACGCCTGCTCAGCAACAAAATGGAAACCGTCTTAATCGAGTTTTCACACGACCAGTTAAACAGCATCGTGATCGATGACTTTCAGGGCGGGCGTTTGGTTGCCGAACATCTCATCCAAAAAGGCTACCGATCCTTTGGCTTTTTGGGCGATATCGAAACGCCTGAAAGAGATATCATTCACCCTGTACGCTCCCGTTTGGAAGGCTTTCAATCAGTGCTGAAAGACGCGGGGCTGCAAATGCCTGCTAAAAATATCAAGCAGGCGTTTTATGCGCATGAAAGTTCGCGTGAAGCTGCCCACGAACTGCTTACCATGCCTGAGCGTCCCTCCGCCATTTTTGCCGCATCCGATAATCAGGCGTTGAGCATCATGAAGGTGGCGCGTCAATTGAACATGCGCATCCCTGATGATGTTGCCGTGGTCGGCTTCGATGATATTGACATGGCAGACTATGTAGACCTCACCACCGTCCGCCAACATTTGGATGAGTCAGGCAGGCTTTCGGCTGAAATGGTTCTTGGCCGCATTGCCGACCCCTCCCGCGCCACACAGCACATTTACCTTCCCCTCAACCTGATCGAACGCCAAACCACATAAAAGGAAAATCCCATGCCCATTCACTCATCCCCCGCCGGTTGGGTTCTCGAAACGCGCAACACCGCTTACGCCATCGGCATCAATGAAGTCGGTCTGCTCACGCATCGTTACTGGGGCTCGCGCTTGCCTTTTGTGGATGACTACCCCGAGCCTTTCAAGTCCACATATTTTGCCTCTACCGATGGGCTGCATCATTTTGTGCCTGAAGAATACCCGGGTTATGCGGGCACCAAATATATTGACCCGTGTCTCAAAGTCACATT
>Ga0209277_10000883_pt1 | contig 14962 bp, 13 predicted proteins | sample JI81AbrownDNA_FD_187503 | JGI IMG/M metagenome (GOLD analysis project Ga0209277, IMG submission 187503) | Wastewater effluent complex algal communities from Wisconsin, to seasonally profile nutrient transformation and Carbon sequestration -... | ecosystem: Engineered > WWTP > Effluent > Algae... | reverse complement strand
GCGTCCTTCATCAGAACGGTGACGGCACCAGCCACACCGAGGTCTTCCGCAGTGACAGCTTCGCCGCGTTTGTTGGTGGCGACTACCATCTTGCCGAAGCGGTCACGCATATCTTCGAGAGATGTGGTCAACGCAAGGATCGCCATGATCTCGGAAGCGACGGTGATGTCGTAGCCAGACATGTGCTCGTGGCCTGCTTCATCCTTGCCGCGGCCAACTTCCACTTCACGCAGGAAGCGGTCGTTGATGTCGATCACGCGCCGCCAGGTGATGGTCTTCTCATCAATATCGAGGCGGGCAAAGAGCGAGCGTTCTTCGGGGGTTAGATCATTGGGATTGGTCTTCTTAATTCCCAGCTTCTGCAAACGGCGCAGCATGGTGGGAGTGAACTTGCGGTTGCCCTTCTTGTCCAATGGGCAGAGCGCATTGAACAACTTTTCGTCATCCTGCATTTTTTCGTGCATCACACGCGCGTCCAACGCAGCAGCCACAAGGTTGTGCGAAGCAGTGATGGCGTGAATATCGCCGGTAAGATGAAGGTTGAAATCTTCCATCGGGATGATCTGAGAATATCCGCCGCCCGCTGCGCCGCCTTTAATACCAAAGGTAGGACCTTGAGATGGTTGGCGAATAGCCGTGATTACCTTCTTACCAAAAACTGCGCCGAGCGCCTGTGAAAGCCCAACAGTGGTTGTGGTCTTGCCTTCACCGAGCGGGGTAGGGGTAATGGCTGTCACATCTATATATTTGCCGTTCTTGCGGTTCTTCAAACGATCTAAAATTTCAAGTTTGATCTTGGCTTTGTATGGGCCATACAGTTCAAGTTCATTTTCACGAATACCGAGTTCCTGTGCAATTTGCAAAATTGGCTTGAGCTTTGCTGCCTGCGCAATATCAATGTCTGATGGCACAGGGCGGAGGAGCTTGATTTTTGTTGGCTTGAATGTCACTTCAGCTTTGGCTGGAGCGGCTTTCTTGGCCACTGCTTTCTTTGCAACAACTTTCTTCGCACTTTTCTTTGCGGGTTTCGCTTTGGTAGCCATAGACTCTCCTTGAAATTATATATAATTTTTACTTGCTCTATTATCTTTATAAACGATAAAAAAAGCAAGAGTTTTTCGTCATCTTTTTGTCACGTCAGGCGGTTAGAAGCGTGCCAACATTTTCTCCGCGCAATGCTCGCTCCAAAAATCCATGTTCCTCGGCTGAAAAAATTTGTGCAGTCAACCCATTCGTCTTTTGGATTAATGCAAGCATTTCCTCCACCTTAGCTTTCATCCCACCAGTGACATCAGTACTCGCCGAGCCGCCAATTCCTGCGCGCATCTTTTCATAATCTGACAGTTGAATCTGTTTCACCAGCTTTGTCCTCGCTGGGAAATCCTCCCACACGCCCGCTTCAATTCCTGCAAGCAGAATGCGAGAAGGGGAGAACTGATCCACTAAAAATGTAAAGACATCTTCCGTCGAAAGGATGGTGCCACCGCGCTTCTCGTCAAAGGCTACATCGCCATACACCACGGGCAGCAAATGCACGTCTAGTGCTTTGCGTATAGCCAAGATATTGTGATGGATGACTTTACGATCATTCGATACCATTGAAGAGGATGGCGGGAAGGAGATGGCAGGCACGCCCGCATTGAAAAGAGACTCCATCACATAGCGGTTCAGCTCCGCCGCCTGAAAACGGACTTCGGCGAAGCCCATCCACTGCTCGGGGGTGTGGACTCCGTCTCGTGTGCCGTGTTTTTTCGCGGCAACGTGTCCGAACGAGCCAGAGCCATGTCCCAGAATCAGGAGCAGCTCGGGGTTTGAGTCTAGAACCGTTTTAATTTCCAGAGCCAGCTCTCTTAATTTGTCTAATCTTGGGGTGTAGGGAGTGTCTTTGTCGGTGATGAGCGATCCGCCCAGTTTGAGGAGAACGATTTCTTTTGTCATGGTGCAAGTTTTAACACATAATTGTAAAAAAGTGACAGGGTATAATCGCGCTATGGATATTCGCGCAGGCGTTGTCACTTTTGCTTTATTTGCTGTTGTTGCTGCATTTTTTTTGATACGGGCTGCCATTAAAACAATGCAGACCGCGCGCAAGTTGTCTTTTTATAGTTTGCGAAAACGACATAACGCCACGGCTTGGAGATTGTTTTTTCTGGCAATCTTTTTAGTGGGGTTTGCTTATTGGCTTCCTTTTTATGGCGAGCCAATCATTTATGTATATTTCCCCCCATCTCCCACACCGTCGTTGACTCCCACCATCACTTTGACTCCAACCATCACACTGACCCCCACGATCACAGTTCCGCCAACGCTGACATTGACTCCCGCAGTCTCCGATACGCCAACTTTAACTCTTACGCCGTATTTGCCCGTTGCGATTGAAGCCTTGTTTGAAGGTCCAGTGACCCCGAACCCTGATGCTTTGTTTACTGCAATTCAATTTTCCACCGAGTTTGACGGCACGAATGCCGTAGACCCAAAAACTGTTTTTGAGCTTCCTATCACTAGCATGTACGGCGGCTTTGATTACAACAACACCATCCCGGGCGTGCAGTGGACTGCGCTCTGGTATCGCAGTGGTCAATTGGTGTGCTACGAAACCAAACCGTGGGATGGCGGCACAGGCGGCATTGGTGGTTATTCCGAATGTTCCAACCCCATTGATGGCTGGCAGGCTGGCGAATACGAGGTGCAAATTTTCATGGGCTACGAGTGGAAGGTGGTTGGGCGCTTCCGTGTGTTGGACAGCCTTATAACGCCGACCGCCACGGGGACACCCGATCTGTCCATCACTGGGACTCCTACGCCTTAAAATTCGTAATTCGTGGTCTCGTTAAGCTGCAATCCAAAATCGTAAATCCAAAATCGTAAATCTAAAAGGGTTTCATCATGACAGAAAAAGCATTTCAAGATTACTACCCCGATCACATGTCGCATTGCTACGGCTGCGGAAGCCTGAATGAATTGGGACATCAGATCAAAAGTCATTGGGATGGGGAAGAGTCGGTTGCGTATTTTCAGCCCAAGCCGTTTCACACGGCTATCCCGGGCTATGTCTATGGCGGGTTATTGGCTTCGCTGATCGATTGTCACGGTACAGGGACAGCCGCTGCGGCAGCCTACCGCGCCGAGAACCGCGCCATGGATACCGAGCCACCACTGCGTTATCTCACCGCCTCCCTGCACGTGGACTATCTCAAACCCACGCCAATGGGTCCGAAGCTGGAAGTCCGTGGGAAGGTGAAGGAAATAAAAGGCCGCAAGGTTGTGATTGAGGAATGGATCGTTGTGAACGGGGTCATCACTGTGCGCGGCGAGTTGGTGGCTGTGCAGGTGCCAGATGCGTTGGTGCTGGAGTTGCTGAATAAGAAGGATGAGGGATGAAGGGGGAAGGATGAAGGAAGTGAGAAGTAAAAAGTAAAAAGTAAAAAGGGTCTCGCATTTCTGAAAACTCGGAAATGCGAGACCCTTTTTTTAAACGTATTCACTTGTTACTTTTTACTCGTTCCTTTTCTCACTCCCCAATCCACTCCCTTATCGGTTTGAAGTAAAAATCTTCCCAGCCTTGTTTGTAATCGTCAGATTGTCCCTCAGGAATGTTTGTGTGGGTGAGGGACAGTCTTGTCATTGCCAGGGCTTCGTCCGTGGGGATCTCTTCCAATAAAATTTCAACACGCGAGTCTTCGGCGTCTTCGGGAAATTCAGCAGTGCGCCAGGCTTGCACGATTCTTTTATTTTTTTCCAGTTCCAAAAACGTGCCCCAAATATAACCATCCCATGCAGTGAAGTCACCGCCCACACGCCCGTCTACTTTGGCGGGGCTTCCGGTCATTTGCGTATGTCCCTGTGTCGAAGTCCATGCTTTGTAAATTTTTTCGGCACTGGCATTGAACGTAGCTGTGAGCGTGAATTCATCCTTCATCATTCAACCTTCATCCTTTTCATTAAATCGCCCATTCCTTCTTTTTGGTATTCATCTCTTTTGCGATCTCGGCAGCGAGGCGGGCGTTATTCAACAGCAAAGCAAGATTGGCTTTGAGAGATTTACCTTTGGTCAATTCACTGATGCGGCCCAGCAGGAAGGGAGTGAGCTTCTGCCCGTGGATTCCCTGCTCGATGGCTTCGGCGGAAGCTTTGGCGATGATCGGTTCCATTTTGGACTTTGAAATTGATTCTGTTTCTGGAATAGGATTCGTCACGAGGATGCCGCCATGCATTCCCAAATTCCAATGGGCTTTGGCGAAGTCTGCAATTTCTTCGGGGGTTTCGAGGCGGGCGCTGACGCCGAGTCCGCTTTCGCGGGAGTAGAAGGCGGGGAATTCGTCTGTTTTGTAGCCGATGACGGGGACGCCCATCGTTTCAAGATATTCGAGTGTAGCTGGCAGGTCGAGAATGGCTTTTGCGCCAGCGCAGACGACGATGGTAGGAATCTCTGCGAGGGAGCGCAAGTCTGTGGAGATGTCGAATGCGGATTCTTTGTGGACGCCGCCGATGCCGCCCGTGGCAAAGACTTTGATGCCCGCCATGTTTGCGGCATACATGGTTCCGGCTACGGTGGTGCCGCCGTCCGCCTTTTTGACGATGGCGGTGGCGAAGTCTCGGTGACTCACTTTCAGCGTGGATTGTGATTCAGAAAGCCGAATCAACTCCTGGTCGGAGAGTCCGATGCGGATTTTTCCATCCAGCAATGCAATGGTGGCGGGAGTGGCACCGTTGTCACGGATCTGCTTTTCCATATCCCGTGCGAGTTCGAGGTTTTGCGGGTGGGGGAGGCCGTGGGTGATGACGGTGGATTCGAGGGCAACGATCGGCGCGCCCAAATTGAGCGCGCGTGTGATTTCGGGGGAGAGTTGAAAATTTGGATGTTTCATTATGGGTTCTTTATATAGTGATAGGTAAGGTGATTGATGTCGTTCAGCGCTTTTTGGATGCGTTCGAGTTCGCTTTGTTTTTCGCTGAGAGGTCTTGGGTCGTTTTCGATGGATTGTTTTCCTGCAAGCATTTCTTTGCGAAATGATTTGAGGATTTCGAGTGCAATGTTTAGGGAGTCTTTTTTATTGGCATTCAGTTCCATGATTTGGCGAGCGTATCGGGGGTCTACAACTTCCAGATTGGAAGTAACCAGTTGTTCAAGCTCTCTCATTTCTCTACTGGTGATTCTGCCGGGTACAACCGTTTTTTCATATTTCACTAGGATGACATTGTTGACCAATTGAATCAGTTCGTCCATTTCGTGCTTTTTTCTGGAGCGTTCAACAGCGCTGCGTTTTTTTTCATTTTCACGGGCAAGATCCCATGCGTTTTTATGTTTATCAAGGATGAGATTATCTGGCAATTGCCATGTGCCGATGTCTATCCAGTCGAGGGCAATGCCAAGGCTGGCGGCTTTTCTTTTAAATTCAGCGCTAAAAAATTGAGCGGTGATTTTTGAACGGGATTCAAAATTAGGCGGGCGGACCTCTTTCTTATTATTGAGCTGGGTTTGAGCGCCGGTCATTTCGACGCGCATTTGAGCGATGGTTTGTTCGTTGTCTGAAAGTTGATCTACTTCCTTTTGGCTGATGGAGGCAAGGATTTCACTCAGGGTATGGGAAGTTATCAATTTTTCCAATTCTGATATGACGAGTGGAACGACGGTCGTATCCCACGGGAAGGGGACGCCAGATGTGGCGGGCGGCGGCGGTGTGATGATGGTTTGGTTGTAGACTAGCGCCTGTACAGCTTTCTCATCAAAGAAGTAGGCGTCTTTTTCATCGTGATCTTTTTCGGAGCTTTGTCTGCGTAAGATGCTGAAGATGACCTTAATACCCTGGGCTTCAAGGGGAATGCCGTCTTTTGTGCGTGATTTTACGGAAAGCCCGCTGACAAACTGGTCTCGCAAATTGATAATGGCGTATTCGCGTTTGCCAACTTCGTCATGGCTGCCAATTTCACGGATACGCTCAAACCTGCCGAGCTTCCACGGCTCATTGCGCGGGTAAATGACTTCCGGTTGTCCGTCCACTTTTTCGAGCAAGGCTACATTATCCAGGTTGACTTGTATTGAGCCGGGGCCGCCAATAAGGATAATGGGAGACTCTTCATCTCCTTCAGGAATCTTACCTTCCTTAATGGTAATTTTTTCATGGCCGTACCCAAAAGTGACTTCCTCTAAAAATTCAGCGGCAATATTTTCGTCGCTAATTTCATAGATATCCTCAAGATATTGAGCTGCCATTTTTTTTGAAAGGCTATAAACAACAAACAATAAGGGGATGTATTTCAAAAAGCTGAGGCCGATGATGACGACTCTGTGCAGGTTTTCCTGTGCAGAGAATATATACAGCGCCATGGTTAGTCCACTCAAAATCAGCCAGATTGCAGCGATTGCAATGCCGCGCCATTTGATTCTGAACTCAACACTTTTGTTTGTGAGCCCGAAGAGGAGGGCGGCGATTTCGTCGCGCTGTGAGTTCTTCATTTTCTGCCCCCGGCTTGTGTGGCATCGGCGCTATTTTCCAGCAGCCATTTCCATATCTCATCCAGTTTTCTGAGTTCATCTTCCATATCACTGTTCATATTGCTTTCAGTGAGAATGAAGTCTCTGATCGGTTGGATCAACAATTGGAGTGTTTTGAATGGGTTTTGCTGCGGCATGGTAACTTTGCCGCTGAATTTTTCAGATGCGATTCTGGCGAATTTTTTACTGGCTTCGTCTCGTGAAGCAGTTTCGATGAGGGCTTCTTTTTCTTTTAGAAGGCTTTCCTCTTTTTTCGCAATGTTCATCCACTCCGCACTCCATTGCTGGATCATCTGCATTTCAATGGCAGGCTCAAAGAGCACATTGTGGATGCGTACTTCCATGATCTCAAGACCGCGAGATTGCAGCTGTTTATATTCCAAGCTGTCGAGCCATTCTCCAGTTGGTACGCCGGTATCATCCAATGCCACTACATGGCTTTGGCGAAGGCGATTGTTGATCATATCTTCAATAGTTTGCAGCCCGCTGATTTCTCCATGAGTGAACAAATCTTCAAGTTTGAATTTTCGGACATATTCACGCCAAAGATTTACGACCAGATGCGCAGGTAGTTTGTTCCACTCCATACGAGATTTACTATTGTCCGCAGTGTTTAGGCGAACCACTTCTCTCGTAATTGCGTTACGAACAGACTCAGGGTCAAAGCCGTACTGAGATGTAACGCCGCTCTCGTTTGGAATCAGGTCTTTGGGACGTTTTATGCTGAATTTAATACTGATGGTGGGGGCAACTTCAAAACCATCGCGCGTCAATCCGCCGGTTTGTTGGCGGCGGCTTTGAAGTTCATTGTAATTTTTTTGAGCAGAGACCGGCGCTTGATTTAGGAAAGGCTGGTCGCTCGCAAGCGGACCGATGAACTGCCACTGAGCCCGCAGATCGACACTCCCTGCAATATATTCGTTCGGCTTCGTGAATTTAATTCCTGGGCCAACCGTGCTTCGGATTTCGGTATCTGTCCGCAACACGAGTGCGCTGGCGGTATCCAAAACGATCACTCCAGCGCCGCGTTTTCCAGCTTCGCCATCATGCTCAATCACTCGTCCATTTTTGACAAAAAGAGTTGGGCCACGGTCTCCCGATTCAAACACCTTTACCCGAGCATGAATCTCACCACGATCTTTTGGATTTTGAATTGGAAGAACAAATTGGGAGAAGAAATAGATGAGCCAGTCTTGCAGGAAGTAAGCGGCGCCAATATCAATGCAGAGTATGCCAATACTGACATAGTAATTAAATGGAATTTTCAACCCCAGTAATATTCCATGCCAAACGACCGTTGTAGTGATGATGACACCAATGGGCGTCTGCAAGAAAGAACCGGTTCCGCTAAAGATTTTTCTCATTCCGATTGATTCTAAAGCAGAATCGGTCAATCCGTAAAGCAGGTATTAAGTCGTTGTGCTGAAATTATGATTTTTTATTTTAAAAGTCTGTACAAGTTTATGACTAATATCGCTTGACAGTGACGATTGCAGGAGTATATACTATTTGTAATGAATTTGTAATTATGGGCTGAATTTCACTATCTGGAGGGTGCAGATGACTACTCAAAAAGTAATTAACGAAAGAAATAATATCCATGACCCGATTACGATTAATAAGGATGATATTGAGAGAAGGGATATCCTTGAAAGGCGTCATCTGGCTGGCAGAATTCTAAAGCGTTTGGGGGAGGAAGATTGTCCAAGTGTGTTGGGTATCTATGGCGGTTGGGGGACGGGGAAGACAAGTCTGCTTAATTTAACGTATGGGTTGAATAAAGTTAAATTACCCCAATCCCAAGAGAAGAAAGTACATGTTGAAATTATTGACGCATGGAAATATGAAGGGACTGGAAATTTACTGATTCCAATCATTGTTAAATTGAGGGAATTATCCGGGGTGAAAGAATTTATCCAAGCCTGGAAAGTCATGACGAGAAGAGTTGTTGCCCTAACTGGTTTGTCTTTAATCGAAACCGCGCTAAAGGCCACGTCCTCCATCGGAATTGCCGATATAGATGATCTTTATGAAAAAATTAAAGGAAAGGAGGATAAAAATTACGCAACAGTTTTACTTGATTGGGAGCGAGTTGTTGATGATATGTCGCAAGAACAAGATGCGTTTGAAATCATTGTTGACTTAGTAAATAAATCTCAAAATTGCGACAGGCTCATTCTTTGTATTGATAACCTTGATCGTTGTACGCCGGATAACGTGATTATTCTGCTTGAATCTATAAAACTGTTTTTGTCTGTCCCCGATTGTGTTTGGGTGTTTGCGATGGACTCTGATGTAATTGCAAGCTATGTAGATCAAAAATATGGTGGGACTCGCATGGATGGTTATAGCTATCTAGATAAAATCATTCCCGAACAATACCATTTATCCCTTTCACCTGCTGCAGATGGGAGAAATATCGTGAAACTTCTTAGGTACGCAGCAGGGGATAATATTGCCGACTTTGATTTCGGCGAAGAAAAAATACCTCAAATCCCCAAAGTGTTGGTGCCGCGTAGGCTGATTAAGAGTGCAGGAAAGTTTGTTGATTTTTACAAAACGCCTCGTTCTGGAGGAAGCGCATCACCAGATATGATTTTATACTTGACCATGCTGTATCATACTTGGCCCGATTTTTATCAAAGATTATCGTCCACTTCCAGAGAGCATATTTGCACAATTTTGGATAATTTCTTTCTTAAGGAAGAAAATCTACAAGATATTAAATCGGACTATTCTAAAAAAACGATACATGAAGCCATCACTTTGGATAAAAAATATACTGAAGATCATGATCTATTTCATTTTTTGAGAATCACATTTAAGGATTATGGAGCATCAAGAAGGGCAGTATTTGTAGAAGAACTTATTGATGGAATGATGGGATTAAGGTTGACAGGATTGCCATGAATAATGGGGATCGCTTTTATCGAAAAATCTGGTTTAAATTATATGTATTTCCTTTTCTGGCAGGCCTTCTGTTCTTTCGTGAGTGGTCGGCTGGGTTAACAGGACTTTTTACTTTTCTTTTCAATCTGTCAAAGTACGTTATCTATCTTATTTTATTTCCAGGACGTGTAATACAGCCTAGCGCGATATGGTCTCCTTTGAATTCTTCTGTTGCATTTATTATTGGATGGAGTCTGCTTTATTTGATTTTATACAGATTGAGTTTGTTCGCAATGGTTCAGTTTTTGCTACCTGTCAATAAATGGGAGGATAGAAGGAAAGCTTTTGATCGTATCCGTCTATTTGCGCGTGGAAAACATGGTGCTGCGATCTTTATTAAAAATGGAGAGCAGGTTGCTCGACAGTCGGAAATGGACAGCAAAAAGCCGGGAGTGGCGCTTGTGGATTTAAGTAGCGCGATTGTGCTTGCCCAGCACGATAATGCTAAAACTTGGTATTTGCCGGATGATGATGAATTTGCGTCCACCGCGAAAAAAAAGGTCATTAAATTTCCTTGGCAAAAAAAAACACACACTTCTTCCTTTTATGAAGCTAAAGGGCCAGGCGTAGTTTTTATCGAAAATGGGCAGAGAATTGACAGTATTATCAATCTTCGAAAACAAACTCGTACCAGTGAGGAGGTTGTTGTTTATACCCGTAATGGTATAAAGGTTAAGTCAAAAGTAACGGTTGTGTTTAGCTTGAGTGATGATCCTGAAATATTGACTGTAGGTTTTGTAGGTGGCAAAGAACAATCTGATTTGAAGATATTAAAAATGAAAGAAAGCGGAGATATCTTAGTCATCGAAGGTGCATATGAACTTGACTGGGATGACGCAAAAGAAATTCTAAATTCTATAAATAAAACACCTATTTCAACAGGTGTTTTGAAAGATCCAAGTTCTCCATACAAATTCGATAAAGATCGTGTTTTACGTGCAGCGCTTTCACGCGCACGCAGTAAAAGTGGTGAGGCAATTTTTTGGCATGAAGCACCTATTGAAATTGCAACCGATATTTTCAGAGCTGCGCTTGCGGAAATACCCTATGACAATTTGTTTAACGGGAGCAGTACGTATAACCTTGGCGTGGGTAATAAAAATGTTAAAGAACCTGGGCAGAATGGACAAAATCCAACCGCACTAGTCCTGTCAAAAATTAAGGATGAATTTTTGATTAAAGTTAAACAGCGAGGTGTGATCTCGTTTCAATTTGTTGAACATTTGAGTGGCTCTGCTTTTTATCAAGGGCAAAATATTCCGTTGGATTCTGTAAAAAAATACACACCGGTAACCTTAGTAGGAGAGAAGTTTAATTTTTTTAGGGATCGTGGTATCGTCATTAAAAATGCTTCGTTTAGTGAAATATTGGCGGTGGAGAAGGAAATTCAAAGAAGAATGGCGAAAAACTGGATGGCTAAAATGAAAAATGAAATAGCTGTCTCTAATGCCGAATATGAATTGGAAGCAATACGGGTACATAACCGTAACCGAGCCTTGTTACAGGAAGAGATGACTCACCTTCTTACTGGGGTGTTTCAATCCACCCCTCACTTTGACGAAGCACTTGCCTTGCGTGTCTTACAAGCATTAGAAACCTCAATCACGGAGATGTCAGATGCGGATATGCAGTCAATTGATATATATGAGCTGCTTAAGAATTTACATGATTGGATATTGTTTGATGAGCCCCATACAGATAATGGGACAGGTGAAAACGGGAAAGACATGGATGAATAAGTTAGCGTGTGATACTGAGGTCGTGTATGTTTTTTGATTACATTATCTCCAAACTTGAGACTTTCTGGAGTGACGGAATGCGACAAGCACGCAGTTTTGTCGTTGTGTCCTTATTTTTGCTTTGGTTAATGTTGGCTTTTGTTTGGCTGTTATCCAAAATGGGATATGTCCCTCCTTTATCACCAGATTCAATTAACTTGTTGGAATATGGAATGCTAATCCTGATTATAGTGATTGAGGCATTTTATATTGGCGCGAAGTATTTACAGGATATCTATGAAGTGCCTAGTGCTAGGTATACTTTACGGTATCTATTTGCTGTAATTTTCGGTTGGAAACTCCCAAAAATGAAAATTGCTCGTGGACAAAGAGGGTTCGAAGGCGACTATAGTACTATAGAAAATATCGGCGGGCCGGGAGTGCTTCAAATTGGGCGAGATAATGTCGTTGTGCTAGAAACCTTACAAACGCAAGGAAATGTACTATTAGCTGGTGAACGCGCCATAACTAGGTTTGATTTTGTTAGATCCGTATTCTCCACCGAAGAACAATTTGGAATTATAGATGAAATTGATACATTGACAGCAGACGGCATTCAGGTCGTGGTTAAGAATGTTCAATTTAGATTTAGGATTGATGGACATTTCAGTTTATCTGGAAATGATTTTCAGGCAAAAGACTATATTCCATCTAAAAAAGCTGTAACTTACCTAACGTATGAAAGGCCAGTCGATACTAAAGGAGACCTGTCATTATGGACAGGGGCAGTAAGTGGCGTTGTCACAGGGATTATTAAAGAACATGTGAATAATACTTATTTGGATGACTTGATTGCACCTTCTCATATACAAGGGCATCCCCTTGATAAACTTCGGAACAAATTCATTTCATCCGAAATACATAACCGTTTTAGTGGTATGGGAATAAAATTTATTGCTTGTAATATTGGCGAAATTAGTATGAACTCTGAGGGCATAGATATTGATAAAGAGCGTCTGAAAGCCTGGTACGTTAAACAGACAGGTGTTCTCAAGGTGATTCGTGCGCAGGGGGAAGCAGAAAGTTTTGTAAGCCATGAACGGGGTAGAACCGAAGGACAGGCAATGTTATTAAGTAGTATCGCAAACGCCCTTCAAGATATAGGTATCAAGAGTGATGATGCCGCTTCTGTTAGAAAAAATTTGCGAAACATTTTGTTGACGCGTACAGCCCAGATCCTTGAAGCCCGCACCTCTGTCTATCATAAACATGTAAATGAGGATAACCAGAATGACCGTAAAAGAAATATGTGATCAGTGGATAAAATATTCCTACGAACAATGGATTGAAAATTGGTTAAGAAGTGGCTCAAAGCCATATTTACGCGATTCCACAAGGAATATGGTTAAACGTATGAAAGCTGCTGCTCTAGAAAATGCACGCGCAGAAGAAGCATGGCATTTAATAGAGCGTTTAAAGCGGTTAAGTGATGGTTTTATTAATAATGATGACGTTGCTAATGAAGCAAGATATAAATATGAAAAGCCTGAAATTTATATGGAATGTGCTTTGGTTACATATAAATTAGGAGATCTTCAAGAGGCATTAAGTCTTCTTCAGATTTCAACAGGTAGTTTTTCACGAAGGTCTCCACATAAAGCCATCAGTCACTGGTTGTGTGGCTGTATTCAGTGGCAAATGTCGTCACATTCAGAGGATGCGGTGCTATCTTGGGAGAGAAGCTTGCAAACTATTGGTGAAGTTGAGAAGGACACGTCGAATAATGATCGTGCGATGACAGAGAAATGTAAAGAGATTGGCTCTGTGATGAAGGATGCAATTAATAAGGCTACTCTTTCCAATGAGCCACCTCCGCCTCCTGATTCCAACGTATATAGAAGAACTTCGTCTACCAAATTTAGCGCCTATGAAGCAAAATTGAAATTCATACCCTTTTATGGGTCCATTCCGGCTGGTGATCCAGTGCGGGCGTTGGACTACCCCATTGGTAATGCGGGTGCTAGTACTTTGGAACTTGAAACCGATCGGCTTTATAAAATTTATAATATCAAGCAGGAAAAAGAAATCAGGTTGAATTCAAGTTCGGAGTATTTCATTCTCAAGGCGGATGGCGAGAGCATGAATCTTGCTGAGCCTGTAAATATTGAAAATGGTGATTATGTTTTATTGAGAAAAATGAAAACTGCACAGGATAATGACATTGTGGCAGGCGTAATCGTTCGGGAGGATACAAACACTACCTTAAAACGCTACCGTGTGGAAAATGGTAGCAAGTTCCTCGTGTCTGAGAGTGACAAATTAGATATACGAATACCAATATTTAATGAGGATTACATTCAAGGCGTATTGATAGCGGTTTTGAAATTCAGTGATGAACAATAAACTTACCCTCGAATTTCATTGCCACACTCACGCCTCAAAAGACTCTCTCACCCGCCCGGTGGACTTGATAAAGGCCGCGCGCCGCAAGGGATTGGACCGTCTTGTCATAACGGATCATAATTCGATTGCGGGGGCGTTGGAGGCGCAGGTGCTTGACCCGGAGTTGGTGATCGTGGGGGAGGAGATCATGACGACGAAAGGGGAGATCCTGGCCGCGTATGTGATGGAGGAGATTCCGCCGTTTCTTTCGCCGCAGGAGACGATCCGCCGCTTGAAGGAACAGGGAGCGTTTATCAGTGTGTCACACCCGTTTGATGAGATGCGGGCAGGCGGTTGGCTGGAAAATGATCTACTGGAGATCATCCCATTTGTGGATGCGATCGAAGTCTACAACTCGCGTTGTATGTTGCCGCGCTTCAACCGTCGTTCGCAGGAGTTTGCGTTGAAACATAACCTTGCTGGCACAGTGGGTTCGGACGCGCACGCTGCTTTCGAGGTGGGGAGATCCATCGTTTTTTTGAATCAGTTCACAGGTCCGGAAGAGATGCGTGGGGTGATTCGAGCGGCAAAATATCAAAAGAAATGGTCGCCCTGGTGGTTTCATCTGACTTCAAGATACGCATCTATTCGCAAAAAAAATAAATCTTGACATGTCGTTTTAGGCGTGATAATCTTGCCCCCAACTTACCCGATTTGCCTTTGAAAGCGAAAGGTGGACGGGTATAAATTTTTCAGCAGGAGTAAAGAAAGATGTCAGAACGTTTTGTTGGAACCGTCAAGTGGTTTAATGCAACCAAGGGCTACGGCTTTATTGGGCGCGATGGTGGTGAGGATGTGTTCGTTCATTTCACTGCTATTCAGAGCGATGGCTATCGCAAGTTGGAAGCCGAACAGAAGGTGGAGTTTTCTGTGGAAGATGGCCCCAAGGGCTTGCAGGCCGCCAACGTAGTACCGCTCGCGTAAGGTTGGGTTTTGCGAAACGAGCAGGGTTGTCGAGAGATAACCCTGTTTTTATTTAATTTACTTATCTTACGCAGGTTTGTGAAAAAGCAATAACCCTCCCTCACCACAACATGGCTTTTCCAAGGTCAGGAAACCTTAACGCAAATTGCGCGAAAAAGCGAATGTCGCGAAAATTCGCCCAATTTGCATTATTCGCATTAAGCCTGTGCTCTTATATCATTGAGGAATTTTGCATGACATTTGTCACTGTGTTGTTGTGATTTTACAGTCCTATAATCACAGTAACTTTTTTGAGGGGACAACGACTGTATACACGGAGGACTGAATTGTCATTCTTAAATATTTTCAAAAGTGACGCCACGCGGCGCACTGCATTGTTTGCGGGATATGTTGTTCCCGATTCTTCGCGTTGTGTGCAGTGCGGCATTTGCAG
>Ga0209277_10000882_pt1 | contig 14966 bp, 12 predicted proteins | sample JI81AbrownDNA_FD_187503 | JGI IMG/M metagenome (GOLD analysis project Ga0209277, IMG submission 187503) | Wastewater effluent complex algal communities from Wisconsin, to seasonally profile nutrient transformation and Carbon sequestration -... | ecosystem: Engineered > WWTP > Effluent > Algae... | reverse complement strand
ACCAATTGCAGAGGGCAGACCAAATCCCATTGTGCCTGCGCCACCCGAAGTGAGCCAGCGATTCGGTTTATCCAGCGCATAATATTGCGCCGTCCACATTTGGTGTTGACCCACATCGGTGGTGACGATTGCCCCGCCGCCGGTGGCCTTCCAAATATCTTCGATCAAATGCGGCACATATAATTTGCCATCATCAGGCCAGTTCATAATGCTGCGCGAATCGGCTTCGGATTTCCAGCCGTTGATCTGCTTCTTCCATTCTTCGTGGTCATATTCATCCACCATCGGCACAAGGTCAGTCAAAACGGTTTTCAAATTACCAACGAGCGGAACGTCCACAGTTACATTCTTGTGAATTTCAGATGGATCAATTTCAACGTGAATTTTCTTTGCATGTGGCGCGTATGTTTTCAACGTGCCCGTCACGCGGTCATCAAAGCGCATCCCGAAAGCAAGGATCAAGTCAGAATTCTGGATTGCCAGGTTGGTATGGACTTCGCCGTGCATACCCATCATGCCCAGGCTCAATTCATGTGAGGCAGGGAACGCGCCCAAGCCAAGCAACGTGCTTGCAACTGGCGTCTGAGTTTTGACAGCAAAATTCATCAACGCTTCTTCGGCTTCCGAAACCAACACGCCATGTCCACACAAAATGATCGGACGCTGCGCCTTCTCGATCAACTTGACGGCACGTTCCAAAGATTCTTTTGGTGCATGGTCAACAGGCTGATAGCCGGGGAGTTTTACATCCTCAGGATATTCAAACTCGCAAGACTCAACTTGCGCGTTCTTGCAGATGTCGATCAGCACCGGGCCGGGACGTCCACTGCGCGCAATGTAAAACGCCTCACGCACAACCTCTGCAATTTCATCGGCGCGTGTCACAAGATAATTGTGCTTTGTGATCGGCAATGTAATACCGGTCATGTCCACTTCCTGAAAGGCATCCCCGCCGATCAGATGCGCGGCAACCTGTCCCGTAACGAATACCACAGGGACAGAATCCATCATCGCTGTGGCAATGCCCGTCACAAGGTTTGTCGCGCCTGGGCCGCTTGTGCCCATCGCCATCCCCACCTTGCCCGAAGCACGCGCATATCCATCCGCCATGTGCGCCCCGCCCTGCTCATGCCGCACCAACACATGATGGACTGGGTAGCTCAACATCGCATCATAGATCGGCATATTCGCCCCGCCTGGATACCCAAAGACCACTTCCACGCCTTCACGCACCACGCATTCCCATAAAATTTCTGCACCTGTCTTTTTCATTCGCTCTCCTTGAAATTGCTGTCCGTAGTCAAAGGTCTGCCATCAAATACTTGACCGCCGACCGACCACAGGCCGCTATTAATCCGAATTCAATACCGCGCCCGTATCTGCACTGGTAACAAAATGGGAATATCGCTTCAACCATTTGGATGTGACCGTGGATTTGAACGGAGGCAACTCCGCAAGCCGACTCTGGATCTCCGCCTCGCTCAACTTAACGTTGAGGCTGCGTGCCATCAAATCAATTTGGATTACATCCCCAGCCTTGATCGCCCCAATCGGGCCGCCCGCAGCCGCTTCTGGCGAAACGTGACCAATGCACGCGCCGCGAGTCCCGCCGCTGAAACGGCCATCCGTGATGAGCGCAACTTTATCGCCGAGTCCCTGCCCCATAATTGCGGAGGTCGGCGAAAGCATTTCCTGCATCCCAGGCCCACCCTTTGGACCTTCGTACCGCACCACCACACAATCACCAGCTTTGACCTTGCCTGCCAAAATTCCAGCCATCGCCTCATCCTGTGATTCAAAGATGACCGCAGGGCCTTCAAACTGCATCATGCCCGCGCTCACGCCGCCGACTTTTACGACTGCGCCTTTTGGAGCCAGGTTGCCAAACAAAATTGCCAAACCACCGCGCTTGGAATGAGCATTTTCATATTTGCGAATCACATCTTCGTCTTTGATCTCACAACCTTGAATCGATTCCCCCAAGGTCTTGCCTGTCACCGTCATGCGGTCGAGATGCAACATCCCCGTTCCGCGCTGGACTTCGTTCAAAATGGCAGGGATTCCGCCAGCGCGGTGAACATCTTCCATGTGCCATTTGCCAGCGGGACTCACTTTACAAATATGTGGCACTTTATCAGCCACAGAGTTGATGCGCTCCAACGGATACGGTACGCCCGCTTCGTTCGCCAATGCCAGAGTGTGCAGCACCGTGTTCGATGAACCGCCCATCGCCATATCCAACGCGAAGGCATCGTCAATCGCATCGGCGGTCACAATGTCTCTTGGCTTGATATCCCGTTCGATCAGGGTCATGATCTGCGCCGCAGCCTGTTTCGCCAACGACTCGCGCTCAGGAGTCTTCGCCAAGGCAGAACCGTTATACGGCAACGCCAGACCGAGCACTTCCATCAAACAGTTCATTGAGTTGGCAGTGAACATGCCAGAGCAGGAACCGCAGGATGGACATGCAAATTTTTCCAAAATGGATAATCGCTTCTCGTCAATTTTTCCCGCTGAAAATGCGCCCACACCTTCAAAGACAGAGATCAAGTCAAGTGTCTCGCCATCTGGCGTCTTTCCCGCTGCCATCGCACCGCCAGAGACAAAGATGGTCGGCACGTTCACGCGCATGGCTGCCAGCAACATGCCAGGCACGATCTTGTCGCAGTTCGGGATGCAAACCATCGCGTCAAATCTATGAGCTTCGACCATGGTCTCGACACAGTCAGCAATTAGTTCACGAGAAGGAAGCGAGTACTTCATCCCCATGTGGCCCATTGCAATGCCATCATCCACGCCAATAGTGTTGAACTCAAACGGCACGCCGCCTGCCGCGCGAACAGCATCCTTAATCAGCTTGCCGAATTCCTGCAAATGAACATGCCCGGGCACAACATCCACATACGAATTGACAATTGCAACGAACGGTTTCTTGAAATCGTCATCCTGCAAGCCTGTGGCACGCAAGAGCGCGCGATGCGGCGCTTTATCAAAACCCTTTTTTACTGTATCTGAACGCATAGTACTCCTGTGAAGTTTTTTATGGTCTGCGGTCTATCGTCCATTGTCCGCTTTGGGTATAAAAAAGAGCCGCCCGTGGTTAGGGCGGCTCTCGTTCTCACTTAGTGATTTATTTTACTCTCACCGTAGCCATCCTAACCAAAAATTGATCCTTAATAATAAGGACCACAAGGACTACTACAATAATGGAGAGGCTGAACAAAGATGTATTCATTGGCTTGTGACTTCGCACGATTATAGGCGGAAACGGAAATCCGTCAAGGGTGATAATTTCCGATTCGGATATAAAGAACGATTACATTTCGTCCTTCTGGAACATAATCATCCAGTCAATTTTCCCAACGCCGCACTCAACACACTCACCGCTTTTTGATAATCCTCCAGATTTATATGTTCATTCGGCGTGTGGTCGAGCGCCGAATCACCGGGACCATACACCACAGCGGGACATCCCCAAACAGGCGCGACGATGTTCAAATCAGCAGTTCCCGTTTTGTAGACGAAGCGCGGCTCCCCGCCCTGTGACCTGATTGCACTTAAGAAGCTTCGTACTAGCTGAGTGTTTTTCTCACACCCCCACGCAGGGATGGCGAATCCAACACGCTCCAAGTGACAGTCATCTTTAAGATGACTGTCACTTATGACATCCTCCAACTTTACATACCAATCCTCTGGCGAAACCGTGACAGGCAAACGCACACCGATTTTTAATTTTGCCCATTGCTCAAACTCATTTGAGTCCGAATCCATGCCGCGCAGAGTGAGCAATAATTTATCAAACACTTTTGGCTTATCGGCATTGAACATATCGACATATGCTTTGATCTTCAGCCAAACATCAATCGCCGCCTCTGCCGCAGTCTCTTCGCCGCTTGCTGTATGGACTTGTCCGCGCTTGACGGTCACGTTCGCCCATGCGCTGCCTTTGTAACCAAGCGCCATTCGATCCCATTGATTGGGTTCGCCGATGATGGCGAAGTCTGGTTTGTATCGCGTTGCGACAAATCTTGCGCCTTCTGAATTACGTTCCTCTTCCACCGCGCCGATCACAACAAACTGCCAGCCATCCTTCACGCCGACCTTCGCCACCGCATCCACAAAACTCGCCAGCGGACCTTTCGCATCCACCGATCCACGCCCGTAAAGTAGGGGCGCATCGCGATGCGCCCCTACGGGTTCCACGCGGACGGCAATCTCTCCCGCCACCGTATCAATATGCCCCAGCAACACAACCTGCTTCATCCCCTTCCCCATCACACCGACAGCGTTACCAGCCTCATCCACAAAAGCATCGTCATAGCCCAGTGACTTCATCCGTGCCACGAGCCATTCCACCGCCCCGCGTTCCTGTCCCGAAGGGCTATATTGAGAAACCAACCCAATTAAAGTATCGCTCATTGCAAATCCTCGACCACAGACCACAGACGATTGACCATGGTCTATTGTCCATCGTCCGTGGTCTGAGCGAGAACTTTCGTCAATACATCCACCAAATGATCGATCTGCTCATACGAAATCACCAAGGGCGGCAACAAACGGATCACAGTCATACCAGCATTCAAGGCAATGATCTTTTTCTCTTGCAATGTCTTGATATACGGCGTGACTTTTTGCTTCATTTCAATACCGACCATCAAACCAATTCCACGCACATCACGGATATTTGGTGATTGAATTTTCTTCAACTTCTCCATCAAATACGCGCCCTTCGCCGCAGCCTGCCCAGGCAAATCCTCGCCGAGGATGACATCCAACGCTGCATTCGCCGCCGCACATGAAAGCGGATTCCCGCCAAAGGTGGAGCCATGCACACCCGGCACGAGGTTCTTGATATTTGCACCGATCAGCACCGCGCCCATTGGCACGCCACCCGCCAGTGACTTTGCACACGTCAACAAGTCAGGCGTCACGCCAAAATGTTGAATCGCAAACATTTTTCCCGTGCGCCCAAAACCCGTTTGAATTTCATCCACGATCAATAACGCGCCGCGCTCATCACAGATCCGCCGCGCCGCTTGGATGTATTCCAAACTTGCCGGGTACACGCCGCCTTCGCCCTGCACCACTTCCAGAATCACGGCGGCAGTTTCTTCATTCACGGCTTTGTCCAACGCTTCGATATTGTTGTACGAAACATGCGAAACACCGGGCAAAAGCGGCTCAAATCCTTCACGATATTTTTTATTGAACGTGGCAGAAAGCGCGCCGAACGTCCGCCCATGAAATGCACGATTCGCCGCGATGAAATTTTTACGTCCCGTGGAAATCCGCGCAAACTTAAACGCCGCTTCCACAGCCTCGGTGCCTGAGTTGCAGAAAAAGACTCTATCCAACCCCGGAACCAACCCAGTGATCTTTTCCATCAACTGCGCACGCTGGTCATTCGGAAACGACTCAAAAAGCGTTATCAGCGTAGAAGCTTGCTTGTAGAGCGCCTCCGCAATTTTCGGGTGAGCATGACCGAGGTTCGCAACGCCATGCCCCGACGAGCAATCCAAATATTCCACGCCATCCACATCAAACAACGATGCACCCTGTCCGCGCACGATGGTCAGGGTCTGTTTGGCATACACACCAGAGGTGTGTTTATTTTCAGTATCAATTATTTCTTGAGCATTCATTGGATCACCGTTCCGTTTCCTGCCAAAGCATTTGAGATTGGATTTTGAATTCTTCCGTCCGCGATGATGACGCGACTCACGCCGCCCTTCAACGCTTCTTCTGCGCCCAAAACTTTCTTCTTCATGCGACCCTGCGCCGCCTCACTCGCCGCCGCCAGTTGACTCTGCGGCAACTGCCGAATGAGCGTAGTCTCGTCTGGGAAATTTCTCATCAGCCCGGGTACCGCTGTGAGCAACAGCAGATTCTCCGCCTTCAGCGCGGACGCGACCATCGCCGCTGCACGGTCCGCGTCCACATTCAACGCTTCTCCTTTTTCGCTGACAGCCACAGGTGCGATCACTGGCAAATAACCTGCATTCAACAACATCATCAACAATTCACTATTTATTTTTTCAATCTTCCCCGTGTAATCATCGCGGATAATCTTGCGCTTTCCATTTTCAATCGACTGCACGGATTCTTTTCGCACAGCTTGTACCAACTTACCATCGAGACCACACAACCCAAACGCATTGACGCCCAACATTTGGAACTGCTCAGTTAGCAATGAATTAACTTTCCCATTCACCGCCATCAAAAAAATTTCAAGTGTCTTTCTATCTGTGTAACGCGAGGTATACCCCGAAGGCGAAGTAATCATCTTCGGCGGTGCGCCAAGTCCTTCGCCGAGCGCATTCGCCTCCGCAGACCCGCCATGCACAAAGATAAGACGTTTGCCCTGCTTCAACAATTCCACGGCATCAGCACAGATCGCAGAAAAATCCACGCCTTCGGTGCCGCCGAGTTTCACAACAGTAATTGATTCAGCCATAATTTCTCCATGTTGAAGAAAGACGAAAGAGGAAAGAGGAAAGAGACCTTTCCATTGATTCTTTCTTCTTTCCTCTTTCTTAGATTGGATGCAACCCCGCAAACTCCAGCCCCGTCGTCTCCTCCCAGCCCATCATCAAATTCAGACACTGCACCGCCGTACCCGACGCGCCCTTCATCAGATTATCAATCGCGCACATCGCCACAATGTGACCGTTGCTCTCGTCCAGTTCAAAACCAAGGTCAGCATAATTTGAGCCCGCCAAAATCTTCGGCTCAGGCACGCGATAAATCCCACGCTGCTCCTTCACCACCCGCACGAACGGATTTTCATTCGCCACCGCTCGATACGCTTTCCACAAATCTTTTGTCGCCACCCCAGGCTTCACCTTCGCATGAGCCGTCGCCAACACACCACGCACCAAATCCACAGCAGTCATCGTCAGCGAGATGTCTTTAACTCCCAACTCCTGAATCACTTCCGCAGTGTGCCGATGCCCGAACGCAGAGAAAGTTCGGATCACATTCGCGCGTTCCGCGTGCATTGACCCGGAATTCCCCTCCGCACCGCCCTCAGAAGAACCAACTTTAATCTCAACAATTATGGGTGAAGATAAATCGATCAAATCCGCTTTGACCAACGGCAGCAACGCCAAATTACTCGCCGTGGCATTGCACCCCACCCCGCTGATGTAATTTGCCGAAGCAATCTCTTCACGATGAAGTTCCGGCAAGCCATACACAAACTTGCTCAACCACTCAGGCGCGGCATGTGCTTCGCCATACCATTTCTCATAGAACGCCGCATCCCGCAGACGGAAATCTGCTGCGAGGTCAACGATCTTCGTTCCCAGTTTTGCATACTGCTCAATATTATGCTGGGCCTGTCCATGCGGCTGGGCGAGGAAGAGCACATCCACAGGCTCCAGTTGCGAAGGATCGCTGAATTTCAATTGCGTCTTCTTTCGCAGATTGGGATGAGTCTGATACACATACTCCCCCACACGCGAACGTGAAGTCACCTGCTTGATCTCCACATTGGGATGCCCCAACAACAAACGCAGCAACTCCCCGCCCCCATATCCGGAACCGCCGATAATAGAAACTGTAGTCATAAATAATTGCTCCTAATCAAAATCCGTAGAAAAGTAAACACGTAGACATGTAAACACGATAACCACTTGTATACCTGTCTACTTTTCTACATACCTGCCTTTGCACTTGCCACCACATATTCCACGATCTCACCCGCAATATCAATTCCACTAACAGGCTGCATTGTGTGGAATTCCATCGTATGATTAATCTCGTTGACCAGATAACCACGCTCGGTATGCTCGATCAAATCCACGGCCAGCACGCCGCCGCCAACAGCCGCAGTTGCCTTCAAGCACATTTCTTCGATCTCAGGCGTGATGGGACACAACTCCCCTTCGCCACCGCGCGCCGTGTTCGTGATCCAATGCTCAGACTTACGATACATCGCCGTCAATACACGGTCACCGATCACAATCGCACGAATGTCACGCCCAGGTTTTTTGATAAATTCCTGAATATAAAAAACGGAATGCTGCACCGACCCAAGCGTAGACTTGTGTTCAAGCACCGCTTCTGCCGCATCACGATCATTGACCTTCGCCAGCAATCGTCCCCATGAACCAACAACAGGTTTCAACACAATGGGATAACCAAACGCTTCAATCGCTTCGAGCGCTGCTTCGGGCGTGAAGGCCACCACATTGCGCGGCTGCGGCACGTTCGCCTTCGCCAGCATCGCGGACGTGGTCAATTTGTCGCCGCAGATCTCAGCTACCAGCGCGGTATTGACCGTCGGCACGCCGAACGAATTCAACAATCGCAGGGCATACAATCCGCTCGTGTAGCTGATACTGCGCTCCAGCACTGCGTCAAACGCGCGCCACGGTTCGGGGTTTTCCAGATCAAATGAAATCGCGCGGTCATCGAGTCGCTCATAATCAATGCCGCGTCTTTCCATCGCTGCAAATATCCATTTCTCTTCCACGCGGACTCTTGAATAAAGGACACCTATTTTTAATCGTCGTTGCATAATATTCTCCGTAGGGGCGGGGTAACCCCGCCCCTACAAATAATTATTCACCCCAATCTTCCTGTTCCATAGGCGCAAGTTGCACAGTGGCAGGGTTAATTGAGATCACTTCGAGATCAACACCGCAATCCGAACAGACGATAATTTCGCCAGCTTCGGTGCCGGCATCCAAGGTAATTTCAGCTTCACATTCGGGGCAAACAACAGTAGACATGATCTATTCTCCTTTGATTTTTTGTATTTGATTTTTTACAGATTGGAGACTCGTGCCGCCAATCGCATTTCTTTTTTCGACGGATTTCATCGGGTCGAAAACTTGATACACATCCGCCTCAAAAGCCGGACAGAGTGCCTGATACGCTTCGAGTGACAGTTCCTCCAACCCGACATTTTTCTCCCCCGCCTCGCGGACAGCTTTTCCCGCTATCGCGTGAGTCTCTCGGAATGGGATTCCCTTTTCAACGAGATAATCCGCCAAATCAGTCGCCATCATGAACGAGTCAATCGCGTTTCGCATTCGCTGCGGTTTGGCATTGATTGTGTTGATCGCACCCGCCATGACGGGCAAAATCGCAAGCAACGTATCTGCCGCCGCAAAGACCGGCGCTTTATCTTCCTGTAAATCTTTATCGTACGTGGATGGCAAGCCTTTGAGCGTGGCGAGCAAACCCGTCAGCATTCCAATCAGCGTGCCAGCCTTGCCGCGTGTCAACTCAAACACATCGGGATTCTTCTTCTGCGGCATGAGGCTTGAACCCGTTGAGAATGCGTCTGAAAGTTCAAAGAAGCCAAACTCTGCGCTGGTGTACAAAACAATTTGCTCCGAGAGCTTGCTCAAGTGGACGCCTGCCATCGTGGCGCAGAATAGGAATTCGGCAGCGAAGTCTCTGTCTGAAACAGAGTCAAGGCTGTTTTGGGAAGCAATCGCAAAGCCAAGAGATTCAGCGAGTGCAGCACGGTTTACGGGAACAGGCGTGCCCGCCAATGCACCAGAACCGAGAGGCAAAATTGAAACTCGCTTAATAAGGTCGTTCAATCTCTCACGATCACGTTCGAGCGGATGATAATGACTCAGCCACCAGTGCGAAAGCAGAATCGGCTGGGCACGCTGCAAGTGAGTGTAGCCAGGCATAATGGTCTCACCTGCGAGTTCAGCCTGCGCGAGTAACGCAGATTGCAGAATGCCGAATGCAGAATCAAGTTCGGGAATGGCTTGCAACATCCACAAGCGAAAATCAGTAGCGACTTGATCGTTGCGGCTCCGTCCCGTGTGCAGTTTGCCAGCGGTGACACCGATCAACTCAGTAAGGCGGCGCTCGACAGCAGTGTGAATATCTTCATCGGAGGGGACGAAGGAAAACTGTCCCGAAGCGAATTCTCCTTTGACAGTATCAAGCCCGAGTGAGATCGAGGCGTATTCTTCATCCAAAAAAATATTTGCCTTGTGCAAAGCGTTCGCCCACGCAATGGAACCATCCACATCCTGAATTGCCATGCGCTGGTCAACAGGCAGGGATGAGTTTAAGTCCCAGGCTTGATCGTTTAGTTTGGTGGAAAAGCGTCCGCCCCAGAGGGTCATGGCAACTCCAGGTAAACAGGTAAACAGGTAGACAAGTAGGCAAATTGCCTATCTACGTGTTTACTCGTGTAGGTGTTTACGTGTCTACTTGTATTCATGCTAATCTCTCTTGAACTTCGAATAATCAGGCTTGGGCATATCAAGACCCGAAACAGGCAGACCGTTCATCGCGCGGACTTTCATGCTGAGACCGTACAAACGAATGAAACCCTCGGCATGACTCTGATTGTAAACATCCTCTTCGCCGAAGGTGGCGAAATCTTCGCGATACAAACTGAACGGAGATTTCTTGCCAGCGGTGATGATGTTGCCTTTGTAGAGTTTGAGGCGCACAACACCTGTGACAGGGCCTTGCGTGGAATTGACGAAGGCGTCAATTGCTTCGCGGAGAGGCGTGAACCAAAGTCCGTTGTAGGTGACCTCGGCATATTTCACAGCGACCATTTCTTTGAAGTGCATGGTCTCACGATCCAACACAAGCGACTCGAGTTCGCGATGTGCAAAAAGCAAAATTGCGCCGCCCGGAGTTTCGTACACGCCGTGAGATTTCATACCCACGAGGCGATTCTCAACAAGATCAACACGGCCAATGCCGTGCGCGCCGCCGATGAGATTGAGCGTTTCAACGATCTTCGCGGGCGAAAGTTTTTCGCCATTCACCGCAATTGGATTGCCGCTTTCAAATTCGATCTCCACGTACGCGCCTTCATCGGGAGCATTCTCAGGTGAAGTGGAGAGTTGGAACATGGCTTCTTCGGGTTCGTTCCACGGGTCTTCGAGCAGACCGCCTTCATGCGAAAGGTGCCAGAGGTTTGAGTCGCGGCTGTAAATGGATTTGATGGTGGCGGTAACAGGAATGTTGTATTTTGCGGCCATCGCAATTGCATCTTCGCGGGAGCGGATGCTCCACTCGCGCCACGGAGCAATGATCTTGAGGCGTGGGTCAAGCGCCATGACGGTCAATTCAAAACGAACCTGATCGTTCCCCTTGCCGGTTGCGCCGTGCGCAATTGCATCCGCGCCGACTTCGTGAGCTACATCAACAAGATGTTTTGCAATTAATGGACGGGCCACCGATGTGCCCAATAAATACTTGTGTTCATAGACCGCCCCCGCCTTCAGCATTGGAAAAAGATATTCAGCAGCAAACTCTTCTTTCATGTCATGGATAATGCACTGACTCGCGCCGCTGTTGATGGCCTTCTGTTCGAGTCCACGCATGTCTTCATCGCCCTGCCCCACGTCGGCACAAAAGCAGACGACTTCACAGCCATAGTTCTCTTTCAACCACGGCACGATCACGGATGTATCCAGTCCACCTGAATAGGCGAGGACAACTTTCTTCACTTGCGGTTTGGATTGCGGGTTCATACTTACTCCTTGGGGTATGGAAAATAAAAACGGCCATCCGAGAAGGATGGCCGTTTTGAATTGACTTGTGCTTTCGCTTAGAGCGCTGCTGCGTTCACCTTGCCGTCAAAACAAAAAACTCCCAACCTTCTCAAAGAAGTGGGCTTTGTACGACGAGTACGACGCGGGGAATTTGCTGTAAACAAGGTGCTGTACATATTGGGCGCAATTCTACTTGAAATGCAAAATGAGTCAATGCTTTTGAGAAAATCATTTTATAAAGAGTACCCATTTGGGTACTCTTTGCAGATTCATCCCTTGACATCAACCCACCACTCGCATAGAATACCGCCCAATTATGCACAGCATTATGCAAAACATTCTGAACAGCACAAAACACGGCCTTGGTACCATGACCATGACCACTACCTCCGGTAAACGCCGTGAGGCTTTTGTGCTTGGTCGGAAATAATCGAAACACAGGTTATCTCGGAACGCACAACGCCTCACGGAAACGTGAGGCGTTTTTGTTACTTTTTTTAGGAGAAAACATCATGCCAGAAAAACAAACACTCGTTATGAAATTTGGAGGAACCTCCGTCGGCTCGGTGGATGCGTTGAAGAGCGCCATCCAAATCATCCGCGATGCGAAAAAGGATTGGGAGCGAGTCGTCGTTGTGACATCTGCCATGTCTGGCGTGACCAACCTGCTATTGGACTCTGCCGCTTCCGCTTCGCAAGGGAAAGTTGATTCACTTCCAGCAGCAGAATCTGCGCTGAGAGAAAAACACTTCGCTGCCGCTGATGCACTCATCAAAGACGAAAAACTTCGTGAACAGACGAAAGCCGAGATCAACGCGCTCATCCTCTCCCTCGTGGATTTATGCAAAGCGATTGCAGTGCTCGGCGAAGCCAGTCCACGGGCAATGGATACGGTGGCATCGCTTGGGGAAAGGATGAGCGTGCGTCTGCTCGCCGCCGTGGTACACGATGCAGGTATCCCTGCGCACGGGATCGAATCAACAGAGTTCGTTATCACCAACGCTCACTTCCAAAACGCACATCCCGATTTCAAAACAACAACTGAAAAGACACGGGGGAAACTAAATCCGCTCATGGATAAAGGCATTGTTCCCATTACAACTGGTTTCATCGGCGCCACACCTGAAGGCGCGATCACCACTCTCGGGCGCGGCGGCTCAGATTACTCCGCAGCCATCATCGGAGCCGTCCTCCCCGCTGACGATGTCTGGATCTGGACAGATGTGGACGGCGTGATGACCACCGATCCGCGCATTGTGCCCGAAGCGGTAACACTGCCTGAGATCAATTACAGCGAAATCGCAGAACTCGCTTATTATGGTGCGAAGGTTCTGCATCCCAAAACCATCCGCCCCGTATTGGATGCGGGCATTGGTTTGCGCATTTGCAACACATTCAATCCCAGTCACCCGGGCACGCGGTTGATTGCCAGCGTAAAAAGCAATGGCAAGGTGGAAGGCAAAGTCATCAAAGCCGTGACGGCTATCCGCAAGCAGAGACTGATCACCATTGAAGGGCGCGGTATGCTGGGTGTCCCTGGCGTGGCGGCGCGCGCGTTTGGCGCGGTGGCATCCACAGGCACGAGCGTCCCATTGATTACACAGGCATCTTCAGAACAGTCCATTTGTTTTGCTGTGCCCTCAGAGCTCGCCCCCACTGTGTTATCGTCTCTTGAAAAAGCCTTCGCCGCCGAGATCGAAGACGAAGACATTGACCGCGTTTGGGCAACCGACGATGTTTCCATCGTCACTGTTGTTGGCGCAGGGATGCGTCACACACCCGGAGTTTCGGGTCGCGTGTTCAGCAAGCTCGGCAATGACGGCGTGAATGTCCTCGCCATTGCACAGGGGTCTTCGGAAGTATCCATCTCGCTCGTGGTCGATTCGGTGGATACGGAGAATGCGGTCAAGGCGTTGCATGAACTGATTGTTCAATAAATCCGTAGGGGCGGGGTAACCCCGCCCCTACCCACCATAAAGGAGAAATCATTATGAATCAAATCCCCGTAGCAATTCTTGGCGCAACAGGTTCTGTCGGCCAGCGTTTTATTTCTTTGCTCGATAACCATCCGTGGTTCAAAGTGGTGGCGCTCGCCGCCTCAGACCGCTCGGCGGGGCAGCCGTATGCCAAAGCCACGCGCTGGGTGTTGGATACGCCCATGCCTGAATATGCGCGTGACATGGTCGTTGTCCCAGCCAATACGGATGCGGTGCAGGCGAAGATTGTTTTCTCTGCGTTACATACCGAAATTGCAAACGAACTCGAACCCGCTTTCGCGAAAGCAGGCGCGGCGGTTTGCTCGAACGCATCATCGTATCGCAGAGGTGAAGATGTGCCGTTGTTGCTGCCTGAGATCAACGCGGAGCATATTCAACTGGTCAAACAACAGCGCAAAAATAACGGCTGGAGCGGATGTATTGTGACCAATCCCAACTGCACCAGCACAGGCCTGACGATTGCACTCAAGGCCTTGGATGAATCTTTTGGCGTGAAGAAGGTCTTTATAGTTTCCTTGCAGGCGCTTTCAGGTGCGGGGTACCCTGGTGTACCATCGCTCGATATTATGGATAATGTCATCCCCAACGTGGGCAATGGCGGCGAAGAAGAAAAAGTGGAATGGGAACCGCGCAAGATGCTCGGCAAATTCAACGCGGATAAAATTGACATGGCAGATATTCAATTCAGTGCGCATACGAATCGTGTGGCAGTGATCGATGGTCACACCGTCTGCGCGAGCGTGGCATTGGAAAAACCCGTTGAGCCAGAAGTTGCGATTCAAGCGTTACGCGATTACGCAGCAAAACCGTCAGCGGCGAATCTGCCTTCGACGCCCAAACCAGTTATCGAGGTTAAGGATGAGTCGGATCGTCCTCAGCCAAGACTCGACCGATTAACAGGCAAAGGCATGACGACAGTGGTCGGCCGCGTGAGGCGAGATCCAATTCTCGATCTTAAATTCGTTGTACTTTCACATAACACAATTCGCGGCGCAGCAGGTGCATCAATCTATAATGCCGAGTTGTTGGTGAATGAAGGATTGCTTTAGCGACCACAGACCACGGACGATAGACGATGGTGTAATGCCGTGGTCAACGGTCTGTCGTCCGCGGTCAAATAATTTGCTACTTGACAAGCACAGACTCGCTATGATATAAACCGCGAAATTAAATATTCGCTCTTATCCAGAGAAGCTGAGGGACCGACCCTTTGAAGCTTCGGCAACCAAACGAAAGTTCAGGTGCCAAATTCGGCAAATACGAACGACACAAGTCGTTCATATCTGGAAGATGAGAGGACGGTGTAGACGTATACCTCTTCTTGTACTTTCAGAAGAGGTAATTTTTTTAAGTTATCTCTTCTGACGGGCGGAATTAATTTATAAAAAATTTTATTCAAGAGGAGATAAATCAAATGTCCACAGATCGCAAGTTAGGTTTTGCCACCCGCCAGCTTCACGCGGGCTATTCACCCGAT